>ENA-OOWN01000831-OOWN01000831.1-human-gut-metagenome-genome-assembly--contig:-NODE-831-length-25037-cov-3.728525_pt1 | contig 25037 bp, 16 predicted proteins | sample MGYA00241406_ERZ501319 | MGnify/ENA primary metagenome ERZ501319 (study PRJEB25962, sample SAMEA2042734) | human gut metagenome | biome: human gut; feature: human-associated habitat; material: faeces... | reverse complement strand
GGGCCACCACAATGACGGTCTTGCCCTTGCAGAGATTTTGGATGGCTTTGTCGATCTCCATTTGATTTTCCGGGTCGGAGGCGCTGGTGGCCTCGTCCAAAATCAGGATCGGGGCATTTTTCAGGATGGCCCGGGCGATAGCGATGCGCTGCTTTTCGCCGCCGGAGAAGCGGGAGCCGAAACTGCCCACTTTTGTGTCATATCCATCCGGCAGGGACATGATAAATTCATGGATATTTGCCTTCTTCGCCGCATCGATAATTTCTTCCATCGATGCCCCCGGTTTTCCATAAGCAATATTTTCCCTGATCGATCCACAGAACAGATAGACATCCTGCTGTACCAGTCCGATCTGGCTTCTCAGACTTTCCAGTGTCAGCTTTCTTACATCCTGCCCGTCGATCGTGATCACACCTCCGGTCACATCATAAAATCTTGGAAGCAGGGAACAGATCGTCGTCTTTCCACTTCCCGACGGACCGACTAATGCAATCGATTTTCCTGCCGGTATCTCAAAGGATACGTGCGAAAGCACCGGTGTATCATCATCGCTATAGTGGAACGAAACATCCTCGTAACAGACATTTCCCTTTACATTTTTAAGCGGTTTTGCATCAGCAGCATCAACTATATCCGGCTCAGTTTCCACCACCTCTAAGAATCTTCTAAAACCCGAAAGTCCCTTCTGCATCATCTCAGTCAGCTCTACAAGTATCTGGATAGGACTGATAAAGATGCCTATATACAGTGCATACATAGCAAGGTCGGATGCCTCCATCCTTCCATGCGCTATCAAAAAACCACCAAATACCAGCGTAACAAGATACATCATCCCCTGGAAAAATGCATTTCCGCTCATAAAGCTTCCCATACATCTGTAATTTGCATCCTTTGAAATCAGGAAATTTTCATTACTTCTGTTAAATTTTTCCTGCTCGATACGCTCATTGGCAAATGACTGTACCACCCTTATGCCCGCCAGAGTATCCTGAAGACTCGAATTAATATCACCGATTTTTCGCCTGTTATCCATAAAGGTTTCCTGCATTTTCTTATTCTGGCCATATGAAAATACAAGCATAAGCACCACAAGAATAAGCATAGGAACCGCAAGCATACGGTTTATCATAAACAGAAAAATGAACGAACCGATTATCTTTATAAGCGATATAAAAAGATTCTCCGGTCCGTGATGCGCAAGCTCCGATATATCAAACAAATCGGATACGAGCTTGCTCATCATCTGTCCGGAATTATTCTGATCATAATACGAAAAAGAAAGCTTTTCATATTGGTCGAAAAGCTCCTTTCTCATGTCGCGCTCCATCCTCGCTCCCATCATGTGCCCCGCATATGTCACATAATACCTGCACGCAGTCTGTATGATATATGCCACCAAAAGGCCTATTGTAATAGGAATAAGCGCAGAAATGATTTTTCCCGGTGCTCCTGCAAAAAGGGTTTTGGTCAGCGTGCGAAGCAGCTGCGGAAACGCCAGATCTATGGCACTGATTATTGTTGCGCAAAGCAGGTCTATGAAAAAGACTGTTTTGTAGGGTTTGTAGTATTTGATGAATTTCTTTAATGTTTGCATTGTGTTCTCCCTGTGTGTTGTTGGTGAAACTATTTGTTTCTTAACTCACATCATTATATATAGGTAAACCTATATATGCAATAGGATAACCAATGAAAACACAGGATAACACCTGATAAATAACATAACATAGCATTTCGTTTGTAGGCGAAATCTATGCGAAATTTTCACATTGTTATGCGAAATCCATGTGAAATCACAGTTGTTATATTTCGCATAATGACATATAATATAATCAAAGTATTGCTATTAAATTATTATGCGGAGGTGCCACATGGAATATTTATCTTGCTCAGATGCATCAAAAGCAATGGGATTTTCTGTACGAAGAATCCAGCAGATGTGCAAAAACGGTGAATTGCCCGGTGCAATAAAGGAAGGACGTAAATGGTTAATCCCTGACGAAACCATACACATGAATCATTTCGCGAAAAATAAATCTCTGCCAATAGGTGTATCTGATTTTAAGCTTGCAACCACCGGCTATTATTATGTAGATAAGACTCTGATGATACGTGATTTTCTGGATAAAAAGCCGATGGTATCTCTTTTCACACGCCCAAGGCGTTTTGGAAAAACTCTGAATATGGATATGCTGCGCGTATTTTTTGAAAAAACAAACGAGGATACATCTGTTTATTTCAAAGACAAACAGATATGGCAATGCGGCGATTACTACACTAAACATCAAGGACAGTATCCTGTCATTTTTTTGACGTTCAAAGATGTTAAAAGCATGACCTGGGAAGAAACCTTTCAGAAAATCCGCAGGCTTATATCTCTAGAATTTATACGACATAACGAGCTTGAGACAAGTTCTGTTTTAACCGCTTACGAAAAAGAACAATATCATCTTCTTGCCGGAGACAGCGGGGATGAAGTCGATTGTCAGATGGGTCTGCAGCTTTTATCATTACTGCTTCATAAGCATTATGGAAGGGAATGTATCATTATCATTGATGAATATGACACACCCATCCAGCAGGGGCATACCTGCAATTTCTATCCGGAAATAGTAAATTTCATGCGCAATTTTTTCTCAGGAGGACTCAAGGACAATCCACACCTTGTCTTTGGCTTTCTTACAGGAATACTGCGTGTAGCAAAGGAAAGTATCTTCAGCGGCATGAACAATCTGAAAACCTATTCTATTCTCGATGATGGCTACAGCTCTTATTTTGGTTTTACTGAAAAAGAGGTAAAAGACATGCTGCGATACTATGGAAAAGATGATAAATATAATGAGCTCAGCGAATGGTACGATGGATATCGTTTTGGCAATACAGAAATCTTTAATCCATGGTCTGTAATCAATTATATCTCTGACAACTGCTTTCCGAAAGCATTCTGGCAATCCACCGGCAGCAATGAGATAATCGGAGAAATTATCCAGGCAGCTACGCCTGAAATTACCAAAGACCTTTATAAGCTGCTCTGTGGTGAAAAAATCGCAGCCTATATTGATACCGGTGTTATCTATCCCGAGGTTCAGAATAATCCATATAGTATATACAGCTTTCTTTTGGTAGCCGGATACCTGAAGGTTGCCAATATTTATCCGCAAAGCGATGGAAATTTCATGTGTGACGTTGCTATTCCGAACAAAGAAATTACTTTTGTTTACGAAAAGGAGGTTCTAAACCGCACCAACCAAAATAGCCTTGCCATATCTATCAGTCAGGCTATCTTTTCCAAGGACACGCAAAAACTCCAGGCTCTGCTGGAGGATTTTATGGTAAAAAGCATTTCTTCTATTGATGGAGCTAATGAAGGCTTCTATCACGGAATGATGCTTGGTCTTTGTGCCATACTTGGAAACCGCTACAAGATACGCTCAAACCGCGAATCAGGCCTCGGTCGATTTGATATTCAGCTTATGCCTTTAACAAAGGGAATGCCCGGATTTATCTTTGAATTTAAACACACTAAAGATGAACATACCGATTTATCTGCATTAGCCGACAGCGCCCTGCAACAGATAGAAGCAAAGAAATACGACACAGAGCTGCGCGATAATGGTGTGAATTCAATTATAAGCATCGGTATTGCTTTTAGAGGGAAAAGTGCTGTGGTGAGGAGAGGCTAAAAATCTCACCGAATATTAGTATAATCCAAAAAGAAGCACATGCAGCTTGCCACCCTATCACCATCATTGCGATACAAATGAGGCTGATCGGTCTCAAACTTATACACCTGTCCCCTATGGATTTCCTGCACATGGTCGTGACACTCGACCGTTAGCACACCGTCTGTGACTGTAAGATATTCGCGTGTTTTCTCGCCGTGCCCACCGCTTGTATACACGCCGCCCGGCTCCACATCGATACGGTATACCTCAACCTCCCTTGAGTCCTCGTATGGGAAGCAGGTCCATACCCTGTACTGTCCCAAAAGCTCCTTTGTCGGGACCAGATCATCCGGAGATATGAGCGCATAGTCCACTCTCGGCGGATCTATAAGTCTTTGAAACTCAATTCGCAGACCGCTTGTGATTTTACCAAGCACTCCGATAGATGGATTTGCTGTGCCCTTTTCTATCTGAGCAAGCATGCTTTTACTCACACCGGTCTGTTCCGCTACCTGATCTAAGCTCATGCCCTTTGACTGACGTATTCTTTTTAAATTTTCAGATACATTGTGTGACAGATAATCCATACTCATATCTCCGTTTGCTTTTAATTCTCTAACTATACTGTTGATAATCATATAAGGTAACTATTCGGAATAGTTACCTTACATGTTGTATTTTATAAGTTTTACAGTGCCCTGCGATACAGCATCTCGATATCGCACTGGCGTGAAGCCCTTGGATTGACAGCAATGTTGCCGCTCTTCATGGCATCGACAGCCATCGGCTCTATCTTGCTTTCTATCTCTTCCTTTGTGACTGTTCCGGTTTTGCTGGCATTGTTGATCGCGATGGTCAGATTCTCAGGGATTCCGATGTCTGTGCAAAGCTCCCTGATTGCATCTACCAGCATCATCGGCTCAAATTCGTCCGCATATGCAGGAATCGGGCTTATATCATTGTAGATGGTCAGATACTTTCCATGATCTGCAAGTGCATTGTACTCTGCGATTACAGGAAGCAGCACTGCATTTGCCACTCCGTGAGGCACATCGAAAAATGCGCTGACCGGATGACTCATCGCATGCACATTTCCAAGCCTTGCAAATGAGAATGCTATTCCTGCAAAAAGTGAGCCTGTCATCATAGCTTCTGCAGCCTCGATATCGTTTCTGTTTGCTACAAATCTGCGGATATTTTTTCCGATAAGTGCCATCGCTTTTTCTGCCAGTGCATCAGAAAATGGCGAAGCTGCTGTGGATACATATGCCTCCTCTGCATGGATAAATGCATCAATTCCGCATGCTGCCGCTACGCTTGCCGGTGCTGTTGTGATGAGTTCTGCATCGAGGATTGCATATTTTGGCAATATCTCGTAGCTGAATACTGTGAGCTTATAGTTTCTGCTATGATCTGTGATTACAGAGAATGCTGTCACCTCTGAGCCTGTTCCTGCGGTGGTTGGTATCGCAATGAGCGGTACGATTGATCCCGGCACCTTGTGTGCTCCCTCATAGTCTGTGACGCTTCCGCCATATTTGGCAACCACACCCACTGCTTTTGCCACATCCATCGGTGAGCCGCCTCCGAATGCCACGATAAAGTCTGCGCCCGACTCCAGGTATTTTGCTATGGCTTTCTCCACTGTTGTGACAGATGGATTTGCCTCTATATCTGTAAAAGTGTCTGCTTTTATGTCAACTGATGCCAGATAATCTGCTGCCTTTTTTACAAGTCCCATCTTCTCAAGATGAGGTCCTGAAATGATGAGTGCATGCTTACCTCCAAGCTTTTTGGCTATTTCCGGCAGCTTTGAGAGACTGCCCTTTCCCACTGTGATGTCCTGTGGCACCGAGAAATTAAATGTTTCCATATATAATCTATCCTTTCTGTTTCCTAGCTTGCTTTCTTTGCAAGTACCCTGTCTATTGCAGCATCGATAACCTTATCCAGTTCAACCTCATCTGCCTCCGGCATAAGTGTTGCAGCATCCTCATCTGAGATGAGCTCAACAAGTGTACCAAATGACTCCTTGTATTTCTTTTTACAGAAGACGAAGAATACCACGCCGAGCGCACACCATGCAAGCACGATGCCCCACTCCTGGACGATAAGTGTTCCGCCGCTTCCCGGTATACAGTACATGGCAACCATGAAGCCTGACATGATGACCGCCATCGTTCCAAAGAACTTGTATGCGGGAACCTTGTAAGGTCTTGGCATATCCGGCTTCTTCTTGCGAAGAATAATAAATGAAAGAGCAACCATGCAATATGCCACACAGCAGCCAAAGTTTCCGGCATCACTGATCCATACAAGCATTTTTCTGCCTGCAAAAGGTGCAAGCATTGTGAGTACTCCAATGAGAATCAGTGAGTTGATTGGTGTCTTGTGCTTTGGATGGAGCTTTGCAAAAAACTTTGGAATCATGTATGACTCTGCCATTGAGTACATGGCACGCGAGCCACCGAGCAAAAATGAGTTCCATGAGGTTACGATACCGCACATTCCGCCGACTATTATAACCTTTGCCATTATCTTTGTGTTGAATGCGGCAGCCATTGCATCTGCTGTGACAAGTCCTGTTGCCTGCTCTGAATCAACAATTGCCTGTGGGCCCATGACAAGACCTACCGCAACAATGACAAGTGCATAGAACACAACTGCCAGAACTACTGATAAGATAAGTATTGAGCCGATTTTCTTTGCCGGAACATTGATCTCCTCAGCCGCCTGAGGTATTACGTCAAATCCGATAAAGTAAAATGGTGACAGAGCTGCCACTCCGATAATTGCCTTTACGTTCAGACCTGCAGAGCTGCCTGCAAACATCTGTCCATCCAGGTTATCAACTGTTCCATTGATTACCGATGCAATTATCAACAAAATTCCGGCGCCACCAATAATACATGTGAGCACAGTCTGCAAAATCGCTGCTGTCTTTGCGCCGATAATGTTTATCATCATGATTAAAAATGCCACAACTATCGCCACAATAAGCCATGAAGCATAGATATCAAAGCCTGCTACCGTATACAGATATCCCTTCAAAAAGCCCGGCCACAGATATGTGATGATTGTTGGGAAAGCGCACGCCTCAAAGCATGCCACACTGACATATCCAAGGATAATCATCCACGTACATATGAATGAACCTGTCGAACCCATTGCCTTGTAGCTGAATACATGCTCGCCACCGCACTGAGGCATGGCTGCTGTCAGCTCCGCGTAGGTCATTCCCACGAAAAATATCATGATACCGCCGATTACGAAGCCGATTGCGGCACCGAGCACTCCGCCCTTTTCAATCCAGCCTCCGGTTGAGACAACCCAGCCCCAGCCAATCATGGCTCCAAATGCAATTACAAGTACGTCCCAGGCATTCAGGACTTTGTTAAATTCTGATTTTTTCTGTTCCATTACTTGTCACCTCCAGCTTCTGTCTTACTTTCATTTTCTACCACTTTTCTTGCCAGAGACTCAATAAGCTCCGCTGTGCCATCCACTCCTAACAGGCTGCTGTCTATAAGCATATCCCTGTTGTGTCTGTCGCCTCGGTTGCTTCCTGTCAGCGCCATATGACGCTTATGATAACGCTTATCCTTTTCAGTGATAAAAAGCTTTGCATCATCCTCCGACAAATTGTGGCTCTTCATTACGTTTTCAATCCTCACTTCATCCGGTGAATATATGAAAATACGTAAAATCGGTTTGTGTTCCTTTAGTATATAGTCTGCTGAACGACCGATAATCACGCATGACTCACGGTCTGATAATTTTCTGATTATGGTTTTCTGGACGTGAATTGCACGCTCTGTGAGGTCTGCATATTTGGAGAAAGAGCCTCTGACATCACCCTCTGCACCTTTTCCGGCGATAGTGATACCTTCCTCAACCTTTTCCATGATATCCTTGGGAATACCGACCTCTTTTATTATTTCATCTACAGTATCCCTGTCATAAAATTTGATTCCCAGGTCTTTAGCAACCTTTTTGCCAATCTGGTTTCCTTTAGCGCCATATTCGCATCCTATTGTAATAACAAGATGTGCCATTTCGTTCCCCTCGCTTTTCTTATATACATCTTTATGCTATGTTGATATGAAAGTCGCTAAGGTATGCATCGACGATACCTTTTGACCCTTTAATCATATGTTGTTATATAAACTTGTTCCGCTTAGTTACCTATATTCTTTGTTTAAAAAAAGGGCGCACGAAGCTAATCGTGACGCCCTTGTCCTTTTATCCGGCTCGTAAAATCTGCCGCAATATATTCTGTTGCCTGCCTCAAATATAATTCAAACCTTCTATGAAAGTGACTCAACAGTCTCCTTTATAATATCAAATGCCTTGTCGCACTCTTCCTCGCTTACGATAAGCGGTGGAACCATACGGATGATATGGCTTCCGATTGCTGTGATAAGCATATGACGGTCGAAGCAGCCATGCTTTACATCTACACCTGAGATTGTATCGTCAAACTCAACACCAACTAAGAGTCCCTGATGTCTTACCTCTTTTACGTGTGGAAGTTTCTCAAGCTTAGCTGTGAAATAATCACCAACCTTCTTTGCATTTCCGGCAAGATCTCTGTCAAGCAGCTCGTTTACTTCTGCAAGTGCTGCTGCACAGCATACAGGATGTCCACCAAAGGTTGTACCGTGTGAACCGGCTGAGAATGCTTTTGAAACCTCCTCTGTAGCACAGATAGCACCGATTGGCATTCCACCGCCAAGGCCCTTTGCCATAGAAACGATATCAGGTTTGATGCCGTAGTTCATGTAGCTCATTACAGCTCCGGTTCTGCACCATCCTGTCTGAACCTCATCGATAAGGAGGAGCATGCCCTTCTCATCACAGAACTCGCGAAGTCCCTTCATGAATTCAGGTGTTGCTGGATGAACACCGCCCTCGCCCTGTACAGGCTCAATCATGATAGCGATTGTGTTCTCTGTGCAAGCATCCTTGAAAGCCTTTAAGTCATTGTAAGGAGCATATGAGAAGCCGTATGTCATAGGACCAAATCCCACCTGGCATCCGTTTCCAGGCTGTCCTGTTGCTGACATAGCACCGAAGGTTCTGCCGTGGAAGCCATCCTTAGCAGTTACGATGTGATATCTGTTTGGACCATATTTCTCTATACCATATTTACGAGCCATCTTAATCATAGCCTCATTGGCCTCAGTTCCTGAGTTCTGGTAGAAAATCTTGTCCATTCCGATAGTCTTGCAGACCTTCTCAGCAAGCAGCGCCTGTGGAATGGTGTATGGATAGTTGAATGTATGCATGATGTCATCCACCTGATCCTTGACTGCTGCAACAACCTTAGGGTTTCTGCTGCCGGCATTGTTTACGGCGATTCCTGCGTAAAAGTCAAGGTATGGTGTGCCATTCTCATCATACAGATACATGCCCTCAGCAGTCTCAGCGATGAAATCGAAACGCTCATATGTCTCAATCATATACTTCTTTACTTTGTCTTTGATGTCCTGTGCTGTTAATCCTGTGTCTTTTAATTTCATAATATATTGCCTCCTAATTTAAATATCCTTGTGATTTTGATAAATAAAAAAGAGCAAAGTGCTTCACCGGTTAGCGTCTTTGCTCTTAAATATTCATAATTAATATGTAGTTGTTTGTTCGTTTTCTTTTGTGTATTATTTTGAACAAGTAAACAATATCACGTTCAATATATTGTGTCAACAATTTTCATTAAAAATGCGAAATACCTCACAATTATCAGTTTAAAGAGGTTTATCCTTAAAATTATTAACACAAATTGCCATTTAATGCTTAAAATATCATTTTAATGTAATGTTTTGTGCATTATATTGTCTGTACATTATTCTGTTGCTATGTTCCTTTTTCATCATCTATACGCATTATAAAGAACACGCTATGCGTTCTTTACAAGCTCCTGTTTACGGAAGGTGCGGAACAATCCAATCTGCTCCAGTGCCTTTGCAATGCCGAAAAATACAATTGAATCTATCGGCCACATAATAAGATTCTTCAGTGCACGCATTGGAAGGATTGCCATAAGCGCCTGTCCATACAGTACCTGCAGACACAGAGTATTGAGAATGACATTGCAGATGAGCATTACTACAAACTTCGCAGCAAGCACTCTCCATATGGTAAGCTTTTTCTTATAAAAGAAACATCCATATAAAACACCTGCAAGCATTACAACAAGTGTAAGCTGTGGACAAAATGGTCCTGTAGGCTTCATCAGATACTTGATGATGTCAAGCGCTCCGTGGAAAACAGCTCCGGCAACCGGTCCAAACAGGTAATCAACGATACCATTTGGAATACCGGAAAAACCGATACGGATAAACTGTCCATATTCGATGGAGAAATATCCAAGAATAACGGCAACTGCAGCAAGCATAGCCATAGTTGTGATGGTTCTGACCGATTTAAGCTCTCGGGCAGAATCGGTGAACAAAGTAACGAATTTTTTCATTAAAAAATTACCTCCTTTGCAGACCTCACCGAACTACAACAGGAGATAATTAATATCTTCGGATGCAGCGGGATGCGACTCATGTACCGCAAGATTTTCTTTTCGTCCGGGTGACAACTCCCTGTTCATCCGGCACTTAACGCACATGTGTCTACTCTGCTAAAATTTATTTATTTGTAACGTATTAAAGTATATCACACTCTAATATCAAATCAAGTCTTTTTATTCAATATAATAATTAAAGGGCCAAAACAGCTTTTGACCCTCATATCTTATCATATCCTACTATTTTATTTACTCTATCTTGGATCCGGACGATGCTTCATGTCACGGATAGGAATATTGGCAACAAGTGCCGGAACCATTCCGTTGTTAGAATCAGACTCTGTCTCTGTGATTTTCACATCAAGAGCTTCCGCATCAATATCCATATAGCGGGAAATAACCTCAATGATATCCCTTTTCATCATCTCCATCATCTCCGATGAGCAGTTTGCACGGTCAGAAACCAGCACCAGCTTCAAGCGATCCTTTGCAACATTACCAGAAGATTTCTTTTTAAATAAATCCATTATACCCATGGTACGTATCCCCCTTTAATTTTTCTTAAACATATCCTTTAGCTTTTCAAAGACACCATGCTTCTGGTTTAAATCAAGGAAAGGAACCTCCTCGCCCATGATACGGCGGCAGATATTCATATATGCCTTTCCTGCAAGGCTGTCTGAACCGACTAACGGCTCACCACGGTTTGTAGAAATAACAATCTGCTCATCATCCGGTACTGCACCGATTAAGTTGACTGCAAGGATCTCTGTAACATCATCCACATTCATCATATCACCGCGCTTAACCATATCGACACGCAGACGGTTGACAATCAGATCAATGCGCTTCATCTCATTTGCCTCGAGAAGGCCAACAATACGGTCAGCGTCACGGATTGCTGATACCTCAGGTGTAGTGACAACAAGTGCACGGTCAGCTCCTGCAACGGCATTCTTGAAGCCCTGCTCGATACCTGCCGGGCAGTCAAGCAGAATATAGTCAAACTCCTCACGAAGCTCATTGATAAGCTCAACCATCTGCTCAGGTGTAACAGCATCCTTGTCCCTTGTCTGGGCTGATGGAAGCAGACACAGATCAGGATATTTCTTATCCTTGATAAGAGCCTGACGGATACGGCATTTGCCCTCAACGACGTCTACGAGATTGTATACAATACGATTCTCAAGTCCCATAACAACATCCAGGTTACGCAGTCCGATGTCAGTATCAATCATAACAACCTTTTTATTTAACTGTGCAAGACCTGTACCAATATTTGCTGTGGTTGTGGTCTTGCCCACACCACCCTTTCCTGATGTGATAACGATTACTTCGCTCATGAACTTTCTTCCTCCTACGTTCCTAAATGCTATTTAAAATATTTTTAGTAATTGGTTCGATGTAAATATATCCATCCTTTGCGATGGCTATCTGCGCCTGCTCCTGTGCCGGCTTTTCCTTGCGCCTTACCCTGTGCTTTGGCTGAGGCTCGTCCGGACTCTTCGCAATCAGATCACCAATCTGAATCTGAATCGGCTGCATATCAAGTGCAAATACAAAGCAACTCCTGTCACCTGTACATCCGGCGTGAACATTGCCCTTTAATGCACCAAGAATAACGATATTGCCCTGAGCTATAATCTTGGCTCCCGGATTGACATCACCTATGATTGTGACCGAAGACTCGCTGGTAATCACCTGGCCTGACCTGAGCGTACCACGGTAAAACTGCTCCGGAACACTGACTGTTGCAACATTCTCGCACTGCTTCTGCACTGCCTCATTAAATGCCTCAACCTGCTCCTTCATAATGGCTTCCTGCTCGGTACCACTCTCCACAATGCACAAAATCTCAATTGTGGTATTTTCCTCAATAGCTGCAATTATCTGCTGCTGCTCTTCATCTGAAAGATGCCTTCCCTCAAATGAAATAGCAAGCTTTGCGTTTTTAAAAAAATTGGCGGATGCCTTAAACTTCTCTACAACTGCCTTTATCAAATCAGCAAATGACATATCCGCATCTAAAACTAAATTGATTCCATATTTATTACTCTTTATCGTAACCGACTGTGACATGAGTACCTCCAATATCATTTAATATGAAATTCATTACTTTTAATTATACATTTTTATGTTGCTTCACGCAACCTTTTTCTGTAGGCTTCATTAGGCTATACTGCCCAACAGCCCTTTTATAATCTATTTCTGTTCTTATATTGTAGAGCTACCATAATCCATCCGGATTAGGATGTGTTTTAAGATTCCATCGACAACACCTCTTCAAAAGTCCGAACAATATGGGGAATCACAATCCGCTTATCTGGTTGCAAACAATTTTAACAACAGCCGCCGGAACCATAATACTGTTAGCCGCTTAATTGCAACTTTACAGAGAGCTGCATCAACAACCGATTATGTTTATATTAATTATTACCGGAATACCATTAACACCAATCCCCACAAAAGCACTTCTTATGGCACTCTCCATAGAACTAAATGAGCTTTTGCATCAGCCACATCTTCAGCCATAATTGTTAACGTCAAATAGATGGTCTGATACAATCCCTGTTTGACATCATTTACTTTATTCTTGATTACCTTGTTATAGCTTTTTCTCAATGAGTCATATTTGTTGTGTCGCATGCGATACAACACTTTCTCATGAAACTTCTTTTCATCCACATGCTCATTTGCTACCGAATAAGCAAATCTACACGGAATAGTCTTAAGTACCTTATCTATCCCTACGCATCGATACACCTAAATGTACTTTTGAAGGCTTCTTAATCTTTCTTTCAATTCCCATCACACTCCTTTTCCTATGCCCTCTAACTATTACTTGGGGTTTGAAAATGCTAATTACAAAAAAGGATTAAAAATCAATTGTCCGAGCCTTCATACCAATGGGAATAAAGAAATATAACAGGATACGCATAAAGTGACATGGTCTTTATGCAAAAAATCCGCTCTCCTATGTCGTGCGCATTAGGGTTACACCCTAAAACCCAATATCTCAATTTGATCATGCTTTGGCCGTAAGCGTCAAATAAAACAGTGTATAGATTCCTGCACTGGCTTCCGCCCCTTTCGGACTGCCGGAGAACAGCCAGTTCTTTCTGCCGATCACAAAGGGACGGATACAGTTTTCCGCAAGCGAATTACTGATGGAACAATTCCCGTCTTCCAGATAATTCCAAAAACCTTCACGGTTATTTAAGGCGTAATGAAAAGCTTTTGAAAGTTTGGATTTCGGCAGCTCTCCGATGGCACTTTTTTCTGCCCATGACCAAAAAGCCTCGAGAAGCGGTTTCTCGCGGATAAGACGTTCTTTTTTCTTCTGATCAGGAGGGAGCGCATCCACGAAAGCCCGGCGCAGATGCGTATAGCAAAGACATCTTTTTACTCCTGAAACTGCATTGTATCCGGAGTAAGCGTCTGTATGGATATAACCTTCATATTCCCTCAGAAACGCTTCCGGATATTTCCCGCTTCGTCCCGGTTCTTTCAGCACCTGTACATGTGTTTCATCGATATGAAGGTATCTCTGTTTCAGAAGTTCCAGCTTCAGACGGTGGACGATGTGTACAAGCCAGTCCCGATAGACAACCAGAAGCCAGTTTGACATAGTCGCTCTGCTTAAACGTAATCCCAAAGCCTCCCATTCTTTTTCCTGTCTGTACAGCGGGATGCTTAATTCAAACTTCTGGTGGATGAGCCAGGTGATGGTAGATGCAGATGCCAGAGAATGCAGGACGGGAGGATATGGCACCGGAGCCTTCTCCATATAAGGAGTTCCGTTTTTCCGGCACGACCTGCATTCATACGTTTCCCGGTAATGGTCAATCACCTTGAGTTTTGCAGGGATAAACTGTACTTCCGTGCGGACGAATTCTTCCCCTACTTTCACCATCGTACTCCCGCAGTTATCGCATATCTGTTCCCTTTCATCTATGGTATGGAGTACTTTGCTGTGAGGGAGATTTTTTACCAGTTCTTCCCGCTGACCGGTGTACTTCCTTTTACGTAGGTGCTTCTCTATCTCAACAAGCTCCGGTTCGTGTGCATCAGGATCTGCACAGGTTTCGATTTCATTAAAAAGAGACATCTGCCCCTCGATTTCGAGAGTAGATGTCTTCTCGGATTTTGTTCCATAAAGTTTACGGGTCAGGAAATCAACCTGCTCTTTCAGGAGCCGGACCTGCTGTTCCAGTTCTTTGATATGATTTTTATACTCCTGTTCCGTAGCTGACATAACCTGAAAACCCTTTCGCTTCGATAGGATTATTATACCATAGAATCGTCAGATTTCCCAGCATTTCTAAGGATTTTCAGTATTTTCAGACTTATGCGGGAGCCATTTCTGAACCGCCTTTGCCTGCTCCTTAGATTAGATTTAGAGTTTTTAGAGTCAACTCCCAAAACTCTAATAAATAGTTTACATGCAACAGCCAGAAATTTCGATACACCCTCTTATTGGACGCTTACCAACAATAAACGCTTGCAAAGGAATCTTGGAATTTTAACACCAATGGAAAAACATGAAATTTACTTGCAAGCTGCATAAAAACTGCCAGCAGATAAATTTCTGCTGGTAGGAAAAATTTATATTTTTTCAATTGTCTACTTGACGGGGAGCAGTTCATTTCCCGACAGCCCCTTGCAAGTTAAGCTTTGTTATTTTTTTTTGATGAAGGCTTTTTCATTTGCTGATGCTGGAAGGTCTGGAGTTGTTCCCTTTGGAACCAGACGAACCTCAATTGCCTCGAGACGTTTTGCGTATCCTTCTGTTCCTGAAGATTCTCCATTCTTAGCCCATGCAAGCCATCCATAATCCTGAGCATGAACTCTGTAGTATACATCATAGTTCTTTGCTACATCACCAGACAGTTGGATCTGAATTGCTTCCAGACGTTTACACTGTCCAGTTGTTCCGGATAATGATCCGTTAGATGCCCAATTCTTCTCCCATCCAATATCCTGAACGTGAGATCTGTACTGGATTGAGCTGTTCACTGAAGACGGGAGTTTCATACGGATAGATTCCATACGTTTGCACTCGCCTTCTGTACCTGCCATAGCACCGTCATATACATATGCCTGTGTACCATAGTCCTGTACATGTGTCTGGTATCCGACCAGTCTTGCTTTCATAGCTTCTTTGATAGTACCAATAAGTTCTGGTGCTTTGTCCCCTTTGGTAACCAGCTGAATCCTGATTGCTTCAAGACGGTATCCGTAACCAGCTGTTCCTGCTTCTTCGCCATTCTTAGCCCATCCGAGCCATCCGAAGTTCTCGGCATGTACGCTGTAGTATACGTCATAATTCTTTTCAACTTCACCAGTCAGTTTGATCTGGATTGCTTCCAGACGTTTACACTGTCCTTCTGTACCAGACGTTTGTCCGTCTTTCTTCCAGTCTTTTTCCCAGCCATAATCCTGACCGTGAACTATGTAAGATACGGACATTTTTGTACTCTTTGTAGCTGTAGCTGTAAATTCCTTACCAGTTTCATCTGTGTATTTAGCAGTTGCTTTGTAGATGATCTGACTGTTCTTGTCTTCTTTAACAACATCTGCAGTTACGTCATGAGAATCTTTACAACGGCTGCATACGAATGTTGCAACAGCTGTATATCCTTTTTCTTTATCAGCTGTCCATTTCCATCCGTCTTTTTCTGAGACTTTGTAGTCATGACCGAGAGCTGCTACTTCTTCTGTCTTAGTACCTGTGTAATCTTTGCCTTCAAATGTAACTGTAGCTGTGTAAGTAATCTTACCTGCCTCTGTACATGTTGCGCCATCAGATTTCTCAGTTACTTTTGCATCAACTGTTTCTACATGTTTCTCATCATTTGCACATGTAAATGTTGCTGTTGCTGTGTAAGTGTTGTTCTCACCCTTTGTCCAGTTCCATGTTGGTTCACCATACTTATGGCCAAGTGCCGGTAAATCAACTTCTTTTGGATCTGCTGTTAATGTACCGATTTCCTTACCATCAGCATCTGTAACTGTCGCTGTTGCTGTATAAACATCTTTACCAGCTTCTGTACATGTTGCTGCTTTGGAATTCTCTGTATCCTTAACAACATTAACTTTAATCTGGTCTTCTGTTGGTTCATTATCACAAACGGAGCATTTAACACCTGTTACAGATGCTGTGCAATTAGTTACATTGCCATTGTCATCTTTAACTTCGTTCCATGTCCATGCACCTGTGTATGCATGCTTTCCAGCTTCCTTTGCCTCAGTAGTTGTTACAACATACTTCACACCATCAGCTGTCTTATCTGCTGCTTTGTAGTACATAGTCACGCCCTGTTCACATGTACCTGTATGGCCAGCAAGTTTAGCTGTTGCAGTTACTTTTTCTGCAAGATGGTTCTCAATAGAATCTCTGTTAGCTTTGTTTGTTGCATTTTCATCTGATTCAAGGAGACAATCCAGTTTATTGATCTGATTTGCACAAGTTTCACATTTCAGATTCTGGAATGTAACGCTTGTGTGATCATCGCTCCACTCAGCATCTGTTGCTGTGTAAGCATGTCCTTCTGCTGCGTTCTTCTGAGCTTCATCCCAGATAGCTTTTCTTTTCTCGTATGTAGAATTAGCCTGTTCATATTTGGGCTTAACAGGTTCTGTAATACAAGCACCGCACTCTGGGCAAACATAGTTGTCCGCTTCGTTCCAGCTACCGCTATCAGTCTTTGTATAGTATGTTTCATGGAACTTGATGTAATGATGTTCGTGTGCTGTATTCTTTGCTTCTACACGTGTGCCCGCTTTGATCAGACCACAGTCAGAACAACGTTCTTCTGTAAATGCATTACGTCCGCAGTATGCAGGTTCAGAAACTGTTTCATAATTATGAGAAGTACCTGTCAGTGTCTTCATATCAACTGTATCAACGAAGTTAGCTGACCACATGAACTCGTCATTATCATTGCTCTGACTGCCCATGAACTGCTGATACTTCTTGTAGTTTGTATAAGTCGGATTGTAATCTGTCTCTTCGAATTCATAACCGTAGCTGGAATGGTCAAGCAGTTTGCTCTTACCTGAAATGAACGCGAAGTTTGTACCGATTGAAACAACCAGTTTGTCACCCTTCACAGTCAGACCTGCGATTGGATGATTTGTGACAGTGAAATCTGCACTCTTTTCATCTGTTGTTGTAAATGCCATACCGCCAAATAACTTGGTTGTATCACGTTTTGCAGATACTGTGTTATATTCCTTCACAACGGCTACTGCACCGTCTGCAGGATTGTAGGAAACGATATCGTTGGATACGTTGAAGTAAATCTTACCATCTGTATACAGTGCTGCTGTCAGACCGATGGATGGGTAAATGCTCTGTTCATCCACAAACTGTGCATACAGTTTGGTCAGAAGATCATTCTTCTCCATCTTACCGTCTTTGTTCAGAACGCTTACAAATGTATCGTCATCATCGTCGTTTTTCTTGTCTGTGAAGTTGATTAGTGTTTCATAATCGCTGTCGCCATCGCCTGTATCCTTATTTGTCAGTTTATGACGAACAATCTTGTACTCTGCAGCCTTCTGGCTCTGATTCATGCTTGTGCTGCTTACTCTGTCAAACAGGTCTGTCGAATCATACATATAGTAAGCATAACCATCTGCATAGTAAACATTACTTGCTGCACGAGCCATCCATGCTTTTTCATATGTTGTATCTGTTGCTTCATTCTGATAAAGTGATCTTAAAACACTAAAGTTACCCTGATACAATTTTCTTGCATCTGTATCGCTGAACAGGAAGAAGACATGGTTCATATCACCATCTGTCTCGACACGGTCACGACTCATAACTTCTGTGTAGACATCTGTATAACAAGGGTCTACATAGTACCACTGACCATCCACCTTGACTGCATTCCAGTAATGGTCGGAACCGAAGTCTTCCTGTTCTTCGCCATACATTGTAACGTTGGACTGGAAGGAAATTCTTACAAGGTCAACTGTGTAGCCTGCATTGATATCCAGTGTCTTACCATCTGAACCATAGTACAGTTCTTTGGCTGTCTTCCAGTTATCACATACTTCTGAAGTTGTACCATCATCTGCTGTAACAGTTTTCTTGCTGTCATAACCTTTACTTGGATCTTTAAGATAAATATCTTTATCCAGGCACTGCACAAGATATGAAAAAGCTCTGGAGTAACCCAGACATACAGATGTACCCATACCGAATGCACCAAACTGAGTACCTTCCCAATAGTTGATGACACCAGTTGTCATACCGGTTGCAGCCTGATTCGTAGCGCTATCTAACTGCTGCTGAGTAAGCTGCTCAACAGTCATCGTAACGCCTTCAGAAACCTCAACGCCTTTTTCTTCAGCATTTTTGATAAATTTATCTGCTTCCTGCTTCAATGGTTCTGCTGCGTCTGGAAGGTTTTCTTTCACAAATGCTTCCGGATCCTTCTCGATAGCTTCTTTATTAGCTTCTACATATGCATTCGCATCTTCCTCAGACTGTCCAGCCTTCACCAAAGTCTGAGCAATAGCTTTTTTATAAAATTTTACAAGCAAATCCTTCTCAATGCCTGCATAAATCTGATCATGGAAATTCTGTTTGATCTGTGGTTCGTAAACCTTATAGATCTCATTGTAAACTTCATCCTCATGCTCCTGCTTCTGAGGATCCTTTGCAATCATCGGCTTGTCATCATCTGATTCCTTACCAGAGTTCATGATGTAGGACATATCAAATGTATTGTTATGGGCCAACCAGTCATTCAGAACAAGCAGCTTCTGTGCCTTTGTCTGTGCACCTGATGCTGTAACTGCAGCAAGAGCTTCATCTCTTGCATTTGTTACATCTGGACCATAATACTTAATACCTAACTTATCACCATATGTGAAAGTAAAGATCATACCTGTCAGGTCATCGTAGCTCACCTTGCCATCTCTGACATCCTGAACAGATTTGCCGTCTAAGGCAAGCATCTCACCAAGGATACCAAGACCATCTGTATCATCGTTGAAATCCAGAAAGAATGGATTCTGAACACCGAGTACATTAGCATTGGCTGACCACTGATTCAGATACTGCTGATACATACCAACAACTGTATTAATCTGGTCTGCTGTCAGCTTCTTGGTTTCAGCCTGTTCATCTGCTTCATACAGGTCTGCTGTGCTGATATTAGATTCATTGGATTCTGTGCCGGCTTCTCCGCCAACCATTTCGAGATCCCCCAATGCTTCACGCAGGCTCTGGATTGCCGGATCGCTTTCATCAATCTTTATATCTTTTGTAAGTGCTTCTGCTACTGCTGCATTAGCACCCTTGAACTGGATGACTGGTGTCTGTATTGTAATACCTGAAATAGTTACTTTATTTTCATCATTATCTGTCTGGGCCACAGCATCATTATCTGTGTTTGAAGAATCAGTAGTTGCTTCTGTTGCATCATCTTCTGTCACAGAATCTTCTGTTGCTGGATCTTCTGTTGCTGGATCTTCTGCCTCATTTGTATTGGTGTTATCCTGCACGGCTTCTGTAGTATTTTCCTGCACTGCTGGTGTTTCTTCATGTGCAGGCTCTGCAAAAACTGTTGAAGGCACTACACTGAATACCATTATAGTAGAGAGGAATAAACTCAAAAGCATTTTACTTCTCTTTTTCATAATGTCTACCCTTCCTTTCGTGTTTGTATTAGATAATTCATATTATGTTTTTTGTTTGCCCCCACCTCATTTCCATTGTATTTTATTTATACTCCACCCTCTATTATATGCTACTGTAATTCGTATTTTGCATATATTTTTGCATATAATATAGTAATTAGGTATTTACTTTAATATATCACTGCTAACTGTTTTGTTCAAGACATACTGACGTTTTTTAGCACAAAAACACATCGAAAAGTCTGGTTTTCAGGTTTCTGGCATGTATAAACGTAATAAAGAAATTCCCCCGTATCTTATGATTTGTTAAAATACGGGGAATCATCAAGTTTTTTCTTACTTATTTATATAGAATTTACATATTGATGCGACAGAGGAGTCTTTTTTAGTTCAGTTCCTCAAGAATTGCTGCTGTGAGTTCTTTTCTGTTTGTCTTGAAGTGGAAATACGGTCTTTCCTTGATTACGCGGATGTCTACCGGATATTCATATTCTTCCAGTGCATCTGCAAGACCTGCTTTTACTTCATCCAGACTCTTTGTTTCATCAAGGATTACAAAGAAATATGGAAGGAAATATCCTTCATGATCCTGATCTGGTACAAAGCAGAAGAATCCATCTTCTACACCAGCTACACGTACTGCTTTTGTCTCCATTCTCATCATGTAAAGTTCTCCGCCACCGAAACGCTTTGTTGTTCCACGTCCAAGAATGTATACAATTCCGTGTTCATTGATGTAAGCTTTATCTCCCGTATGTAACCAGCAGTTCCCATCTGGATGATTGATCAGTGTTCTTTCAGTAAGTTCATCACCTCTCCATCCCGCATAGTGGAGCATCATAGCAGGACCCGTCATACATAATTCTCCGATTTCTCCATAATTCAGTTCTTCCAGATCCTCTGAGAATACTGCCATAGTTGTTGCCGGCATTGGCATTCCAACGCATCCGTCTACCAGCGGGAACATCGGATTTGGAAGTGTAAAGTTTGAACATCCTTCACTCTGACCATATCCGGCACTTAAAGTTGCTTTAACATTATGCTTATGGAAGAATGCTTCTACTTCTTGTGTTTTCCTTTCGTTCATTGCTTCAGCTCCGGTTCCGATACTTCTTAGATGAGACATATCGTAATCTTCCGGAATTCTGTCACTCTTCATAAGCATTTCACAGAACATTGGAATCAGTGCCCAGAAGTTTGGCTTCTGCTCCATAAATGCGATATCAATATCTTCCAGCGGACAGAATGGATCAAGTACCATAATCAGTCCTGCTGACAATGGGAAGATTGCCATTGATACAGTTACTGCAATCAGTGCAGGTGGTAAGATTGGCAGCCACCATTTTTCCGGTACATCTGACGGCGGAATAAAGATGGACATCTGGAATGCAGTTGCTACTATATTAGAAGAAGAATGAATAACTAATTTAGAGATTCCTGTGGATCCGCTTGTATATGCGCCAAATACTGGTCTGTTCACATCTTCTTGTGCCATATAGTCTTCTGTATAATCTTTCCCAAGTGCCAGGAACTCGTCCCATGTAAGATCTCCTTCTGTTGTCTCTATCGCACCGGTATATCTGGATGCAATTTCTTTTTCAACATAGTCCGGGACAGATTTTCTATCTGCATAATCATATGGAGAAACCTTAATTACACGCTTCATTGGTGTCGTTGCACAGAACAGATCTTCATCTGACTTTGATGTATAATCCATGACAAATGCTGTCTCTGATTTTGATTTTCTGATTGCAAAACATAATTCTTCTGGAATGTCATCTCTGCAGATAATTGCAGCTCCGATTCTTTCTGCTGCGATCAGAAGGATAAAATGTGCCGGAACACTTTGCAGAAATACAGGAATTCTGTTTCCTTCACCAAATCCAAGTATCTTTAAAGATTTTGCTGCTTTATCAACTTCTCCCCAGAATTCTTTCCATGTAATTTTGTTTCCGTAATATTCAAATGCAATTTTATTTTCGTCTGGATTTTTTGCTCTTAAAAACGTTTCAACAGTTATTGTTGGCACTTCAACGTTGCGCAGTGCTTCTGGATAAAACTGTAACCATGGTTTATCAACGCTCGCTTTTCCAGTTAATGTTGCTCCTGTATTTTCCATAATTATTTACTTCCTTTTCCGATTATTTATTTGTTTTATAATGACGATTCGTATTCTATCATGGATATTTTTCCTTTTCAATAGAAGTGGTGAATTTGGCATATTGAATCAAACAAATCAACTAATTCATTTTTTTCAGGATTTCATTCAATAGGAAATTTTTTGTATAAATGTTCTTGTTTTCTTATTTTGTATGCAGTACACTAAAATTATAATAGAAGAGAGGGGCTTTTGATTATTATGAAAGAAAAAAACAGATTCAGTGTTCTGTTAGAGCATCTGACATCTATGGCCAATTTAAAAAATTATGTACTTGCCAAAGCTGTGCAGTATGATGAATCTTATATAAGCAAATGGATTAGTGGAAAATCACTTCCAACAGAAAAAAATCACGAAATTATTTTGCAGAATATCAGCCAGTGTATTGTTGAGGCTCTGACTGATGATAACCGGGACACTTTTTTAGAAGAATATCAAATTTCTGACGTTTCGAATCTTCAGAAAGCGATTTACGATCATCTCGAATCTGAATATACATATGTAAAAGAACTTCAGGTAACAACTGGTTCTAAAGTGGCTACTAAAATTTCATATTATCCGGAACTTACACTGGATCAGTTTATCTTTAAAATGAAACATCCAGCACTCCGTAAAGTACAGTCGCTAAATATTTATGCTATGGTAGATATTCTGAATGTAGACACGAATTATCAGCTTTTAATTGCTGAATTTAACAGCATGCACAATGACATAGAACTTGTGCTTCCAGGAGTTCATTTTTCTTTAATGATTGATTTGGAATCGTCTTCAGATAATCCGGTTTATACGGCTGGTTTCCTGATGAATTTGCTTTCAAATCTTTCGAATATTGATTTTAATCTTTATTGCGGAACACAGGCACAGAAAAAAATGGTTTTTGCGATTAAAGATATTTATTCGCTTTCAGGTATGTTAGTTGATCAGAACCATTGTCTTGCTGTTACAACAATTGAAGATTCGTCTCTTTCAACGGAACTTTATTACAAATTAAAATTACTTTGCAGCAAAGAAACATTGCTTATTCGACGGACATCTATTCCTGAAATGATTCGTACTTACGAATATGAGCATTCACTGTTTGCCCGGAATTCTTCTTGTCTGCTTGGACATTTTACAGAACATTTTCTCCCAACTGATTTACATAATGAGCTGCTTGATAAGTATGGCTCTTTTATAGGAAAGACATACAGACCTGTACTTCAAAAAATGCATTCTCTGGTATCGCAGATACTTGCTGTTACACCGATAAGAGCACTGATTTATGCTTCTGCATTTACAGATTTTACAGTTACTGGCGAATTGGATTTCTATGGTTATCGAATTCAGCTTTCGCCGGAACAGCGTCTTCATTTTTTTAAGCATATGAAACATCTGCATGAAATTTCAAATGCGCTTCAGATTAAGATTTTGCCGAATGGTTTGCTGTCTGATTACCAGCATATCCCAAGACCGACACTGTTTTTTGCAGATGAGTTTTCTTATTTGCGTTTTAGGAGAAATACACCGTATTACAATATCTGTATTCCGAACAAAATTAGTTTGAATCGAATTTTTTCGGCCTTTTACGATACCGTTTGGGAGTTTGAATCCTGTATTGCACCGGATGCATATCTTACTCATGCAATCCATTCTGTAGAAATTTTGCAATCAGATGCTTCAGGTGATGTGCACAATTAAGAGAAGTCAAGTGGGCTGTTGCAAAATAGATGAGTAATCATCTATGGAGCAATAGCTCCATTTTTATGTCCAAAAGCAGAAAACGGACTCCGAAGAGCCCGCAATCCATGGTATAATTAAGTATGACCAAATACATAAAATACCATAAAAATTATACCGAATTCGGCGAGCCTTATCAACTGGTTTTGCCATTAAATTTGGAAGGTCTGGTTCCTGATGATGATTCTGTCCGACTGCTGAGCCACGAATTGGAGGATTTAGATTACAGTTTACTGTATCAGGCGTACTCTACCAAAGGCAGAAATCCGGCAGTGGACCCAAAGACCATCTTCAAGATCCTGACCTATGCTTATTCCCAAAATATTTATTCTTGCAGAAAGATTGAAACCGCTTGTAAACGTGATATTAACTTTATGTAGCTGCTTGCTGGTCAGAAAGAACCGGATCACAGCACGATTGCAAGGTTCCGTACTGGATTTTTGGCAGACACCTGCGAAGCCCTGTTTTATCAGATGGTACGTCGCTTGGAACGAATGGGAAGAAAATATGTTTCTGAAAATACAGGAGGCGGTCACCCTACTGAACCAAGAGTACCTACAGGCTGTCCGTATAAAGAACGATGTTCCCGTGCTAAAGGGAATAAACGTCTGTACATCTCCAAAAGTTTCTTAGAGAAGCGTCAAGAATCCTATGAAAATATCCTGAGTGAAAAGGGGATCTTATACCGGATGAATCGCTCGATATGATGCTGGGATCCTTTCAATTACTACTGGGGATGCCGAAATTTGCTATTCGTGCGACAGCCTCTTTTCTCTTTCAGGCTGCCTGTAACCGTATTTTTTCAGAAGCGGTACGGTTTCTGGCATTATTTTCCATATTTTCGCGGCTGGTCGGAAATACCTGCGAGGTAATCGAGACTGCAGTCGTACGTCTTTGCCAGCAGCATCAGCGAGTCCAACGGGATCTCACGAATGCCTTTCTCATACCGGTTGTAGGTGTCCAGATGGCTGAAAATCTTCCGCGCCGCCTGTAACATCGAGTAGCCTCGTTTCAGACGGAGCTCTTTTAACCGGATCAGCATTTTCTCCCGCTCCGGCGTTTCTTCTATTTTTCTGTGCATTAATTTCCTTCTTTTTCCTGCTCCGTTTCCGCCGCTGCTTTTTCTGCCTCCGGCACATACCCCGGATTGTCGTCGTATCCTTCCAGGAAATTGTGGCGGATGCCGTGCTGCTTGTAGCCGACCACGGTGTCAATGTTGACATTTTCGACACTGCGGAAAATATTGCTCTCCACGAACGGATTCACCTTTTTCAGGTCACGGATCAGTTCCTTGATTTCTACACGTTTGGAGCGATTTTCGTTATTGCAG
>ENA-OOWN01000830-OOWN01000830.1-human-gut-metagenome-genome-assembly--contig:-NODE-830-length-25041-cov-11.959257_pt1 | contig 25041 bp, 16 predicted proteins | sample MGYA00241406_ERZ501319 | MGnify/ENA primary metagenome ERZ501319 (study PRJEB25962, sample SAMEA2042734) | human gut metagenome | biome: human gut; feature: human-associated habitat; material: faeces... | reverse complement strand
TGGATTGCCGCTTGGGGCGGCATGAACACTGTGGCTCAGGCACTTTGGACCGTGACGCACACGCGCTCCCCCAAAGACATCGAAAGGTTCGTACGTAAAATCCGCATCTATGACGTGTTGGGACAAGACGATGCCGGTGCTTGGATTGCCCAGAACTATCCCGGCATCTTATACCTCCGTAACAAAGCGGTTTACGGATGGGCACCTTCGGACGAATGGCTCAGGGACAACATACAAAGCCATAAACCTTTAGGCGACTATTATCCCGACAGGAAATGGGCCACAGAGGGCGACTCCCCGTCTTTCCTCTACGTATATGCCAACGGGCTGAACGTACCCGAAGAAATCACTTTCGGAGGATGGGGCGGCCGTTTCTCGGATACCCCCGCCGAGAACGTACGCGGCATAAAATTCATTGCCCAAAGCGGAAAGGACGAGAGCCGGTACGACCCATACCGCATGTACGCCTGTGCAGCCGAAGGCGGAAACTCGATAAAGAGATGGGAACGGGAGATATGGAACGATTTTGCGGCACGTATGGCCTGGACAGCCACAGACGAGTATTCCGCCGTCAACCACCATCCTGTAGCCATCGTAGATGGGCACGACGACATGAACTGCATATATAAAAAGGTGAAGGCAGGCCGCGATATGGAATTCGACGCTTCCGCATCTTACGACCCCGATGGGAATCCGCTGGATTTCCGTTGGGAAATCTATGCCGAACCCAGTACGTATAAGGGTAAGGTAAACATGGAAAACGGGGATTCCCCGAAATGCCGCATACACATCCCCGCAGAGGCATCCGGAAAGTCCCTGCACGTCATTCTCTCCCTGACCGACCGGGGCAAGCCGGCACTGACGGCATATAAACGGATAGTCGTACAAGTATTATAAGAAACGGGGCGTTACAAGCCGCCCCGTTTCTCCATTTCTTTCGCCTCGTTCCAAAGTGCATCCATTTCTCCCAAGGTCATGTCCTTCAAAGACCGTCCTTGACGGATGGAATGTTGCTCCACATAATTGAAGCGCCGGATGAACTTGCGGTTCGTACGCTCCAAGGCGTTGTCAGGATTGATATGATAAAGCCTTCCGGCATTGATGACACTGAAAAGGAAATCGCCGAACTCATCGGTGGATTTCTCCTTGTCCTCCCGGGCCAGTTCTGCCTGCAATTCGCCGAGTTCTTCCCTCACCTTGTCCCATACGTCCTCTTTCTTTTCCCAATCGAAGCCGACATTACGCGCCTTGTCCTGAATACGGTAAGCCTTGATGAGCGAAGGCAGCGCGTCGGGCACTCCGCTGAGAACACTCTTGTTGCCGTCCTTCTCCTTCAGCTTGATCTGCTCCCAGTTCTCCGACACCTGTTCGGCAGTGTCCGCCTTCACCTCTCCGAACACGTGGGGATGGCGGAAGACCAGCTTGTCACTCAGACGGTCGCAGACGTCCTTGATGTCAAACTGTCCCTTTTCAGAGCCTATCTTGGCATAGAATGCCACGTGCAGCAGGACATCGCCCAGCTCCTTGCAGATGTTCTTGGGGTCGTCCTTCATCAGGGCATCACAGAGTTCATAGACTTCTTCGATGGTATTGGGGCGCAGACTTTCGTTGGTCTGTTTCTTGTCCCACGGACACTTCACACGCAGTTCGTCGAGTATGTCCAGGAAGCGTCCGAATGCTTCCAATTGTTCTTGTCGTGTATGCATCGTTGTTGTTTTTGTTGACGAGGGTTTAACTGAATCCTTGCAAAGGTAATGATATTACCGCTTTACCGGTTACATCCGGAAGGGGAAAAGTCGTTTTGGAGGATAAAGGGAATATTCCTTTCCCATTTTACGTTTTTTTAATACTCTGTTTTACTGCCAAAGGAAACGAACGCCATACAGCGAAAAACTATTACTTTCACATCAACCCACAGGCGGGACTTTGGCAATATATCCATTTTACCCCCCCCACCAGCTTTTTTACATAAGTTTTTACACAACTGATTCAAAAAAGGATAACAGAAAACCGAAAGAGTCAGGAAGGCACCGTCAAGGAGTGTTGCAGTCTATTAAATAATTCATAGCTTTGCGGACTGACAAACCAAAACCTTTAAACAATGAAAAAGATCCTGGCCTTCACTTTATTTGTCCTCATGGGAGTGGTTGCAAGCTTTTCCCAGGACATCAATTTTCACGCGAAAGCCGGTGTGGGCTTTGCCAATTTCACAGGAGATGCCAACGGCGACCCCCTCTTCTCTTACAAAGTCGGTGTGGGCATGAATATCGGTCTGGGAGGACACTGGAAACTGCATCCGGACCTCTTCTTCGTCCGCAAAGGAATGAGCAACAGCGCCGAGGTCCGTTCCGATGACATCGGTATGAAAGGTGACCTGACGCTCAATGCCTGTTACCTGGAACTGCCCGTCATGGCTGCTTACCGCATCCCCCTCGAACGGATGGATGTCGTGCTGTACGCCGGTCCCTATCTTGCCTACGGAGTAGGAGGCAAGGTCAAGTCAACCGTCATCGGCAGGGAGGACTCGGATGAACCTGTACGGAAAATAACTGAAAGTCATAGTGTCTTCGGCAACGGCGGACTCAAACGCTTCGACTCCGGTCTGGGACTGGGTATGGACCTTGAATTCGGACGTTTCATTGCCGGCATCAATGTCAACATCGGACTGGTCAACCTGGCTAGAACTAAGGATTTCGATTACGACGAGGATGACATCGCAGTCCGCAACCTGGCGGCACACATCTCCTTCGGCTACAAGTTCTAAAAAAACATCTTACATCGTTTCGTAACTATGGGAGGCTGGCTCTTTGCCTGATGGCAAGGGTCAGCCTCCTCTTTTTGAGTGTCCGGTAATTCTGCCCCGGTCGGACGGTTCACTCATGATACTAGGATTTTAATTAAAATATAAGATAACATAATCACCAAGGTCCTTATAACCTATCAAATTATTAAGGTTAAACTTGCAGCTGAAATCCGGACGATACGTAATCACAATAAACGGATTCTCTATCTGATAAGAAGTCGACTCATTATTGGGAGTAGCTTCAAATCCCATGGATTCACATACAACCTCCACCCGCTGAATCCTATGTTCCTCAAGGTACTTAATCATAATTTCAGCTTGCGTAGGTTGAAGAACCATGTTCTCATCATCGTCGCACGATGCAAATGCCACACTAGCCATGCTTAACAGCACGCAGCCAATTAGTTGAAATAATTTCATGATATTATATGGTTTAAAGTTTGTAATGGGGCAAATATATAGGTAAAGAACAGTCAGGAGCAAATAAAAAGGCATCCAATATCGGCAATTGCCGGAAATGGATATTTTTTTTCAAAAAGTATGTATTTACAGAGCCTTTTTTAGCCCATTCGTGATTTTTTCTACCTGCCGATGAAAACGATACACCCCATTTTTAGTACTTTTGCAACCTGTTCAATGAATACACGATCATAAACAATACGCATAACAACAATGGAATTAGCAAGTAAGTACAATCCCGCTGACGTGGAAGAGAAATGGTACCAGTATTGGCTGGACAACAAGCTTTTCAGTTCGAAACCTGACGGTCGTGAGCCTTACACCGTCGTCATCCCGCCGCCCAACGTCACCGGCGTGCTCCACATGGGACACATGCTTAACAATACCATTCAAGATATTCTGGTTCGCCGTGCCCGCATGATGGGCAAGAATGCCTGCTGGGTGCCGGGAACGGACCACGCCTCCATCGCTACCGAAGCCAAGGTGGTAAACAAACTTGCCCAGGAGGGTATCAAGAAGACGGACCTCACCCGCGAAGAGTTCCTCAAACATGCCTGGGCATGGACCGAGGAGCACGGAGGCATCATCCTGAAACAGCTCCGCAAGCTGGGTGCATCCTGCGACTGGGACCGCACCGCCTTCACCATGGATGAAGAGCGCAGCCGGAGTGTCATCAAGGTCTTTGTCGACCTCTACAACAAGGGACTTATCTACCGAGGCGTCCGCATGGTCAACTGGGACCCGAAAGCCCTCACGGCCCTGAGCGATGAAGAGGTGGTCTACAAGGAAGAGCACAGCAAGCTGTACTACCTCCGCTACAAAGTGGACGGGGACGCAGAAGGACGCTATGCCATCGTTGCCACCACCCGTCCCGAGACCATCATGGGCGACACCGCCATGTGTATCAACCCGAACGACCCGAAGAATGCCTGGCTGAAGGGCAAGAAGGTGATTGTACCCCTCGTGGGACGTGTCATCCCGGTGATTGAGGATGAATACGTGGACATCGAGTTCGGTACGGGCTGTCTGAAGGTGACTCCGGCGCACGATGTGAACGACTACATGCTCGGCGAGAAACACAACCTGCCCAGCATCGACATCTTCAATGACAATGGTACGCTGAGCGAGGCTGCGGGACTCTACGTCGGCATGGACCGCTTCGACGTACGCAAGCAGATTGAAAAGGACCTCGCCGACGCCGGTCTGCTGGAGAAAGTGGAAGCCTACACCAACAAGGTAGGCTGCTCTGAACGCACCGGTGTGCCCATCGAACCGAAGCTCTCCATGCAGTGGTTCCTGAAGATGGAACATCTCGCCAAGCCGGCTCTCGAAGCGGTGATGAACGACGACATCAAGTTCTATCCTGCCAAATACAAGAATACCTATAAATACTGGATGGAGAACATCAAGGACTGGTGCATCAGCCGACAGTTGTGGTGGGGACACCGCATCCCGGCCTACTACCTGCCACAAGGCGGATTCGTGGTGGCCGAGACTGCTGAAAAAGCACTCGAACTGGCCAAGGAAAAAACCGGCGATGCCAACCTGACCGCAGCCGACCTCCGTCAAGACAAGGACGCATTGGACACTTGGTTCTCCAGTTGGTTGTGGCCGATTTCCCTGTTCGACGGCATCAACCACCCGGGCAACGAGGAACTCAGTTACTACTACCCCACGTCCGACCTCGTAACAGCTCCGGACATCATCTTCTTCTGGGTGGCGCGCATGATCATGGCAGGCTACGAATACGAAGGGAAGATGCCGTTCAAGAACGTGTACTTCACCGGTATCGTGCGCGACAAACTGGGACGCAAGATGAGCAAGTCGTTGGGTAACAGCCCCGACCCGCTCGATTTGATAGAACGCTACGGTGCCGACGGCGTGCGTATGGGAATGATGCTGTCCGCCCCGGCAGGTAACGACATCCTGTTCGACGACGCACTCTGCGAACAAGGCCGCAACTTCAACAATAAGATATGGAACGCATTCCGTCTCGTGAAAGGCTGGCAGACGGCCGACATCGCACAACCGGAAACGGCAGCCATCGCCACACGCTGGTTCGATGCCATGTTGAGAACCACGGCAAGGGAAGTGACAGACTTGTTCAAGAAGTACCGTCTGAGCGAAGCCCTCATGGCCGTGTACAAACTGTTCTGGGACGAGTTCTCCAGTTGGTACCTCGAAATGGTCAAGCCGGCCTACGGACAACCTATAGACAACAAGACGTACGAGCAAACCTTGTCGTTCTTCGATACGCTGCTGAAGCTCCTGCATCCGTTCATGCCCTTCATCACCGAAGAACTTTGGCAACACATCTACGACCGACAACCGGGCGAGAGCATCATGGTTTCTCCGCTCCGGATGGATGAACCCACAAAGGAAGATGCCGACTCCATCGCCTTGGACGGTATCTACATCGTCCACATCGAGAACGTGAAGAGTATCGTGGCCGGTGTGCGTACCGTACGCAACCAAAAGAACATCGCCCCGAAAGAGGCGTTGACATTGGAAGTCGTAGGCGGAAATCCGGAGGCCGACTTTGAAGGCGTCATCAAGAAGATGGCCAATCTGACTGCCATCAATACCGTGACACAGAAAGGCGAAGGCACGGCGTCGTTCATGGTGGGAACGACGGAATATGCCGTACCGCTCGGCAACCTGATAGACGTGGAAGCGGAAATCGCCAAACAAGAAGCCGAACTGAAACACTTGGAAGGCTTCCTGACTGGTGTCCTGAAAAAGCTTTCCAACGAGCGTTTCGTAGCCAACGCCCCCGCTGCCGTGGTGGATATGGAACGCAAGAAACAGGCCGATGCCGAAAGCAAAATCGCAGCCTTGAAAGAAAGTTTAGCCAAGTTGAAGAAGTAAATCCTTCACCTTATAATAGTAAGGGCTGTCTCCTGCATATAATGGGAGGCAGCCCTTACCTTAATTTAAGTTGGCCAAAGAAAAACTCACAAAAAACTAATATTCATCATCATAAGTCCAAATCACAATGGTCTCCATTTCTTCATCTTCATACGACTGAAGCGAAATCTTGACCTCGGGATTATTGCCCAACCGGCAAAGCCGCTCATGCAAAACATACAGATTATCCTTTACCCCTTCGCCTTCATCAAGATTTAATGTGAGGCCAAAAGAATACGAAGCATTGGCTTGTGCATGGAAAGATTCCAACCAATCAGAAAGTTCTCCTTTAAAACAAACGGATTGGACAAAACAACCTTGTTTCAGTATATATTGTAGATCTGTGAAATCATAACTTATCATGCCTGTTTTGAGAATATGGGCATAAATATTATGAAGAATCTGGATTACAGTCTCAACTTTGTTTCCTCCTATTATATTATAAGACATCCATTTGTTACGGAAACGTTGACGGTCGAGCGAGTCATTCATATCCAATACCATGTAATAAAGCCTGCCGTTAACCACACTTTGCAAAAAGGCATCTATACGTTCTTCGTATTCGACAGCACTGTCCGTAATAATCACTATGAAATCCTCAAATCCGGGAACCGGATATTGAAGCCAATCCACGACCTCTTTACACGCAACAATATCACGAGCCACCTCTCCAAAAACAATGGTGGGAACCTTACCGTTACATCTTAATTGAGACATATTCTGTTTCCGTTTTTACTATTACATTTCTACAATCACCTATCTACATGTATCACCACTCCTTTAACCAAAACTCATCAAATATATCACTGTCAGGCTTCTCCTTTTCCGGAATATTATTGGGTTGAAGATCAAGAATAGGAATACAACCCCACCCGTTGGCCTCACATTCTTTCTTTATCTTATCAAATTTGTCTTTCCGACACTCTTCATTAAAGCCCGTAATTACCCAGAAATGGATATGCTTTTCGTAGGCACCTCCTTTGTAGGTATTGAGGATTATCTCTTTATACGGTCCGAGTTGGTTATCACTCAATGGAGTATAAACTTTGTTTTCAACCACAATGACATGATATTCCGGCTCACCTCCGTCAATTCTCAATGTCACATTGGCGTGCAAGTCGATATTATTCCATTGTTTCCACACTTGCACAGAACAAACTTGACATTGCTTCCTTTCTATTTCCTCATATCTCTTTAAACCGAATATCAACTTAAAAAGGATTCTTCGGCAAGCCTTATGCAATGTTTGTTTTACTTCTTTATCTGGATAAGCATCAGACGCTACGCGCAAGGTCCACGACAACACGAAGTCCAACATGGCTTCCTTTCCTTTATCTCCCTCTGAAGAGTCTTTCATTAATAAGAAATCATTCATGTCCTTTCTTTTTATAAACTTATCTTTTTCTTAAACCTATTCAACCCTATTTATTAACCAAAGTACAAATATACCATAACGAAATAACAATACCGATATTTTTCATTCGGATTTCTTCGCGCATTATCCTTTTTTTCATTACCTTAGTACCCGATAATAACATATCGTTAACTCAAAAACACATTTTACTATGGAGCATCTTCTATTTTGGATGATTCCCGTATCGTCCTTATTGGCATTGCTGCTGGCTTGGTACTTCTACCGCCAGATGATGAAAGAAAGTGAAGGCACACCGGTCATGCAGAAAATCGCCTCGCATGTGCGCCAAGGTGCCATGTCGTACCTGAAACAGCAGTACAAAATCGTGGGACTGGTCTTTCTGGCACTCGTCGTGCTGTTTTCGGTCATGGCCTACGGCTTCAACCTGCAAAACTCGTGGGTACCGATAGCATTCCTCACCGGAGGATTCTTCTCCGGACTTTCCGGCTTTTTGGGTATGAAAACGGCGACCTACGCATCGGCACGTACTGCCAACGCTGCCCGTAACTCCCTGAACAAAGGACTGCGCGTGGCTTTCCGCAGCGGTGCGGTCATGGGACTGGTCGTTGTCGGCCTCGGCCTGTTCGACATCTCTTTCTGGTATCTCCTTCTGGATGCCTTTATCCCGGCCGACATCTACGCCCCGACAGCCAAACTCTGCATGATTACCACCACCATGCTGACCTTCGGTATGGGTGCCAGCACGCAGGCCCTGTTTGCCCGCGTGGGAGGCGGCATCTATACGAAAGCGGCCGACGTGGGCGCGGACTTGGTAGGCAAAGTGGAAGCCGGCATCCCAGAGGACGACCCGCGTAATCCGGCTACGATAGCCGACAACGTGGGCGACAACGTAGGCGACGTAGCCGGTATGGGAGCCGACCTGTACGAGTCTTATTGCGGTTCCATCCTGGCCACCTCTGCATTGGGTGCCGCGGCATTCATGGCCGGAGGCGATGTGGACATGCAGTTCAAAGCCGTCATCGCCCCGATGCTGATAGCCGCAGTGGGCATCCTGCTCTCCATTTTGGGTATCTTCTCCGTACGCACCAAGGAAGATGCCAGTATGAAAGACCTGCTCAACTCCCTGTCCGTAGGCACGAACCTGAGTTCCGCACTGATTGTCGTGGCGACTTTCCTTATCCTTTGGGCGTTGCAGATAGACAACTGGCTGAACATTTCGTTCGCCGTGGTCATCGGGCTTCTGGTAGGTATCGTCATCGGACGCTCCACGGAATATTACACGTCACAATCCTACCGCCCCACCCAACTATTGGCTGAGAGCGGAAAAACGGGCCCGGCCACGGTCATCATCTCCGGTATCGGACTGGGTATGGTGTCCACCACCATCCCAGTGATAGCCGTCGTCATCGGTATCATCCTTTCCTATTGGCTGGCCTCAGGATTCGACTTTGCCAACGTGAGCATGGGACTTTACGGCATCGGTATCGCCGCCGTGGGCATGCTCTCCACCTTGGGCATTACCTTGGCCACGGACGCCTACGGCCCCATAGCCGACAACGCAGGCGGAAACGCTGAAATGAGCGGACTGGGCGAGGCTGTGCGCAAACGCACGGATGCCTTGGATTCGTTGGGTAACACCACGGCAGCTACCGGCAAAGGCTTTGCCATCGGCTCGGCGGCGCTCACGGGTTTGGCCCTCTTGGCGTCGTACGTTGAGGAAATCCGCATCGGACTGACCCGTCTGGGCACTACGGAAATCCTCGTAGGAGACCGTGCCGTGCCGCTGCAGGACGCTACCTTCTTCGACTTCATGCACCACTACGATGTCACCTTAATGAACCCCAAAGTGCTGTCAGGTATGTTCATAGGCTCCATGATGGCCTTCCTTTTCTGCGGCTTGACGATGAATGCCGTGGGCCGTGCCGCCGCGAAGATGGTGGACGAAGTGCGCCGTCAGTTCCGCGAAATCAAGGGCATCCTCACGAGAGAGGCCGAACCGGACTATGCACGGTGCGTGGCCATCTCTACCAAAGGCGCGCAGCGGGAGATGGTCGTCCCGTCGCTCATCGCCATCATTGCGCCCATCGTGACGGGGCTTGTCTTCGGTGTTCCCGGTGTTTTGGGCCTGCTTATCGGTGGCCTGAGCAGTGGGTTTGTGCTGGCTATCTTTATGGCAAACGCCGGTGGAGCCTGGGACAATGCCAAGAAATACGTGGAGGAAGGTAACTTCGGCGGCAAGGGAAGCGATGTTCACAAGGCGACAGTGGTGGGCGACACGGTGGGCGACCCGTTCAAAGATACGTCGGGCCCCAGCCTGAACATCCTCATCAAGCTGATGTCGATGGTGGCCATTGTCATGGCGGGGCTTACGGTGGCATGGAGTCTCTTCTGATGGAAGCTGCTTGAAAGGGCACCACGGATTACACGGATTTACACAGATTATTTATTTTTTCCGTGCGGGGAGATAATTAAAAGGGCACCACAGATTACACGGATTTACACAGATTATTCTTTTTTCCCGTGCGGGAAATTCCTTTAAAAATCTGTGTAAATCTGCGTAATCCGTGGTGCCCTCTTTTCAGCCCCCTGCTTTCAGGGGCATCTGTGTGCGGTTTCTCAGTACACAAGTACGACGACAGGGTTGTCTTCCTCGCCAATCTTGAGCAGCGGAGCCAGTGCGGAGTTGTCCTTGGCCTCGGGGTTCTCATCGAGAAAGTCCAGCACATCGGCCGCTTCAACCAGTTGCGCATACTCGCCTTGTGCGCTGCAAGCACTCGGTCGGAAGGGGAGGAAGTGGTTCACATCGTCGGTCAGCCCCTTCTCTTCGTCGCACATGCGCGTGGTGCCGGCCTGCTTGTCGTAGATGCCGTTCATGGTTTTCTTCAGCCCTTCAAAGCACTGGAAGAACACCGCCCGCGGACTTTCGAGCATGAAAACGGGCAGCAGTTTGCCGTCCAGCTCCTCGTTGCTCCACCGTGCCTTCGCCTCCAAGCCATACTTCCCGAGGCTGAACACGGCCCAAGGCGTCAGGCCGTCTGCCGTCGAAACGTTGTAGATGGTGTCGTTGAAGGGTTCCTTGAAGCGCATCCGGCCGTCCTCTTCCCATAGCGAAGTGCCGCCAAGAATGCTGAAGGACATGCTTCCGTCCTTGAACTGTGTGTGGATAGTGCCCGCATTCCCCAGCTTGTGGACGCTGATGGAGGCGATGTCACTGATGTCCATCGGCGGCAGCGGCGGCAAAGTACTCTCGATGGTGTCCGTCAAAAGCCCCGATTCGGTGAAGAAGCCCAGGGCGCGGTTGTGCTTGTTCATCTGGGCCAGGTTGTTGTAATGCCCCACTATCAGCGTGTCGAGAAAGGCGAAACTGGTCGGCAAGTTCGGCGGTGTCTCTACCTTTACCTTGCCCTGATAGCGGCCTTGTGCGTCGTAACGTTGCAGTTGGTCCGGGTGTCGCACGAAGTAGAACAGGCCGTTTCGCGGGTTGTAGGCAGGTTCGTTCGTGCTGTAGCCCTGCGGGTCCTCGCCCGTATGCCCGATGGCATTGAGGAAACGGCCCGTCTCTTTGTCGAAGCAGTACGCCGTTTGGTTGGTCAAGACCACCAGCTGCTTTTCCAAAACCATGATTTTTGGATTGTTTCCCACGAGACAGGAGTCCGTCGTCTCCAGCGGAACATAGCGCACATGCTGCCCCAAGTCGCTCACTTTCAGTTCGGTTTGTTGTTCATAAGCCGCGGCCGCGTCGATGACGGCCAGCGTTCCGTCCCCCTTTTCAGCGGCGGGACGGCAGGCGGCCAGCAGGCAGGCGGCCCCCATTACATACATCCATTTCTTGTTCATACGGTCAGATTATAGGTTGTTTTGCGTAAGAATTCCTTTCAAATCCTGTCAAAAGTATTCAAAAAAGCCGGATACGAAACCATCATAAGTCGCTTTTAACTTGATTTAAAGGTGCGGACAGCCCTCACAGCGAGCAGAACAGCGTCACCAGGAACGGCACGCTGAAGTCCGTCACAAACCCGTGGAAGATGGACACAACGACGAACTGCTGGCCCGAAACCTGCGTGATGACCGGCAGTGTCGTATCCATTGTGGTGGCCCCTCCGGCGGAGATAGGTGCCAGAGGTCCGAACCATCGGGCCAGCAAAGGGGCGGTGAGCAGGGTCAGAAGTTCGCGGATGATATTGGCCAGCAGCGCGACGGTGCCCAGCTCTGCCCCGCGGTATTCAGTGATGAAGATGCTCGAAAGCGAGTAGTAGCCCATCCCCGAGCCCACCGCCAGGCAGTCCGGAAGGCTGCGTTCCGTCAGCATCAGGCTCACCAAGGCCGTGCCTGCCAGTGTCCCCGCGATGGTCAGAAGGGGCAGAAAGCCGAGCCGCAGGTTCAGCGAACGGAAGTTTTTCAGCGTCTGAGGGTCGCTCCCGATGCCGATTCCTACGCAGGTCATCAGCGCACAGAGCGCGTAAAAGCTCACCCGCGTCCCCACGTGTCCCGGCACCAGTCCCGCGAGGCTACTGCCTACACCCAGCACGAAGAACCCCACGATGACCAGGCTTCCCCGCATGGCCCGCAGCAGGCTCCCTGCTCCGGCAGGGACGGTTCCCTCCGCCGTCCGGCCTTTCCGCCCGCGTGCCAGCGCCTTCCACAGCAGCAGGGCCGCCGTGACGCTGCCCAGCGTGCCGCCCAGAGCCGGCACGGCAGCCTCCATTCCCAGGGCATGCAGGCTGCGGATGATGGTCTCGTTGCCGCCCACTTCTACGCCCAGCAGGTACAGAAGCACCCATATCAGCACGTTGACGGCCTGCCGGACCACGCCCAGATGCCATCTTCGTCCCGCATATCCCGCCAGCATCCCCGCTAGCATGAGTCCGATAACTGTGAACATACCTCTTCTTCCGCTTAAAAAAACAAGGACAAAGATACGGATTTCTGCCTGTTTCCCCGTATCTTTGTCCCCGGTAAATACATGTATCCTATGCTACTTCCCTATCTGAATGCCGGACTTCTGGAAGCCGGATGCGACGAAGCCGGCCGCGGTTGCCTGGCCGGAGCCGTATATGCCGCTGCCGTTATCCTGCCCCAAGACTTCCGCAACGACCTGCTTAACGACTCCAAACAGCTGACCGAACGCCAGCGTTATGCCCTGCGCGAGGTCATCGAACGCGAGGCTTTGGCTTGGGCCGTCGGTGTTGTCACTCCGCAGGAGATTGATGAAATCAACATCCTCAACGCCTCTTTCCTGGCCATGCACCGTGCCGTCGCCCAGCTGAAGATACGTCCCCAGCACCTGCTCATCGACGGCAACCGCTTCAAACCCTATCCCGACATCCCTCATACCACGGTAGTAAAGGGTGACGGCAAGTACCTCTCCATCGCTGCGGCATCGATTTTGGCCAAGACCTACCGTGACGACTACATGAACCGCCTGCATGAAGAGTACCCTTACTACGACTGGAACCACAACAAAGGTTATCCAACCAAGAAGCATCGCGCAGCTATTGCCGCCCGTGGCACCACACCTTATCACCGTTTGTCGTTCAATCTGTTGGGTGATGGGCAACTTTCTTTGAATTTTAAGTGACGCTGTGTTTGGGGTTAGGATGTGTTTGGAAAATACAAGCCGAAACTGGTTGTCAAGACCTAAACAACTGAGCAAAGCGAAAAACTGTTGTTGGTATCGTAATTTAATACTTAGATTTTTTCTATTTTGTTAAATTTAGCTATTTTTGTGTTCATAGTAATTATCCTCTGATTGTTGAAATAAAAATATTTGGATTGTTTATGCAGCGTCTTATAATACAGATATTAAGTGTTCTGCTAATTATGACAAACTGTGTCCCGTCTGTAAATGAAGGAACAGGTTTGGACATAGAAAAACAAGAAATAGAAAAACGGGCAAAGCGGATGGCTGAATCTGATTCGCTTGACTGGTTTATCCGTCAATGTGGTGGGAATAATTATGCCCTTAGTATCGCTTACAAAATAAAAGGGAAGAAACTGCGGGATATATCTTACTTTAGGGAAGCATTGAATGCTCATTATAAAGGTTTGGAATACGCTTTGGCGTCGCAAGATACTAACGAAATCATCCAAGCATATAATAATTTAGGTACAAACTTCAGGCGTATGGGGATTTTGGATGAAGCTTCGAACAACCATTATACTGCATTGCGTTATTGTGAAAACTGGAGTGATACGATATCGGAAGTAGCGAAAAAAAATAGGGTTGTTTCACTTAATGGCATCGGTAACATCCATCTGACACTGGGTAATACAGAAATTGCTATGCAGGCTTTTAGTAAGGCACTCGAAGGGGAAAAGGAATTAGGCAGTTATTTGGGACAAGCTATTAACTATGCTAACATAGGGAGTATTTTGGAAATGGAAGGAGAAACGGCAAGAGCCTACATCTGCTATCAGGAATCCATGAAATTCAATCGTTTGGCTCACTCCAATTTAGGTATTGCTCTTTGCCACAATCACCTTGGACGCATGGCAGAAAAACAAAAAAACTGGGAAGAAGCCTTGGAGCATTATCAAAGTTCCAGTCAGATCATGAAAGAACATTCTGATCGATGGCATTGGTTGGAAGCATATATTGCTATTGCACGTGTGTACTTGTTGCAAAATCTGCGCGAGAAAGCCGAACCTTATATAGAAAGGAGTGAACAGGAAGCATTGGATATCCACTCGCCCGAACATTTGGCCGAAATATACCGGTTAAAGTCTTTGTCCTGTCAACAGGTTGGGAATTTTAGGGAAGCCATCAGCCATTACGAAAAAAGTTCGGCATACACGGATAGTGTAATGAACGAGAAAAATAAGAACAATACACTGAACCTGCAGATGAAATATGAGAGAAGCAAGGCACAGAAAACCGTTAATGTGGCTCAAAGCGCTTATCGCGCAGAGCAGAAATCCAAAAAAACACTTCTTGTGTGCAGTGTTTTTTTTGCTATATTGGCTATAACTATCATTCTGCTTTTGCTATATGTTCAACGCATACGTCTCCGAACTAATCGGCAGCTGAAACGTACGATTCAGATGAGAAGTACTTTCTTCACCAATATTACCCATGAATTCCGGACTCCGCTTACTGTAGTCATCGGACTGGCTGAACAATTGAAAAAGGGGGAATTGGGAAAAAAAGATGTGGACGACTATCTAGAAACCATTATAAGGCAAAGCCGTAATCTGCTTAGGCTAGTTAATCAGCTGCTTGATGCAGCCAAATCGGCTCCAGGTATGGAACAGCAGAAATGGGTACATGCAGATATTGTTTCTTATATCCGGTTGGTTTTGGATGGCTATCGCTGCTATCTGAATGCTAAACATATTCAACTCGTCTTTACCACACAAGTACAGACTTTACAAGTGGATTATATTCCAGAATACATAAACAAAATTTTGCAGAATCTACTCGGTAACGCTATTAAATTCGTTCCCGAGGAAGGAGTGATACAAGTTCATCTGGCTACAGTTCTTGACAAGCAGTTGATCCTGCAAATTTCTGATAACGGGCAAGGAATATCCGAAGAAGAGCTGCCTTATATCTTTGATGCCTTTTACCAAGGGTTAAACAATAAAAATAATACGGGAACCGGTATTGGATTAGCTTTTGTCAAGCAAATGGTTGAAAGCATGAATGGAAGCATCACTGCTGCTAATAGTAAAGAGGGAGGAGCCGAATTTACCATCCGGATGTCCTTACAGAATCCAAAGGCTCGTGTTGAGGTCCAGACTGATGAGAATGAATCTGCTTTAAATTGTCTGTCGAAAACCGATAAAGGATTTACCGAAGCCAACGGTATAACTGTAGTGGATGAAGAACCTTCAGAAAATGTTAATCCGTTGATCTTGATTGTGGAAGATAACCAAGATGTGTCATTCTACATTCATAAGCTCGTTGAGGGAAAGTATCGGATCAGGCATGCACACAATGGATGTGAAGCTTTGAACGTATGCAATGAAAATATGCCCGATTTAATCATTACGGATCTGATGATGCCTGAGATGGATGGATACACCTTGTGCCAAAATATACGCAGTTCACAAACGCTCAACCATATCCCTATCATCATTACAACAGCGAAAAGTGAGGAAACCGATAGGTTGAAGGGAATACAGGTTGGAGCAGAGGCTTATTTATTGAAACCTTTCAATGCCGACGAACTATTGCTGCAAATTGAAAATATCCTGAACCAGCGGCGCATCCTGCGTGAAAAATACTCGAAAGCATTGTGCGAGGGCAATACGGGGAACGTTGAATTGCGTCCTGCCGACCGTGACTTCCTGAACAACTTGACTGAATTTATACATCAACATTTGGCCGAAAAGGCTTTGAATGCAGAAATGGTTGCAGACAAATTTTGTGTCAGCAAATCGCAGTTGAATCGTAAGATACGAGCCATAACCAATTACAGTACTACGGCTTATATTTTGTTAATCCGTATGGAAAAAGCCAAGCGTCTGTTGGTTTCCACAGAACAGCCTATTGGTGAGATTGCCATGAACTGTGGTTTCGAAGATACCAGTTATTTTACGCGCGTATTCAAACAACTGTTTTCTACAACACCTTCATTGTTCCGTAAAACGCCTCAATAAGTACATATGTTCGTTCAGGATTAGGAATTAAGTGTACAAAGATATTCCATGCTGTAATTAAATTAATTAGCTGATCTTACATTTGCAACGTAAGCTGTGTGACTGGTTGGAGTGTGCATTTACAGTTACATCGTGTTTTTTTAATAAATGCAGATAGCGTGCTTCTGCAATTCTGTTGTTGCGGCTGTCCTTATTTATCGTTTTCTATTCTGGAATAAGAGAATCTATGCTTTCAAAATTGGATTTATTTAGATTACTGGCAAGTCTTTAAGCCAGAAAACTTCCTACTTTTCGATAATCAGAAGGATAAAAATTTGCTGATGTATGAGAAGGTAATAGAATGTTAATAGGACTTTTAAATATCTGATTATTATTTATTTGTATAAAAATATGCTTCGATTTTCCTATTTGTATAATGGAAATTGGTTTAAAAATCCTTATTCTTGCTGTGATAATCCTAACTTGATGAAGCGGATCGGGCTACATTTGTACATCAACAGGGAAAGCCCTGAAAACATGTTTAACTTACTTAATATTATGTGCTATGAGAAAAAGGTATCTTAATGTGATGCTAGTGGGTGCCCTATTAATGGCTTCTACTGGGACATTCACCTCTTGTAAAGATTACGATGATGAGATTGCTAATCTACAGGAACAAGTGAATCAGAAAGCTTCTATTGAGGAATTAAAGTCGGAAATCAGTAACGTGGAATCTGCTATCGCCAAAGCCGTCGCTGATGCTGATAAAGCAATCAAAGAAGCTCAAGCAGCTAAAGCCCAAGCTGAAGAAGCTTTGGCTAAAGTTAGTGAAAATGCTTCTGACGGAGTAACACAAGAAGAAATGGAGCAAATGCTGAAGCAAGCAATTGCTGATGCTGAAAAGAAAATTCAGCAGGAGTTGGACAAAAAATCGTCCTTGGAAGACGTAAATGCGAGAATCGAAGCTCTGAAAGCTGAGCTCTTGAGTGAATTTGTAACAGACAAAGAGCTGAATGATTTGGTCGCAAAGGTGTCCCAAATAAGCGAAGAAGTTATTAAATTGTTAGGCCATCGTCTGACAAGCATGAACTTGGTTCCTACGCAGCATATCAATGGTATTCCTGCCATCATTTTTACTTCATTGAAATATACTCCGCAGATGTATACACCCATTATAGACCATGCTGTAACGGACTATTCGGATCCGTTGAATCCAGTAATGACAACGCCTGCCGATCATGCTAAACGACCTGTATTGGACCACACGGCTGTGGCAGGTGCGAAAGTGCGTTATCTGTCTAGTGAGAAAAATGAAGCATATTATCAGGTAAGTCCTAATATGGGTGTCCGTACGCAGGATTTGGAAAGTCTTGCTTTCGACTGTATGACCTCTAAAAATATAACTCGTGCAGCTGAAAGTGACCTGATTAAGCAGAATAGTCCTATTGAAGTAACTGGCTTTAAGGTTGACAAGAGCTTGATGACAGTTACTTTCAAGAAAAATAAAGAATTCTTAAACGACCGGATTATGAGCACAGGCGATGCTCATCCAGCACCAGGACAGGAAAAATTCTGGATGGCATCGGCTAAGGCTGCTATTGCTAAGGAAAATTTGGATGCCGAGGAGCTGAAAGCTTATGAAGCAGGAACAAAGACTTACGTGAACTCTGAATATTCGCGAATTGAAGAGCTGATTAAAGTACCTTATATTGCCAATATCAGAACCGATTTCAGTAAACCTTTGACTGCAGACTATTTTGCCGACGAAGTTCAGACAGATGCTAATGGAAGTTTTTATGTACACTATCGCGACTCTATTTGTACATATGAGTCTTTAGCAGGTAAAGAAATTGACATTTATGCCGACTATGCTAAAGAACTGGATTTAAAAAAGTATGTAACTGTTTGTGTTTCAGATGAATCAGATGCATTGAAGGATCATGCACCACACGAATTGTTCGAGAATTACAAAGATTATGGTTTGGAATTCCGCTTTAGTCTGGCATCAGCTCCATATATTACTTTAGGAGGTCCGGAAGGTAATACCAATAAGACCGACCAGCAGAAGTTTGCAAAAATTGATTCGCCGTCCAATGGTATCATGACATCAAAGGTATATACAGTTGAAGGAACATCTGCCACTGCTATCGGTCGTGAACCCATCGTACGTATATCATTGGTCGATACCAAAAACGGTGATGCATTGGTTGCACAGCGTTATCTGAAAGTGAAATGGACAAGAGAAATTGGTGTGAAAGAAATCACAATTGAGTTTGATCCGATTTGCTATGCTTGTGGTATCCAAAGCCGTGTAACTACTCAGATGATGAATGAGTTAATCTATCATCAGGCTAAAGAAGGAGGTCTGACTCATGAAGAATTCAAGGCTATCTATACGACATTTGACGAAAATGCTTCTGAGCCTTATGGTACGGCTAAGAACGTAATCAATACCGAAGGCGGTGTGGATTCTTATAATATCCTTTGGGATTTGACAACAGAAACAATGGGTAACATTTGGCCGGGTCAAAAGTACAAAGACTTCAGCAAAGTTGTATATTACAAGAATGATTCCAAATCTTATCCGGATCTGAAGATTACATTGAAGAGAAGAGTGAATATGCCTGAACTTGGCGTTTGGGGTCACTTGGGTACATACTGGAAGACAACAGATCCGAAGTACACGATCTTCAACGTTAACCCAATTGTTTATGATACGGAAGAATCAAATCCGGCATGGGGTGAATTAGAAACAACCGCAGCAGACTGGAAGGATGAAAATGCAACTTGTAACATTTACACCGACTTGTTGAACGGATTCTTGAATGAGGAAGGTACGAAGCCATTATTCGCAGAAGATGCCGTTTGGTACGACTGTGGTAAAAAGAAAGAAGATTTCTATAAGAAACCATATGAAACCATTCGCTTCGTGTTTGACGATACGCGCATCAGTAACTATACTTACCAGTATTACAACCGTTCGGCAATGAAGTATGAGCCCAAGAAAGCCACAGTGGAAAATAGGCTGGAAACAATTGACGGAATTTCTTACTACGTATCTATTTTGTGGATTAACGGTGAAGTTGCTGCCAAGATTATCAATGAGAGAACGAACTTCTTGAATGCGGCAGAACAAACTTACAACATTCGTCTGGAAGAGGAAAATGCAGTCCATGCTCCACGTACTGGTGAAAAACCAACAGAAGCAGCCAAGGCATTGGTTGGGGCAGATGTCCCGGTTAGAATGGAGGCTGTGCTTTGCAATGCAGTTAGCAAAGACTGGAATGTTAAGACCGTGAAGGCTTATGAGGCATTCATCATTGAACCGTTGACTATGAGCGATCCGACATTGGCACCGTTCACCGATGCTCAGGAAGGTGGTTCTCGTATTTCTATAGAAGGTAAATTCACATACAAAGCTTGGAATAATTCTACTGTTGCTAATACAACCGGATTGCCTAAAGCGTTGTGGGAATTCTATGAAGCAAATGAGGGTGAATGGCCATACCTCGATCTCGGTACCGGTGAATTGGATCCTTCAAAACTAAAGACTAACTTGAAGTTAGTTGATGGAAATATTGAACCTGTTGAAGGATACCAAGATGGTGCATTGCCAAAGAATGTGAAGATTATCAGAGAAACTTCTGCTGGTAAGGATGAATTGGTTTACTATAATTATAGCGGTACTCCAGTTAATAAAGAATACATCATTTATATACCTGTTACCTTTACATATAAATGGAAGACATTTGTTTACAATGTAGCCGTGACAGTTAAACCTAATCCAGGTACACCATCTGTATGAAATATGGGATAATATCCACTACATTGGATAAATAAGTAATAGAGGATGTGCACAATGAACGATGTGCACATCCTTTATTTTTTATATTATTGGGGTCAGAACCATTTGATACGCCTGAACCAAATAAACGTACCTGCCGAGATGGCAGCCGAGAGCAGCACGATGAACAGGAACGCATGGGGAAAACTTTCCAGATGGATGTCCACGTTCATGCCATAGAAGCTGGCGATGACGGTGGGTATCATCAGCGTGATGCTGAGGCTCGTCATGCGTTTCATGATGTCGTTCACGTTGTTCGAGATGATGGAGGCGAAGGCATCCATCGTGCCTGTCAGGATGTCGCTGTAGATGTTCACCGTGTTGTAGGCCTGGCGCAGCTCGATGACGGCATCGTCCAGCAGCTCCATGTCCAGCAGGCCGGTGTTCTGGAAGATGTTCTTCAGGCGGCCTATCAGCACCTCGTTGCCGCGGATGGAGGTGTCGAAGTAGACCAGTGTCTTCTGGAGCTTCATCAGTCGCAGCAGGTCTTCGTTGCGGATGCTCTTCTCCAGTTCCTTTTCGGCGTTGGCCACTTCGTTGTTGATCTGCTTCAGGTACTTCAGGAACCAGACGGCCGAGGAGTAGATGAGGCGCAGGATGAGGTCCAGCTTGTTGTTCACGGCGATGCCCTTGCGGCGCGTGTGCTGGACGAAGTCGGGCAGCAGCTCCGTGCGGTAATAGCAGACGGAAACAATGATGTCGTTGTTGGTGATGATGCCGATGGGCACCGTGATGAAGGGGATCTGCGGATTGCTGCTCTGCATGGGGATGCGCAGGATGGTGAGCAGCCAGTTGCCTTCGGTTTCGGTACGGGGCCGTTCGTCGGCATCGGCGATGTCTTCAAGGAAAGATTCGGGTACGTTCAGTTCGCGGGTGAGGAACTGGAAATCGTCTTGGTCGGGGCATTCTACGTTTACCCAGCAGCCGGGTGCCCACACTGGCTTCTCCATGAAGCCGTTTTCGCTGTAGAGATACTTTCTCATCGGTCAGAGCCTCCTTTCTTTGGTTGCGTACGGAGGCTGGCGATGCAGAAGGTCTCCGTCCGCGGTTAAGGGTTAATACTGTTGCACGTTCGAGGGTTTGAATCGTCCATATCTGTTGTTCTCAATTTTATTTTTTGCGGCGCAAAGATAGAAAATCGGAGGCATTTGCGGTGCCTCCGATTCTGTTTTTTAGGTTTTGTTTCAATTTTCACGATGCTGCTGTCGGTTTCATTGTTAGTCCCCGAAACGCCGTTTCAGGAAGTCGGCCAGGTTGTGGGTACCCACTTCCTCGGTAGAGATGCTGCCGTCTTTCTCCACCACAACGTAATGCGGAATGCCGTTGAACTGGAAGAGCTGGCGCATGTACTTGTATTCCGTGTCCGTCAGGCGGTAGCAGGCTTCGCCTTTCAGGTGCCTCTCCACATAGTCCGTATAGGATTTCTCGGGCGATTCGGTTTCGCTGGTGATGTAGACAAACTGGAATTCGGGATGGTTGCGGTATTGCTTGCGCAGGTCGGCCGTGGCTTGTATGCCTCCCCGGCAGGGACCGCAGGTGGTGGCCCAGAAGTCGACAAACAATACCTTGCCCGCATGAGGAGCGATGATGCGGCGGAAAATGTCGGTGGCTTTCCCCTCGGGCAGCTGATAGGAGGCAGGTCGGGTTTCGGGACACAGCTTTTCCAGCAGGTTGCGGGCTGTGGTTCGCAGGTAGGGATGGGTAAGGGTCTTCTCCACCCGGCTGAGGAAGACTTCGGCATCCTGTCGCCGCTTTAATACATTGGACAGCGTAGAACGCAGGTTACGTACACAGGCTACCTGCCAGAGCAAGGGCGAGGGCGTGGCGCACAGGCTGTTGATAATGCTGTCTTTTTTCTCATAAAATCTCAGTTGGAGCCGTAGCATCTTTTCGTCGCTGGGCAGAGCCTGGAAAGCTTCATCGTTCTGCATGTTTTTCTGATCCTGATAGGCTGCTGAAAGGGGACTCATGAATTCAAAGCGGTTGATGAAGATTCCAATAGACAAATCTGCCAATGCCGACGGTTCATCCAAAGGTATCTCTTTTAGGAAATGGTAGTATGAAGCGTCGGGCTGTACCTTCAGTGCCTGGTTGGTGCTGTCTTGCTGTGCATAAAAACTGCGCATCATTTGGAAATCGAGGAAATACCTTCCTTTTTGGAGGTTCATGTGGTTGCGTATCAGCGACGCGGCTTTTTGCGAAGGGGCATAGAGGAGGCAGAGCGAGTCGGCCTGCTGTTGCCATTGGGCCACAACGGGTTTCATTTCTTCCTGGAACTGGGCAGGCGTCAGTGTCTTTTGCGCCTTGTCCTGTTTGGCGTATGGATATTCAAAATACTTGCTCAGCGTAGTGGCGAGGTAAGACAGGTCGGCTCTTCTTCCCATATGGGCTGTATGGGGGAGCGGGTAGCTGTTGTCGCGTGCCCGGCTGCGTGCCATGAGGTCTTCCCAGCTCAGGTAGAGGGTGACGGTGTCGCCCGGCTCGGCATAGTAGGGTATCCAGTTGTTGTTGAGTAGCAAGTTGTGGCAGATGGGATGTTGCAGGACGAATTTACACTGAAAACTACCATCAGGCTTGATGGGAACAACCACGGGATATTCCTGACTGATGATATTGTCTTCCAGATACAGGATGCCGCTGTCGAAGCCCAGCCGCGGGTCGTAACCGTCCAGATAGCCTTGCAGACAGACGCTGTCGTTGCGGAAGAAGTCGTCGCCATAGCCGTTGTCGGCTTCCACGGCAGGTGTGTCGGGGCGGGTGCGGACGTAGCGTTGCGCTTCGCCGCCGTCAAGGGCAATGAGGCAGGAACCGTCCTTGCGGGGTGTCAGCTGCAGCGTTACGGAAGAACCGTCGGCACGGCTTTGTGCAGCCAGTACCAGCCGTTTGCCTTTCTTGTGGAACGTCTTCAGGTCGTACAGACGGTTGTCCGCAATGACAAGGGAGTCGTAGATGCCATACGCCCATCGGCCTTGTGCGTCGTCGGCAAACCAGTTGCCTTTCACCGGCTTCAGGGGCTGCTTATTCTTGGGGGCGGGGACGAGCGAGATATCATAGGTGTTGCTTTCCGTACTATTGGGGGCGATGAGGTGGACGGTCTGTACATCCGCCGGCAGCGGCTCGAACAGCAGGACGAAGTCCGTCGTGCCCGAGTCGGGCATGACGATTTTTTCTTTCAGCTCGATGCCTTCGGCGCCCGTTTGTGCGTAGCGTTTGCCGGTGGCGGCATCTTCCAGGTAGCTGTCGCCGTCCTCCATGATCCACCAGTGCGGGCGGAAGATGGCGTGGATATAGACTTTGGTACACTGGGGCGTCCGTTCGATGCGGGTGATGTTGCGGATGCTGCCGTTGCGGGCCTTGAACGTGGGGTTCTCGATGGTTTGTGCCGTCAGCAGGAGTCCCGACAAAAGGAACAGCAGGCCGCAAAAGATTTTTTTCATTGGGTTCATAATGGTATCAGTATTGATTGTATTTACTTAATTTTCGTACAAAGGTAAATAAAAAGTAGATAGATGAAAAAATTTATGTAGGAAAATGATGTGAAGATTGATATTTCTTTTGTTCTTCGTTCAGGAAAGAGGCCGTAGCATCGGATGCAGCGGGGTAAAACTTACTGAGAGGATGCGGATAAGAGAAGAGTGGCGAAAGCAGGTTTCTTTGCCAACTTAACATAGATTAATCCCTCAGATACGCATCTTTTTTTGTAACTTTGCGGGCGAAAAGAAATAAGACAGATTCAAACTTTAAATACTTTAAGCATTATGGCAAAGAAAGCTCTTTTAATGATTCTCGATGGTTGGGGTTGTGGCGACCATCAGAAGGACGACGTGATTTTCAACACTCCCACGCCTTACTGGGACAGTCTGTTGGCCAACTATCCGCACTCACAGCTCCAGGCGAGCGGCGAGAACGTCGGTCTGCCCGACGGACAGATGGGTAACTCCGAAGTGGGCCACCTGAACATCGGTGCCGGACGCATCGTTTATCAGGACCTCGTGAAAATCAACCGTGCCTGCGCCGACGGCAGCATCCTGAAGAACAAGGAGATTGTTTCCGCTTTCTCTTACGCCAAGGAACATGGCAAGAACATCCACTTCATGGGTCTGACTTCGAACGGCGGCGTACACTCTTCGCTCGACCACCTGTTCAAGCTCTGCGACATCGCCAAGGAATATGGCCTGCAGGACACTACCTTCATCCACTGCTTCATGGACGGCCGTGACACCGACCCGAAGAGCGGCAAGGGCTTCATCGAGCAGCTGACCGCCCACTGCGCACAGTCGGCCGGACGCATCGCCAGCATCGTGGGCCGCTTCTACGCCATGGACCGCGACAAGCGTTGGGAGCGTATCAAGGAGGCTTACGACCTGCTCGTCAACGGACAGGGCAAGGTGGCTACCGACATGGTACAGGCCATGCAGGAGTCTTACGACGAAGGCGTGACCGACGAGTTCATCAAGCCGATCGTAAACGGCTCGTTTGACGGCACCATCAAGGAAGGCGACGTGGTCATCTTCTTCAACTACCGCAACGACCGCGCCAAGGAGCTGACCATCGTACTGACCCAGCAGGATATGCCGGAGCAGGGCATGCACACCATCCCCGGCCTGCAATACTACTGCATGACGCCCTACGACGCATCGTTCAAGGGCGTACACATCCTCTTCGACAAGGAGAACGTGCAGAATACGCTGGGCGAATACCTGGCCAACAACGGCAAGACACAGCTCCACATCGCCGAGACAGAGAAGTATGCACACGTAACCTTCTTCTTCAACGGTGGCCGCGAAACTCCGTATGCCAACGAAGACCGCATCCTCGTTCCTTCTCCGAAAGTTGCTACGTACGACCTGAAGCCCGAGATGAGCGCCTACGAAGTGAAGGACAAGCTGGTTGAGGCTATTGGCACACAGAAGTACGACTTCATCGTGGTGAACTACGCCAACGGCGACATGGTAGGCCACACAGGCGTTTATGCAGCCATCGAGAAGGCAGTCGTTGCCATCGACAACTGCGTCCGCGACACCGTTGAGGCTGCCAAGGCAAACGATTATGAAGTAATCATCATCGCTGACC
>ENA-OOWN01000822-OOWN01000822.1-human-gut-metagenome-genome-assembly--contig:-NODE-822-length-25150-cov-13.673242_pt1 | contig 25150 bp, 19 predicted proteins | sample MGYA00241406_ERZ501319 | MGnify/ENA primary metagenome ERZ501319 (study PRJEB25962, sample SAMEA2042734) | human gut metagenome | biome: human gut; feature: human-associated habitat; material: faeces... | reverse complement strand
GGAGCCAATCAGTATTTGTGGAATTGTATAGCTAAAAGGATTTGCGTTCAAAGCCCATGGGCATCAGCTAAAAATTATAGTATTGGAAGTAAGGGTACTAAGAGTTCTGGAACGCATAATAATACAGATAGACCAGATGGAGTTTGGGTAGAACAAGGAAAAACGGTCTTTCCACAGTCACTGTTTGAGGCACAGCTAGAATTGCGTATTAGAAATGGAAGATTCTATCATTCAAAGTAACTATAATATTTTGTATAAATAGATGTATGTTTTATGATAGCTCTATTATTCAATTCAATAGATTCTTGCTAATAAATTAAGATTAAACAATAGAATCGTTATTGATAAGTTTAAAATATGTCAATTTTGGTCGTCGAAATATTGTCAAGTATGTATTTTAAAGAGTAAGAAAAATAGATGAGGAATATATGCTAACAGCTGAAAAAGGAATAGAATAGCATAATTCAATGATTTTGGTGAATTAACAGTATTCCATCATTTTTTAAATGCATAACCTTGGGCTCTGTGTAGATGGGTATCTGACAACGCAACTGAGGAAAGTTTGGAGAAGAATCTTGTGGAACTGATATCGGCGCGAAAACGGTTTACACGTGATAAGTCGTTTTAGGAATGATGTCATACTATTCTATCCTGCCATGGGAAAAGGATAGGAAGATATGCACGGCCAAAATTAGTTGAAGAAAAACGAACTGTTAAAATTAGGATACCATAGGATGTACTGGATATAAAGTGAACAAAAGATGGTTTTACGGGCTGAAATGATATTCCAAAGCACTCAAATATTTTATGAGTCTGGTTGTATGGTTATTTGTGGATGAAAGAATAGATAAATGGAAACTATATTTTCATAGAAGTGAGGCGCCATATGTTCAGAATATCCTGAATTTTGATAGGATATGCTTTCAGCCCGAATTCTGCTTTGGAGATATCAAGTAATATGCTGGAATAATGAACTGATAGTCAACATACTTTCGGTAATTGTTATTTCATTTTAATGCATCACTTGCAGGAATCAACTTAGTTAAGACTATTTGTTTGATATTTTTTGCAATTCGTTTTGCTTACGGCTAAATGAATTGTAATTGACTAATTTATTACCCTATGAAAGTTAAACTTTTTATTTGTTTGTTACTGGCTCTATTTGGAAGTATAGCCCTATTGTCTGCAGCCAATGATGTAGAAAAGTTGCGTCGTCTGTTCGTGGAACAGGTATTGGCACCTCGGGCTGATGCTGAAAAGGTTGAGCAAATTATGAGTACTTTGACTCCTGAAGGATTTTGGCCGGGAATTGATTATACGGATGTATCTCGTACAGGTTTCCGTCATACTATTCATCTGGACAATCTGTTGCTGATGGCACGTGCCTACAGGCAGTCTGGTTCGCCTTTACAGGGCGATGAAAAGTTACGTGAGAAGTTCGATTTGGCGTTGAAATATTGGTTGGCGCATGATTTCCGTTGCGACAACTGGTGGCATAATGAGATAGGTACTCCCGGTTCTTTCATTTCTTTATTGCTAGTGATGGATGAGAGTCTGAGGGAAGAGCAAAAGGAGGGTATGCTCCCAATCGCCCGGCGGGCAAATCTGAATGCATGGGGAGCCAGACCTAGTGGCGACCGCATTAAGATTGCCGGCATGCAGGCCAAAACGGCTTTGTTCTGTCGGGACGAGAAGGAACTGAAAATGGTGCTGAAAGTGATTGAAGGAGAAATCAAATTGGTGGCACCGACGGAAAGAGGGATACAGGTTGATTACAGTTTTCATCATCGTGTAGATCGTGTCAACAATACGTTGTCGTATGGATTGGGCTATGTAGATGCTTTTGCAGAATGGGCCTCTAATGTCAACGGAACCAGATATGCTTTTTCGGAGAAGGCTGTCAGGATGGCAGTCGATTATTATCTGGACGGAATCTGTAAACAGATGGTGTACGGACGGATAGAAGATCCTGGTATTCAGAACAGAGATATAACGAGAAGGCATGGAAGGTTGGTCTTTTCTTCTGTTACTCCAACGAGGCTGATGAAAGTTACAGATTACCGACATGAAGAACTGGAGAATGTAGTTAAGGCTAGGGAGGGCAAGGACTATATTCCTGCTTCATTTGCTAAGTTCTTCTGGCAGAGTGAGCATTTTGTATTCCAACGTCCCAGTTTTTATACTTCAGTACGAATGTTTTCTTCCCGAAACAGAAATATGGAGGAACCTTATAATGGTGAAGGACTGAAAAATCATTTTAGGGGAGATGGTACCAATTATTTGTCTTTGAATGGAGAGGAATATGTTAATCTGGCTCCTGTCTATGATTGGTCCTGTATCCCAGGCGCTACAACTGTTCGGTTGGAAGAGATGCCTTCCGAAAAGGAAATACAGAAAAAGGGGGAAATGGATTTTGTAGGCGGTGTGACGGACGGTTTGTATGGGGCGGCGGCATTCGACTTTTCCAGTCCTCATAATCCGTTGCATGCCAGAAAAAGCTGGTTCTTCTTTGACGACATGTATGTTTGTTTGGGCACTGGTATCGAATCTGCTTCCGAATACCCGATTGTGACAACTATAAATCAATGTCGTTTGTCTGGAGAGGTCGTGGCTGGTACATTTGATGAAACGAGACTCTTGGCTTCAGGCAGCATTTCTTCTGATTGTCTGACTTGGGTTTGGCACGATTATGTAGGCTATATTTTCCCCACGGTTCAGAGTCTTGAAATAAAGAATGATTTGGTGAAGGGGAGCTGGGCCGGCGTAAATCACCAAACCAGCTCTTCCAAGGCAATTGTGACAGACTCTATTTTTAAACTGTTGCTTGATCATGGGAAACAGCCTCGTGGAAAGGAATATGTCTATTATGTGGTTCCGCATGTTGATAGGAAGCATCTTTCCAGATATGTAAAACACTCTCCTGTACAGGTTTTGTCAAATACCAGGCAGATGCAGGCGGTAGAACATCGGGAGAACGGGGTACTTTATGTTGTATGCTATGAAGCTTGTAAACTGGATTGTGGAAAAGGGAAGATTCTTGCAATGGATACGCCCGGCATGTATATGCTGCGTTTTGATACGCAAGGGAATATACTTTCGCTGACGGTATCTGATCCTACTCGTAAGTTGTCGACTATGCATTTGTCTGTAAAAGGACATTGTTTTCCTATTGACAAAGCAATGCTTTCCTCTTACGAATACGATGCTTTTTCTGATGTAACTGAGATGATTGTCCAAATGCCTCAGGCTGAATACGCAGGGAAGAGTGTTGTCATTGAATTTTAAACAAGAAAAGAATAAATAAAATAAAGAGAAAAGAGTTATGAAAGAATTAATTACAAAAATGGTATATGGATTGGGGGTGTGCCTCCTCTCTTCTTGTGTCGGACAACCGAAAACCGAGTCTATGGAATCCGTCATCTCAAGAGGACTTGACAGGGCTGCTGAGCAGGCCGTACTAATGGCGAAGGAACTGGAAAATGCGGAAGGGCGTCTGCCCAAGAGTATCAAGGACGGAAAGCTGGAAACAAGTAACTGCTATTGGTGGTGCAGCGGCTTCTTTCCGGGTGAGCTTTGGTATCTGTACGAATATACCCAAAAGCCGGAGCTGAAGAAATATGCGGAGTTGTATACCGATCGTCTGGAGAAAGTGCAATATGTGACGACAAGCCATGATGTGGGTTTTATGCTTTATTGCAGTTACGGAAACGGGTTACGTCTGACTGGTAATAAGCAATATCGCGACGTATTGGTGCAGGGAGCTCGTTCGCTGAGCACACGATACAATCTTGTTGTGAAAGCACTGCGCTCGTGGAATCATGGTGACTGGCAGTTTCCTGTTATCATAGACAATATGATGAACCTGGAGTTGTTGACCTGGGCTGGCAAGGAAACTGGAGACACAACATTGATCAATATCGCGACTGAACATGCTAATACTACCCTGAAGAATCATTTCCGGAAAGATTACAGTACGTATCATGTCGTGTCGTATGATACCATTACAGGCCTTCCCGACGTAAAGCAGACCCATCAGGGATATGCCGACGAGTCGGCCTGGGCCAGAGGTCAGGCGTGGGCGTTGTACGGGTATACCATGATGGCACGCGAAACGGGCGATGAGGCTTATCTGCAACAAGCCAAGCACATTGCTTCGTTCCTGATGAATCATCCCCGTATGCCGGAAGACAAGGTCCCGTATTGGGATTTTGATACGCCCGACATACCGAATACGACCCGTGACGCCTCGGCTGCGGCCATCATGGCGTCAGCTTTGATAGAGTTGAGCCAGATAGACCAGTCGTCTGAAGCTGCGGGCTATTTGGCTTATGCGGAAGACCAGTTGCGGTCGCTTTCGTCTCCCGAATATTTGGCCGAGGCAGGAACGAACTGCAATTTCGTGTTGAAACATTCGACCGGCTATTTTAAAGCTGGCAGTGAAGTGGATGTGCCGTTGAGCTATGCCGACTATTATTATGTGGAAGCTTTGATGCGGTTGAAGAAAATCATTGAGGAATAATACAAAAAGACCGCGTTATGAACAAGAAGCTTTTATTGTTGGTGTTATCTGTCGTTTGTGTTGGATGGGTGTCGGCTCAGGAATCCTACAAGTATCTGAGTCTGGATATGAAACGGATGGAGGACGTCCGGAGTACAGAGGCCGGTCGGAATGAAAGAACCGGTTGGATAAAACGGGCCGATGAACAGTTGAAGAAAGGACCTTACTCGGTAACCTATAAGAAGGTTCTTCCGCCCAGTGGAGATAAACATGATTATATTAGTATGGGGCCCTATTGGTGGCCTAACCCGAAAACTGCTGACGGCTTGCCTTATGTCCGTAGGGATGGAGAGCGCAATCCGGAAAGGAATAAGTATTCGGATGCCAGCCAATTGTCGAAAGTGATAGACGGCGTCTTTACTTTGGGAAATGCCTATTATTATACGAATGACGAGCGGTATGCAAAGAAAGCGTTTGGACTGGTTGACACTTTCTTTGTGAACCCGGCTACTCGCATGAATCCCAATCTGAAATACGGGCAATTTATTCCGGGCATCTGTGAGGGGCGTGGCATCGGAATCATTGAAACACGATTTATGGGCCGTCTGTTGGAGGGGATTACTTTGATGCACGGAGCCGAGAGCTGGGACAAGAATGTGTATGAAGGGCTGAAGCGATGGATTCGGGATTATCTGACTTGGTTGCAGACTCATCCGTATGGAATTGATGAAAGTAAGGCACACAATAACCACGGGACTTATTATGATGTCCAATGTGTGGCCATGAATCTGTTTTTGGGGCAGGTGGACGAGGCGAAGCGTCTGATTGTCGAGTCAACGCAGAAACGTTTGCAGAAGCAGGTGGACAAAGACGGAAGTCAACCATACGAGCTGGAAAGAACGAATTCCTGGAGCTATGCCACCATGAACTTGCAGGGCTTTATCCTTATGGCGAAGATGGGAGAAAAAATAGGTGTGGATTTATGGCATTATACGCACGAGGGACAGATGTATCTGAAGTCGATGATCGACTGGTTCGTCCCTTTCCTGAAAAAAGAAAAAGTCTGGACGTGGAAGCAAATTGGCAATGCGAAGGTCGAAGCGATGGCGGATGTCTTGCGGACAGCAGCGTTCGTGTATGGCGATCGGTCTTATTCAGAGCTGGCCGACAATTTGAAGCCTATTCATGAACATATTCAATAGATGAAAAAGAGAAAGGCTGAATAGAAAATGCGTAGTTCAATAGTATATAAAAGATATAATATGTATGGCGGAAAGAAAAGTATCATTCCTTTGTTGATGATTGTTTGCTCCCTGTTTTGTTGTGGTCATATTGCTCAGGCAAATGGTGGGATGGGCGATTTGGTGAAGATCAAAAATAATTTTAAGAAAGTATATATTACAGGTTCGCCTTTGACGGACGAGCTGCAAAGGGAATTGGAGGCCAATCCGCCGGGTTTCGGAGCATCGGACAGAGTGGTGATGGAGCTTCAGCAGCGGGTCCCTTTCAGCAAGGCCTTTGTTGAAGAATTGCTGGCCAGGCAGAATGAGGAGGGAGCTTGGACGGATATTAATTATGCCGACAAGACACGCTCGGGATGGGAACCTCGTCTGCATCCCGAAAGAATTCTCGGGCTGGTGAAAGTCTGTCAGGATGAGAATAGTGAGTTCTATCAATCGGAGGAAGTAATGAAGGCCATACATGCCGCTTTGGGATTCTGGTTCAAGGAAAAATTGAGATGTCCGAATTGGTATTACAATCAGATTGGTGTGCCGCGTACGCTGGGTGTGGCTTTCATTCTATTTGAAGAACATCTGACGGCCGATGAAAAGGAACAGGCTGTCGAGCTGATGAAAGACTCACGGTTTGGCATGACCGGGCAGAATAAGGTATGGCTGGCCGGGAATGTAATGATGCGGGCATTGTTGGAAAATGATGTCGTTTTAGTGCAGCAGGCTCGGGATACCATCGTGTCGGAAATCCGTGCAGGACAGAAGGAGGGCATCAAAGACGATTGGAGCTACCATCAGCATGGTCCTCAGCAGCAGTTCGGTAACTATGGCTTGGCCTATATCAGCAGTATGAGCCTCTTTTCCGGCCTGTTTACAGGGACATCGATGGCGTTTTCGGACGAGCAGTTGGACATGATAGGCTCGCTGCTCGACCAAGGCTATCAGTGGATCATTTGGAAGGGCAATATGGATGTCAGTGCTTTAGGGCGTCAGTTGTTTCAGTCGGCACCCGGACACAAGGCTTTGGGAGTAGCTTTTGCTGCCGCAGAGCTGGGAGGCGGGACAAACCGTTTTTGCAATGAGGTGGCCGAGAGGATGATGCACAATTGTTTCGGTCCGAACAACACGCTGGACGGGCACAAGCACTTCTGGCAGTCCGACTATACCCTCATGAGGCAGCCTACCTGGATGGCTTCCCTGAAAATGGCTTCTACACGTGTGCTTGGCACAGAAAGCATGAACGGAGACAATAAGGAGGGATATTATCTGGCAGACGGCGCCTTGTTCGTTTATGGTACCGGACGGGAATATTGGGACATTTTTCCCGTATGGGATTGGAGAAGGGTGCCGGGCGTTACGACTTACGCGAGTGATGCCGCCATGCCTGTGCTGAGGAAGTCGTACTATCCGGGCAACGGGTCGGATTTTGTCGGAGGCATTTCGGACGGAAAGCAGGGATTGAGCGTGATGGAGTTGAAACGTGACGGGTTGACAATGCGTAAGTATTGTTTGTTCACTCCCGAGGTACTGGTTGTTTTGGGGAGTGGAATACAGTCGGACAGCCTGTTGCCGGTAACCACCTCGATAGAGCAATGCTGGGCCGAGGATAAGGCAGAGGTATGGACTGATGGCAGATGGAAGAAGCTGTCTTCTCGTCAGACGTTTGCCGGGAAAGGCCTCCGTCTGCTCCATGGCCAAAAGGGATATGTCATACCGGACGGGCAATGCGTAGCCGAGGTGGAAGAAAAGACCGGCCGCTGGCATGACGTCATGCAGGTTTATAGGGAGCAGACCGAGGAAGGGAAGGTGTTCAGTCTCTATATGAATCATGGAAGCCGTCCGGATGGCGCTTCCTATCAGTATTACATTCTTCCCCAAGCCAACAGGAAAGCGGTGGAACGTTTTTCTACGGACAACTTCAAGGTGATGGCCAATACGGAGAAGATGCAGGTGGTGCACACAGCCAAGGAGGATGCCTGGTGGATTGCGGCTTGGGAAGAAGGAACATTCACGTTGGACAGTTCCCTCAGGGTGTCTGTCCATACTCCGGGACTTTATTGCGTCAAGCGACAGGGTGGTTCGTACCAGATACTCTGCGGCGAACCGACACAGCAACGCGATTCATTGGTGCTGGAAGTCAACGGTGTGAAGAAAACTATTCGTTTGCCTCAGGGAAAGGATAGGGGGACGTCGGTCGTTTGTAAATTCTGAGTCTCTGGTTTCCGATGTCTCGTATGAATGGTTCAGGTCGGGATGTGCCGGATCTGAACCATTTATTTTTACAGAATGGAAGGCTTTTATAGCGCCTCCCGCCCCATAGGATGAATATCTTTTGCAGATGTCGTTTTTCGGGCAGTACCTGAAGACCTTTCAGTCCCTACCTGAAGACCTTTCAGATGCTACCTGAATAAAACCTGAAAACTTTTCAGCAAATAAAAGGATGTATCTGAAAAAATGAGCATTGATTATCAGTTGATTATATGCGTTGTTCGTCGTAATGGGCCTTCTGCCGGGAGTGGCGGATGTCGGGCGGGTGTGCGACCTCTTGACTATGGGCCCGATGGATGTTTTTGCTTGGATTCAGGATTTCTTTAATCTTTACATTTTGTAACCTGTTTGAGAGCGTTCGGCCATACCGTTGAAGCTGGCAGTCTGCCTGTCTGTTGTTCTTTCCGATAACTCTGAGGTCTGTTTCGAGTCAGATTTTCGGTATGGAGAGAATGGGTTTTCGGGGATTTTCCGCCAAAGGCCCCGGCTCCTATGGCCGATTTTCCCACTTTTTTCTTCTAATATTTTGTACTCGAAGAGATTATTTATATCTTTGCCGTCGGAAACGGATGAAAGGTGGAGGGGCAGTCAAGCTCCTCTTTTTTATTCTTATACGGTTTAATCTGGTATGATAGAGAAAAAAACGATTTGTGAACTTGTAGAAGAGTGGCTGAAGGACAAGGATTATTTCCTGGTAGAAGTTTCCGTAAGCCCGGATGACAAGATTGTGGTAGAGATTGACCACAAGGACGGTGTTTGGATTGAAGATTGTGTGGACCTGAGCCGCTACATCGAGTCGCGCTTGAACCGCGATGCCGAAGACTTCGAACTGGAAGTGGGCTCGGCCGGCATCGGACAGCCTTTCAAGGTGCTTCAGCAGTACCTCAACCACATTGGCGAAGAAGTGGAAGTGATGACCAAGGACGGACGCAAGCTGACAGGCGTACTGAAGAATGCCGACGAACAGCATTTTACCGTTACCGTTCAGAAGAAGGTGAAGGAAGAAGGAATGAAGCGCCCGAAGATGGTGGACGAAGACCTCGACTTCACGTACGAAGAAATAAAATATACTAAATACTTAATCAGCTTTAAATAAGATTATGGCCAAGAAAGAAGAAACAGTCAGCATGGTTGACACATTCTCGGAATTTAAGGAACTAAAGAATATAGACAGAACCACGATGGTGAGCGTGCTCGAGGAGTCGTTCCGGAGTGTGATTGCAAAGATGTTTGGTACGGATGAGAATTATGACGTCATCGTGAACCCTGACAAAGGTGACTTTGAAATCTGGCGTAACCGGGAAGTGGTGGCCGACGAGGACCTGACTAATCCCAATCTGCAGATTTCTTTGAGTGAAGCTCAGAAGATTGACGCTTCGTATGAAGTGGGCGAAGAGGTGACCGATGAAGTGAATTTTGCCAAGTTCGGCCGTCGTGCCATTCTGAATCTGCGTCAGACCCTGGCTTCCAAAATTCTGGAACTGGAAAAGGACAGCCTTTATAACAAGTATATTGACAAGGTAGGTACGGTGGTGAATGCCGAAGTTTATCAGATCTGGAAGAAGGAAATTCTTTTGTTGGACGACGAAGGCAACGAACTGCTCTTGCCCAAGACCGAGCAGATACCGAGCGACTTCTACCGCAAGGGCGAGACGGCGCGTGCCGTAGTGGCCCGTGTGGACAACAAGAACAACAATCCCAAGATTATCCTGAGCCGTACGTCACCTGTGTTCCTGCAGCGTTTGTTCGAGATGGAGGTGCCCGAAATCAACGACGGTCTCATCACCATCCGCAAGATTGCCCGCATCCCCGGCGAACGTGCCAAGATAGCCGTCGAAAGCTATGACGACCGCATCGACCCCGTAGGAGCCTGCGTGGGCGTGAAGGGCAGCCGCATCCATGGCATCGTGCGCGAGCTGCGCAACGAGAACATCGATGTCATCAACTATACATCGAACATCCAGCTCTTCATCCAGCGCGCCTTGAGCCCGGCCAAGATTTCTTCCATCCGTCTGAACGAAGAGGAACACAAGGCCGAAGTCTTCCTGAAGCCCGAAGAAGTGTCCTTGGCCATCGGTAAGGGAGGTCTGAACATCAAGTTGGCCAGCATGCTGACAGAATACACCATCGACGTCTTCCGCGAAGTGGATGGTACTACCTTGGAGGATGAAGACATCTATCTCGACGAATTCCGCGATGAAATAGAAGGTTGGGTCATCGACGCCATCAAGGGCATCGGCATTGATACGGCAAAAGCCGTGTTGAACGCTCCGCGCGAAATGCTGATCGAGAAAGCCGACTTGGAGGAAGAAACGGTGGATGAAGTATTGCGTATACTGAAACAGGAGTTTGAAAAAGAGTAATTGATGTGCTGATGGTTGGATGTGCCAATGTGTGCTGCTTAAGCCCGGTTGAGGCACATTGAGGAAAGAACGTATACAACTTGGAAGCACACTGGCACATTGGCACATTAAATCATTAAAAGTAATATATGACGATAAGGTTAAATAAAGTAACAAGAGATTTGAATGTAGGCATTACGACGGCAGTCGAATTCCTGCAAAAGAAAGGTTTTGTCGTAGAGGCAAACCCCAATACAAAAATTACCGACGAACAGTTTGAGATGCTGAAGAAAGAATTCAGCACAGATAAGGACCTTAAAATAAAGTCTGAACGTTTCTTGCAGGAGCGTCAGTCGAAAGAACGTAAGGGCTCAGTCGCCATTGAGGGTTATGAGACCAAGGACGAAACCAAGGCAAAGTCTGATGAAATCAAGACTATGATTCCTGAAGATATTCGTCCGAAGTTCAAGCCTGTAGGTAAAATCGATTTGAACAATCTCGGCAAGAAGCCTGTGATTGAACCGGAGCCTGTTGTGCAGCCTGAAGTGTCGGAAGAGCCTGAACAAAAGAAAGAGGAACCGATTGCCGCCGAGCCGCAACCGGTTGTGAAGGCGTCGGAAGAAGCTGCTGAAGTCGCTTCAGAGGAGGCTGCTGCACCTGTCGCAGAAAAAGTGGAAGTAGAAAAAGCTACGAGAGAAGTGGAAGCAGAAGCCGTTTCGCATGAGGAGGAGGCTTCTTCAGCCGAAGGGCAAACAGAAATAGAAAACGAAGAAAAAACGCAGCAGATGGATGCTCCAAAAGAACACGAAGAAGAAATCTTCAAGTTACATAAACCTGAATTCGTCTCAAAGATTAACGTTATTGGCCAGATTGATCTTGCCGCTTTGAACCAGTCTACCCGTCCCAAGAAAAAGTCCAAAGAGGAAAAGCGAAAGGAACGCGAGGAAAAGGAAAAGCAGCGGATGGATCAGAAGCGTCAGATGAAGGAAGCCATCATGAAAGAAATCCGTCGGGAAGACAACAAGCTGAAAGACGATCAGGATGGCGAAGGAAACAGCAAAAAGAAACGCAACCGGATCAATAAGGAGAAGGTTGACATAAATAATGTATCCAACTATCAGAAAGGCGGCGAACACTCGAAGGGCGCCAATGCCGGCGGGCAGCAAGGAGGTGGAAAGAAGAATAAGGACCGCTTCAAGAAGCCTGTCATCAAACAGGAGGTGAACGAAGAAGATGTGGCCAAGCAGGTAAAGGAAACGCTGGCCCGTCTGACATCGAAAGGAAAGAACAAGGGAGCCAAATACCGTAAGGAAAAACGTGAACAGGTAGCTGACCGCATGCACGAACTTGAAAATCAGGAACGGGCAGAGAGCAAGGTGCTGAAGCTGACCGAGTTCGTGACGGCCAACGAGCTGGCCAGCATGATGGACGTCCCCGTTACGCAGGTTATCGCCACTTGCATGAGCATCGGCATCATGGTGTCTATCAACCAGCGTCTGGATGCGGAAACTATCAATCTGGTAGCTGAGGAGTTTGGCTTCAAGACCGAGTATGTCAGTGCTGAGGTAGCCCAGGCCATTGTCGAGGAAGAGGATGCGGAGGAAGACCTGCAGCCTCGTGCGCCGATTGTCACTGTGATGGGCCATGTGGACCATGGTAAGACGTCGTTGCTCGACTACATCCGCAAGGCAAATGTAATTGCCGGTGAGGCGGGTGGCATTACCCAGCATATCGGTGCCTATAACGTGACGTTGGAAGACGGACGTAAGATTACGTTCCTGGATACTCCGGGTCATGAGGCGTTTACCGCCATGCGTGCCCGTGGTGCCAAGGTGACTGATATTGCCATCATCATTGTAGCTGCCGACGACAATGTCATGCCGCAGACCAAGGAAGCCATCAACCATGCTATGGCTGCAGGTGTTCCCATTGTGTTTGCCATCAACAAGATTGATAAGCCGACGGCCAATCCCGACAAGATTAAGGAGGAACTGGCCAATATGAACTTCCTGGTAGAGGAATGGGGCGGTAAATACCAGTCACAGGACATCTCGGCCAAGAAGGGTATCGGCGTGCATGAACTGATGGAGAAGGTCTTGCTGGAAGCTGAAATGCTGGAGCTGAAAGCAAATCCGAACCGTAAGGCTACGGGTTCCATTATCGAATCGTCGCTCGACAAAGGTCGCGGTTATGTGGCCACGGTACTTGTTTCTAATGGTACATTGAAAGTCGGCGATATCGTTCTGGCAGGAACCAACTATGGTAAGGTGAAGGCCATGTTCAATGAGCGTAACCAGCGTATGACTCAGGCTGGTCCGTCTGAACCGGCCCTTATCTTGGGATTGAACGGCGCACCTGCTGCCGGTGATACTTTCCATGTGATTGAAACCGAGCAGGAAGCCCGTGAAATTGCCAACAAGCGTGAACAGTTGCAGCGCGAACAGGGCTTGCGTACGCAGAAGATGCTGACCCTCGATGAAGTGGGCCGTCGTCTGGCTTTGGGTGACTTCCACGAACTGAATGTCATTGTCAAGGGTGATGTGGACGGTTCGGTTGAGGCGTTGAGCGACTCGCTGATCAAGCTCTCTACGGAGCAGATTCAGGTCAATGTGATTCACAAGGGTGTCGGTCAGATTTCCGAATCTGATGTCTCTTTGGCCGCAGCGTCCGATGCGATTATCGTCGGTTTCCAGGTACGCCCGTCTGGCGCGGCAGCTAAGCTGGCCGAGCAGGAAGGCGTGGATATCCGTAAGTATTCGGTCATCTACGATGCGATCGAGGAGGTGAAGGCTGCTATGGAAGGTATGCTTGCTCCTACGGTGAAAGAACAGGTTACGGCTACCATCGAAGTGCGTGAAGTCTTCAATATCAGCAAGGTCGGTATGGTTGCCGGTGCAATGGTGAAGACCGGTAAGGTGAAACGTACCGACAAGGCTCGTCTGATTCGCGACGGTATCGTGGTATTTACCGGCAATATCAATGCGTTGAAACGTTTCAAGGACGATGTAAAGGAAGTCGGCACCAATTTCGAATGCGGTATCAGCCTGACAGGTTGCAACGATATCAAGGTTGGTGACGTCATTGAAACTTATGAGGAAGTGGAAGTAAAGCAGACGCTTTGATTCTGAACAATAGATTTTTCAGCCGCAGACAACGCGGATGACACGGATTTTAATGTTGCGCGAATGTTCGTGCTGCCGATTTGCGGGAAAAGGTTAAATCTGCGTTGTCGGTGTTGTCTGCGGCTGGTGTTATAATATAAATTGAGGAGGGTATGACAACAATAGATATTGTAATACTCGTTGTTTTGGGAGCCGGTGCGATTGTGGGCTTTACCAAGGGATTTCTGAAACAATTGGCGGGCCTGCTGGGATTGGTTGCGGGTCTGCTGATTGCCAAAGCTCTGTATGCAACCGTGGCCGAACGTTTCTTCCTGCCGCTTACCGACTCGCTGACGGTGGCGCAAGGCATTGCTTTTGTTGTCATTTGGCTGGCCGTACCCTTGGCTTTTCTGCTGTTGGCCACGTTGCTGACCAAAGCGATGGAAGCTGTTGCACTGGGGTGGGTCAACCGTTTGCTGGGAGCTGGATTGGGCTTGTTGAAATCGGCTCTGTTGGTAAGCCTGCTCATTTGTGTGGTTGAATATATTGATTCGGACAACACTCTCCTCAAGAGAACAAAGAAGCAGGAGTCTGTGTTATATTATCCGATGGAGAAGTTTGCGGGCATATTCTTGCCGGCAGCCCGGGAGGTGGCCGGTGAACTTCTTCAATAGGCTGAACGATGAACTTGAATTATAGACAAGATATGCAACAAGAAGAACCCAATAAATACGTCAAGGAACTCACGCAGGAGAAGTACAAGTATGGCTTTACGACCGATGTGCATACCGATGTGATCGAGAAGGGTTTGAACGAGGATATTATCCGTCTTATCTCCGAAAAGAAGGGAGAGCCCGACTGGATGCTGGAGTTCCGCCTGAAGGCTTACCGCCACTGGTTGACGCTGGAGATGCCTACGTGGGCCCATCTCCGTATTCCTGAGATTGATTACCAGGCTATTTCTTATTACGCCGACCCTACCAAGAAGAAGGAGGGCCCCAAGAGCATGGATGAGGTAGATCCCGAGTTGATCAAGACCTTCAACAAGCTGGGCATTCCTCTGGAGGAGCAGATGGCGCTGAGCGGCATGGCCGTAGACGCCGTGATGGACTCTGTTTCTGTGAAGACCACCTTCAAGGAAACGTTGATGGAGAAAGGCATCATCTTCTGTTCGATGAGCGAGGCCATACGCGAACATCCCGACTTGGTACAGAAGTACCTGGGCTCTGTGGTGCCTTACCGCGACAATTTCTTTGCCGCACTCAACTCGGCTGTTTTCTCCGACGGGTCGTTTGTGTATATTCCCAAGGGGGTAAGATGCCCGATGGAGCTGTCTACCTACTTCCGTATCAATGCACAGGGTACGGGACAGTTTGAACGGACTCTGATTGTAGCCGATGACGATGCCTACGTTTCCTACCTGGAAGGCTGTACCGCACCGATGCGTGATGAGAACCAACTGCATGCCGCCATTGTAGAAATCGTGGTGCACGACCGGGCCGAAGTGAAGTACAGTACCGTGCAGAACTGGTATCCGGGTGACGCTGAGGGCAAGGGAGGCGTATACAACTTCGTCACCAAGCGTGGCATCTGCAAGGGCGTGGACAGCAAATTGTCGTGGACGCAGGTGGAGACGGGTAGTGCCATCACATGGAAATACCCTTCGTGCATACTGGCGGGCGACAACTCCGTGGCCGAGTTCTATAGCGTAGCTGTAACCAACAACTACCAGCAGGCCGACACGGGTACCAAGATGATCCACATCGGCAAGAATACCCGTTCGACGATTGTGAGCAAGGGAATATCGGCCGGACGGAGTGAAAATTCCTACCGTGGGCTGGTGCGTGTAAGTCCAAAGGCCGACAATACCCGCAATTACAGCCAGTGCGACTCGCTTCTGCTGGGCGACAAGTGTGGTGCCCATACCTTCCCCTATATGGATATTCACAACGAAACGGCGGTCGTTGAACACGAAGCCACGACGAGCAAGATCAGTGAAGACCAGATTTTCTACTGTAACCAGCGCGGCATTTCGAACGAAGACGCCGTGGGACTGATTGTCAACGGTTATGCCAAGGAAGTACTCAACAAGCTGCCGATGGAGTTTGCCGTCGAGGCACAGAAGCTGCTGAGCATCTCTTTGGAGGGAAGCGTGGGATAAATGAAGAACGAACAATGAAGAATTAGGATTTTAAACGGAGTGAGGAAGTCGGAATGGGGAAGTGATTCTTCATCCTTCATTCTTCATTCTTAACTACATAAATTATGTTAGAGATAAAAGACCTGCATGCCAGCATCAATGGCAAAGAGATATTGAAAGGCATCAATCTCACCATCCGCGACGGTGAGGTGCACGCCCTCATGGGTCAGAACGGTGCCGGAAAGAGTACGCTGAGCAATGTCCTTGTGGGCCATCCCGCCTATGAAGTGACACACGGCTCCATCACCTTCAACGGCAAGGACCTGCTGGCCCTCTCGCCCGAAGACCGTGCACACGAGGGAATCTTCCTGTCTTTCCAGACACCGGTCGAGATTCCGGGGGTGTCGATGGTGAACTTTATGCGTACGGCAGTCAACGAACAGCGCAAGTACCGCCACCTTCCTGCCCTGTCGGCATCGGAGTTTCTGAAGCTGATGCGTGAGAAAAGGGCCATCGTAGAGCTGGACAGCAAGCTGGCCAACCGCTCCGTAAACGAGGGTTTCAGCGGGGGAGAGAAGAAGCGGAACGAGATTTTCCAGATGGCGATGCTCGAACCTACCTTCGCCATCCTCGACGAAACGGACTCCGGACTCGACGTGGATGCCCTGCGCATCGTGGCCGAAGGCTTCAACAAGCTGCGCACAAAGCAGACCTCGGCCATGGTCATTACCCACTACCAACGCCTGCTGGACTACCTGAAACCCGACGTGGTGCACGTCTTGCTGGGAGGCCGAATCGTCAAGACCGGCGGCCCCGAGCTGGCAACGGAGATAGAAAACCGCGGCTTCGACTGGATAAAGAAGGAGCAAGTAAATGAAGAATGAAGAATGAAGAATGAAGAATTGCTTTCCCGTCTCTGTGCGGAAGGGGGCAATTCTTCATGCTTCATGCTTTGTTTATAATTCTTTATTGAGATGATGAAACCTGAGCAACAATACATAGACCTGTTCTCGCAGTGCGAAGCCATGGTATGCCAGCACAGCTGCGAGGTGATGAATGCCCCGCGCGCCGCGGCCTTCGCCCACTTCGAACGCCTGGGATTCCCTACCCGCAAGGACGAGAAATACAAGTACACCGACGTCAGCAAGCTCTTTGAACCCGACTATGGGCTCAACTTGAAGCAGCTCGACATCCCCGTCAATCCCTATGATGTGTTCAAGTGCGACGTGCCCAATATGAGCACCTCGCTCTACTTTGTGGTGAACGATGCCTTCTACAGCATGGCACTGCCCAAGTCGCACCTGCCCGAAGGCGTGCTGTTCGGCAGCCTCAGGCAGCTGGCAACGGAGCATCCCGAACTGGTGAAGAAGTATTACGCCCGCCTGGCCGATGCGTCGAAAGACGGAGTGACCGCCCTTAACACCGCCCTGGCCGAGGACGGCGTGCTGCTCTACGTGCCCCGAAACGTCGTAGTAGAGCGCCCCATACAGCTGGTTAACATCCTCCGAAGCGACGTCAATCTGATGGTGAACCGCCGTGTGCTCATCGTTCTGGAGGAGGGAGCACAGGCCCGGCTCCTGGTGTGTGACCACGCAATGGATGCCGTAAACTTCCTTGCCACCCAGGTTGTGGAGGTCTTTGTGGGCCGCAATGCCGTGTTTGATCTCTATGAACTGGAGGAAACGCATACGAGTACCGTCCGCATCAGCAGCCTGTACGTCCGCCAGGAGGCAGGCAGCAACGTCCTGCTGAACGGGATGACGCTGACCAACGGTACGACCCGAAACACCGTTGAGGTAACCTTGGCCGGCGAAAATGCCGAGATTAACCTCTGCGGAATGGCCATCGCCGACAAGAACCAGCACGTGGACAACCACACAAGCATCGACCATGCCGTGCCCCGATGCACGTCCAATGAACTGTTCAAGTACGTCCTCGACGACCAGGCCACAGGCGCCTTTGCCGGCTTAGTCCTGGTGAGACCGGGGGCCCAACATACCTCTTCGCAGCAGACCAACCGCAACCTTTGCGCCACCCGCGACGCCCGGATGTACACACAGCCGCAGCTTGAAATCTATGCCGACGACGTGAAGTGCAGCCACGGAGCCACCGTAGGCCAGCTGGACGACGCGGCTTTGTTCTACATGCAGCAGCGCGGCATCCCCCTGAAAGAAGCCCGCATGCTGCTGATGTTCGCCTTCCTGGGCGAAGTAATCGATACTATCCGCCTCGATGCACTGCGGGACCGCCTGCATCTGCTGGTGGAAAAGCGCTTCCGGGGCGAACTGAACAAGTGCCAGGGATGCGCCATTTGTAACGGATAATGGAGAATTGACAATTGAAAATGGCAGAACAACAAACCCCTGTCCCTTATGAGGTGGACCGCATAAGGGACGACTTTCCTATCCTCAGCCGCACCGTGTACGGTAAACCCCTCGTATATCTGGACAACGGAGCCACGACACAGAAGCCCCGCGCGGTCGTAGAAGCCATCACGGAAGAGTACTACAGCGTCAACGCAAACGTGCACCGTGGCGTCCATTTCCTGTCCCAAAGGGCCACGGAACTGCACGAAGCAAGCCGCGAAACCGTACGCCGCTTCATCAACGCCCGCTCGACCAACGAGATTGTCTTCACCCGCGGCACCACCGAAAGCATCAACCTCCTGGCCTACAGCTACGGAGAAGCCTGCCTCAAGGCTGGCGACGAGGTCCTGCTTTCCACCATGGAACACCACAGCAACATCGTCCCTTGGCAGCTTTTGCAGGCGAGGAAGGGCATCGTGCTCAAGGTGATTCCCATGAACGACCGCGGCGAACTGCTCCTCGATGCCTACCGCGAGCTCTTCACCGAGCGTACCCGACTGGTCTGCGTGGCGCACGTAAGCAACGTGCTGGGCACCGTCAATCCCGTCAAAGAGATGATCCGCACGGCGCACAGCCACGGCGTACCCGTGCTGGTGGACGGCGCTCAGAGCATCCCACACATGCCTGTTGACGTGCAAGACCTCGATGCAGACTTCTATGTCTTCTCGGGTCATAAGGTCTATGGGCCGACCGGAGTGGGCGTTCTCTACGGCAAAGAGGACTGGCTGGACAGGCTTCCGCCCTACCAAGGCGGCGGGGAGATGATACAGCACGTCAGCTTCGAGCGCACGACCTTCAACGAATTGCCCTTCAAATTCGAGGCCGGAACGCCCGACTATGTAGCCACCAACGGCCTGGCAAAGGCCATCGACTACATTACGGCTCTCGGCATGGACAATATCCAAAGGCACGAGCATGAGCTGACGGAGTATGCCATGCGGAGGCTCGCCGAGGTCGACGGGATACGCATCTTCGGAACGTCGGCGCGTAAGGACGCCGTAGTGTCGTTCCTCGTCGGCGACATCCACCACCTTGACATGGGCACACTGCTCGATCGCCTCGGCATAGCCGTGCGCACGGGCCACCACTGCGCCCAGCCCCTTATGATACGTCTCGGCATACAAGGTACAGTGCGCGCCTCGTTCGCTTTTTATAATACGAAGGAAGAAATAGACATTCTTGTTGACGGGATAAAGAGAGTCAGCAAGATGTTCTAATACCCACCCCCGCCCTCCCGAAGGGAGGGGCTGAATATGTTTTGGCTGAAAATACAGGAAAAAAAGGTGTGAAGTGACATGTTTTACACATCTTTTTCCTGTATTTTGTTTAATATATGAGGCTAATCTAGCTCCCTCCCTTGGGGAGGGGTGGGGTGGGTGCTTAATTTTTTCACCGCCACCACGAACCATACGCACGCCAGAATCCTGAGCGTCAGAGGGTAATCGGCCGGCAGGATGACGGCAAAAAATGCCAGTTGCGCTTCGGTTATGGCCTTGGCCTGCGTCTTACTAACCTCTCGTTGCAGCACGTATGAATAATATTTGTGCAGCATTTGTGCAGGGATTGAGAGTTTGTTGCTTATTTTCTTAATAACTTCCATAGTCCGTTTCGTTATTCCATGCTCGGAGACGAGTATTAATTGTTTTTCCATATCCTTGTACTTTATGTTTTCGTTTCTGACTGCAAAATAAATGCGCATTTGTGCACAATAAGTTCAAAGACGATGCGTTTTTAGTTAAAAAGTGATAAAGATATGCTGAAAAGCCATTTTTACAAGGGTTTTGTCGAGGCCGGTTGCGACGAGGCGGGGCGCGGATGCCTTGCCGGCAGCGTGTATGCGGCGGCAGTGATACTGCCCGAGGATTATGTGAACGACGCCCTTAACGATTCCAAACAACTGTCGGCCAATCGCCGTTACGAGCTTCGCCGTGAGATAGAGCGCGACGCGCTGGCATGGGCCGTGGGCGTGGTTACGCCGGAGGAGATAGATAAAATAAACATTCTTAACGCCAGCATACTGGCCATGCACCGCGCCCTCGACCAATTAGCGGTGCGCCCCGAGGCGATAATCGTCGACGGCAACCGTTTCAAGCCTTACCGTTTCATACCTTACACCACCGTGGTGAAGGGTGACGGCAAGTATCTGTCAATCGCAGCGGCGAGCATCCTTGCCAAGACTTACCGCGACGATTATATGGACCGGTTGGCTGAGGAATGTCCGCAGTACGCATGGGACGTGAACAAAGGTTACCCCACGAAGGCCCACCGTGAGGCGATAGCGAAGTACGGAGTGACACCTTATCATCGCAAAAGTTTCAGGCTTTTGTGAATTAAGGATTAAGAGTTAAGAATTAAGAAAGAATGCTTTGCACCTTGCACATGTGGTATTGTTCTTAATTCTTAACTCTTAATTCTTAATTCACTGAGTGTGTTTTTTCTTAATTCTTAACTTTTAACTCTTAATTGATAGAAGTGCGACACGATAAACTTGAGCGTGAGCTGCGCCTGATACTGCTGCTTACCGAGAACCATGATTACACCATTGAGGAACTTTGCGGACATGTTGGAATATCGCGCCGCAACTTTTATTATTACATTGAATTCCTGCGCGACTGCGGCTTTAAGGTCTACAAGCGCGGGGCCTACTACCGTGTAAGCCGCGATTCGCCGTTTTTCAACCATTTGGTAAGCCGCATATCCTTCACCGAGGAGGAGGCCGTGCTGCTGCGCCGTATGCTCGACAAGGCCGAGCACGGCAACGCCCTGATAGCCAACCTGAAGCGTAAGCTCGAGCGGTTTTACGACTTTGACATACTGGCCGACGAGGCCCTGCGCGAGCACGCCGTGCATAACATAGGCGTGATATACGATGCCATAAAGCTGAAGCGGCAGGTGGTGCTCAAGGGTTACGCCTCGCCTCACAGCCATACCGTGCGCGACCGCTTCGTCGAACCGTTCCTGCTGATGAACAACAATAACGAAGTGCGTTGCTACGAACCGTCCAGCGGCATGAACAAGACGTTCAAGGTGAGCCGTATGCAGGAAGTTGTCATTCTCGATTCAGAGTGGGACTTCGAGCGCAAGCACCGCCAGATGTTCACCGACGTGTTCATGTTCAGCGGCGAGGAACTTATGCCTGTAGAGCTTACGCTCGGCCAGTTGTCGTACAATATAATGAAAGAGGAATACCCGCAGGCCAAGCCTTACCTGTCGGATTGCGACGACGGCCGCCACCTGTTGCGCCTCGACGTGTGCAGCTATGCCGGCATCGGCCGCTTCGTGCTCGGTCTTTACGATGACATCCGGGTGCTGGGCGGCGATGGCTTCAAGAGTTACTTGAAGGCGAAGGTCGACGCAATGAAAGCCTGTTGAATACTGTCATAATAATCCCTTTTTACCGCTTGTTTTCCGAAAGGTGGCCTTTCACCGTGTAAAAGGCCACCTTTTGGCTTGTAATTGACGGCCTTTTGCGGGCTAAAAGGCCACCTTTTGCACGACGATGCGTAAGTGGTTGGTTGCCAAGCGGTTGTGTCCCCTTTTGCAGGTGGCGGCTTTATTGTGTTAAAATCACGGTTTCCCGTTATTGTTAAAATCACGGTTTTGATTACTTTTGCCGATGTCACGGTTGCTCTGCAAGCGTGTTGCTTAATGCTGTTATCTAATAAATTTAATGATATGAAAGAGTTTCTGATGTCTTCCACGCTGCCTTTTTGGCTTGTATTCATAATCGTTGCCGCAGCTTTCGCGTCCACGCTGTTCTATATGAAGAACGAAGGCAAGTCGCGCGCGCTGCTCATGGTCTCGGCCGGATGTATGCTTGCGGCCACCGTTTTGGAGATAGCCATCTACGCCGTGCTTGGCGGTAACAGCATGTGGTGGTGCACATCAGACAAGTACGGCTTCTTTATGAAGCTCGTAAGGCTCATACCCTTCGCCCTGTTCATAGCGTTCCAGATACTGCAAGTGTTCTTTTTCAAGGGCGCGGTGGAAGAACATATAGGCAAGAAACTGGCCATCAAGTCTACGTTCATCTGCCTAATCCTCACCTTCCCCGTGGCGCTCGTCCTGTCAATCATACTGGGCGTGGCCGGCGTTTCCAACGAAACGCTGAACGTTGTGGTGAGCATCGTGTTCTTCGCGCTCGTGCTTGGCGGCATAGGCTGGGCGCTCATGCGCAACGTGCGCACGGCTGGTTGGCGGCAGGGGGCGGCGTTCACGGCGTTCTCAGTAATCTGCGTTGTGGCCGTCTGTTTGGCTGTGTTCCTGTTTATAGTGGCCTTGTTCGAGCTGTTCCTGCAAATACTTACGGCCTCGGTGATAGTAATAGCCGGGATATACGCTTACAGCCTGATGTCGAAGGGGCAGCAGGTGGAACAGCCGAAGATGATGTTCCGTGACAAAGACGGACACCTGCATGTGGATTCCATATCGCGTGACAATGCCGACAGGAAGATAGACGAGCGCAGGGAAAACAACAAGTGACAACGCACATTATTGTATAACTAAAACCAAATTGAGATTATGAAAAAGATGATTAGAACACTTTGCGTAGTGGCGATAGCCCTCTTCGCAATACCGCAGCAGGCCGACGCCCAGTTCTTCAAGAAGCTGAAAGAGGCCGCCAAAGGAGTTGTAAAGGAAGCCCTTACCGGCGAACAGACCACCGAGAGTACCGGCACGACCAGCACGAGTTCCCCGGCGACAACCTTCATTACGGGCGCGTCGGGCGTAAGCGTTGGCAATCCGGCGTCAAAGCACTTCGACGTTGAGTTCGTCGAGGCCATCGGCAACGCCGCCAGCAATACGGTGACAATCACCCTGAAGGCAACGTCAAAGGATTTGAACTACACTGGTGTGACAATGGGCAAATATAACATTAAGGCTTACGACGCCGACGGCAACGAATACGAACGCAGCACTTTCTCTGACAATAAGAACATGCCGGCAGGCGTTCCGGTGAAATTCGAGCTTGCAAAAATCGCCAAGGTGCCCGCAACGGTAAAGTCGTTCGTGCTTGTTTACGTTGACTACATGGTCGACATCAACGACTGCCGTTCGTATGACAACGACCTCTCGACGTTCATCCAGCTGAAGAACGTGCCTATAACGTGGCAGTAATTTTATAGAGACAAGCAGACAAGTGACAAGCAGACAAGGAATTTTGCCTTGATGCTTGTCACTTTTTTATGCTAATTTCCTTGTCTGCTTGTCACTCGTATGCTTGTCTGCTAATACAACAGCAGCAGTCCCGCGCCGCCTGCGTAGCATATCATGCGTATCGGGTTGACCTTAAAAAACTTCGTGCCGACGAACGATGCAACGAACAGGAAGCAGCTTATCCAGAACTGCCAAGGGTTTACGTCGGGCGTCGAGAAGTTCTCCTCGGTCATAAGGAGCAGCGTGGCGGCGGCCAAAAGGCCGACAACCGCCGGGCGCAAGCCTGAGAACACGCTCTGCACCGTCTGCGTTTCCATGTATTTCATCAGCACTTTGGCTATAAGTATCATCAGGATCAGCGACGGCAGTACGAGCGCAAACGTGGCCGTAACGCTGCCTAGAATGGACATGCCGTATCCGAAACCGGCGTTATGCACCGCCGTATAGCCGCAGTATGTGGCTGAGTTGATACCTATCGGGCCGGGAGTCATCTGGCTTATGGCCACGATGTCGGTAAACTCCGACGTGGTTAGCCATGCGTGGTTGTGCACCACCTCGCCCTGTATGAGCGACAACATGCCGTAGCCTCCGCCGAAACCGAACAGCCCGATTTGGAAAAACGTTATGAAAAGTTCTAAGAAAATCATAATTATAAGCCCCCTCCCAACCTCCCCGAGGGGAGGAGCTGGTTTGCTTTTACTTGTTAATAAATATTGTTTCTATGCAGCACCGCACTCTGTCTCCTCCACTCGGGGAGGTTGGGAGGGGGCTGCCCTTCATTTTATTCAGTCGGTTTTATATACTTTCCGTACACGAATCCGCCGATGCCGGCTATCAGTATGACGTAAATCGGAGAAACTCCGAGCATCCAGATGGCCAGTGCGCAAGCAATGGGTATCCAGCAGTTGGTAAGGGTTATCTTTGCGCTCTTGGCCATGTTGAACGTCGGCACGGCTATCAGTGCCACCACGGCTGGGCGTATTCCGCGGAATATTGCCGCCACAATCTTGTTGTCCTCGAACTGGTGGAAGAACATGGCGATGGCCAAGATGATGAGAAACGACGGCAGGGCTGTGCCAAACGACATGCACAACGCTCCTTTCAGCTTGCGCAGGCGGTAGCCTATGAATGCGCTTACGTTTATCGCCATTACACCCGGACAGCTTTGGGCTACGGCTATCATGTCGATGAACTCCTCCTTGTTGAGCCACTTATGCTTGTCGACCACTTCCTGTTCGATGAGTGGTATCATGGCGTAGCCACCGCCGAAGGTGAACAACCCTATCTTGAAAAACGTCTTAAAACTGTCGATGTAGAAGTTGGACATTGTATTTTCTAATTTAGGAGGGAAGGAGTAAGGAGGGAAGGAGTAAGTAGAAATGCTTTGAAGGATACGCAAAACAGACGTTGCCAAACCAGCAATACAATTCTCCTTACTCCTTTACTCCTTACTCCTTCCCTCCTCGATATACATTATTTATGCTCCTCAATCCACTTTCTCGCGTTGACAAACGCTTCTATCCACGGCGTAACGTCGTCTTTCAGGCGGTCGGCCGGGTACCAAGCGTTCTGCCATGGGAAGATTGCGCGCTCCAAATGGGGCATCATTGCTAGATGGCGTCCGTCCTTAGAGCAGATACCGGCCACGGCATAGTCGGAACCGTTCGGGTTGCCGGGGTACTCCGAGTAGTGGTATTTCGCTACGACGTTGTACTTGTCCTCGCCCTCGGGTAGGTAGAACTTGCCCTCTCCATGGGCAACCCAGATGCCGAGGCTGCTGCCCGACAGTGAGCCGAACATCACGCTTTCGTTCTGCGGAATGTCAAGACCGAGGAACGCACTCTCGAACTTCCTCGAGTCGTTGTGCAGCATCTTGGCGCGCTTACCGTGTTCCGGGTTGATGAGGTTAAGCTCAACCATGAGCTGGCAACCGTTGCAGATGCCGAGCGAGAGGGTGTCTTCACGGGCGTAGAACTTGTCCAACGCCTCCTTCGCCTTCGGGTTGAAGAGGAACGCTCCGGCCCATCCCTTCGCGCTGCCGAGCAC
>ENA-OOWN01000814-OOWN01000814.1-human-gut-metagenome-genome-assembly--contig:-NODE-814-length-25291-cov-6.569108_pt1 | contig 25291 bp, 27 predicted proteins | sample MGYA00241406_ERZ501319 | MGnify/ENA primary metagenome ERZ501319 (study PRJEB25962, sample SAMEA2042734) | human gut metagenome | biome: human gut; feature: human-associated habitat; material: faeces... | reverse complement strand
AACGGTGTTCCCATCGAAACGGTCAGCTCCATGCTCGGACACAAGAGCATAAAGATTTAATAGTTACAGGTATGACTAAATATAGTAACATTGTAAATCAACACGTTATCTATCAGCGTCTATATCTATAATAAAGAAAAAACAGCAAATGAATAGACTCCAAATGCTGTTTCACTCTATTTTTAAGTTGGTAGAAAATTTCTGTATGGTATATATGAGCCGTTTTACAGAGTTATCTACCAATTAATTAATGCCATTAAGTTTCTTCTAATTCAGGCACAATTTTATAATAAATAATTAACAGCAGCAGTTTCGGTTTCAATAGTCCCGTATCTTTCAATAGCTTCTTCTATTGGCATTAATTCCACGCGATTATGCAAAAGTCCAGCTGTACGATTTAGAATTTCGGTTCTAAAAGTCCATCCATCAGTACCAAACATATTAGAAAGTGAGATATTGACATAATATCCTTTCCAATCAACAAGTTGTTCTATCAAAGATTTATTTATTGGTGGAATTTCATCTACTCCAGATGGATGTGCGTAAATGTAAACAAAGTGTTTCATTCCATCTTTCTCATAGTGGATTTGAGGACAAAATTCTAAGACATTGGTATAAGATAAAGAATCAATTTTTTGGCTGTATAGATAGCTTGCTACTATTTGGACACCCCAATTCCATATCTCCCATTTAGACATCGTGCTGTCAGCTGTTGTAGCTATTTCTTTCAAATTTATAGGTTCATGGGTTCTTGTATCTACAATGGTGGGGTCACGCAAAGCATTCACGTCAATGTACACTGAACAAGGAATCAGATTGTATAGCTCACACTCCCTTAATTGATTGTCTTTTTTTACATTGGGCAGTAAAACTGTTGATAGATTTTCTCCATCAAATCCAGGTGTAATCTCATAAATATAAATCATTAAGCTAAAAACAGCTTTGCCTAATCGAAAGCATAAATGCTGAAATGCAGGAGCATCATATATAGTATATTGCAGCCAATCTAAATCAGATGATTCAAATCCTAAAGACTTTGCTGATTCATTTATGTAACTACAAATTTTATCTACAATGTTTCTTTCTATGATAACATATTGTTCAAAGTTATTTAAATCACTTAGGTTATAGATATGTTCAGGTCTAATCAGTATCTTCTTAATAAGTCCGTTACTTACTTCAAAATCCAATACGGCTACAGGAATTTCTTCCATATTCGATTTGCAGACAACACTGCTAATGCCGTTTTCTTCTACAACTTCTGCATGATAGGTTATGCCTCCGTTTTTGAAAGCATCGAACTTTCCACTCAAATATGCCAAATAGTTGTCTTTTCCTTTCATAATATTCAATAGAGCCATAGAACTGTATTCAAAGTCTTCATATAGATATGGCTCTAACAATGATGCGTCTTGATTATTCCAAGCTGCTGCGACAATTTTTGCTATTTCCTTATGGGATAGCGTTTCTTGATGATTTATGCTTTTATTATTCTTAGACGGATTAGATGTTTTCATTGTGGTCATTTTTGAATTGCTATTTATCAACTATCTTATAATTATAATAGCTTCATCTATTAATTAGCCTGTTGGAAATCCTATCACTTTCCAGAAAGATTGTGGCAGTGATACGTTCTCCAACTTCTTGCACCCTTTGAACAAAGGCGCAATATCATTAGGGCTATAACCTGCAATGCCGCAACCGATGGGGGTAACAAGGAAATGCTTTTGTGGGTTCAATTCTGCAAATTCACAGAATAACTTTATATCTTTCTTCATTTCAGAAATGCCGCTCATGGTATTAATCGCATAGCTTTTACCTTGCAGTCCATGCCCTTGTCCCATGATTGCCCCAAACCTTTCAACAGCGACTTTGGCAGCACCTCCATGATGCAATCCTCTTGCATTAGAACCGAAGACAAAAATTTCATTGCTTCCAAGACGATTGATGCGTTCAGGGGTTATTCTGTTTCCTGTATTGGTTGAGGCTTCCAACTCTTTTAGCATTTCGGCTTCCACAATAGGTTTCTGTTTCTTCCATTCCTGCAAGAAATCAGTCATGTTATATTTGAGGTCGTTCAGTTCGCTCTTTTTGAATAAGCCGCTTTTAGCAACATATTCCTCCACTTTTTTCCTTACGGTAGCCTCTGTCTTATAACGAGCCATCTTCTTTGCATCCATTGGAAATGAAAATGCTTTTCCAACTTTCTTTCCGTTGATTATCTCAAATTTGATAACATTGATTCTCATCTTCTTAAATACTAATATGGGACTTATATGCAAATATAACAAATCTCATAACCTCAATGCTTCATATAAGCATCATAAATTTCTTCAAATTTAGAGAAATGCTTGATGCTATTGATGCAACTATCCTGCTGTTCTGTCATGCCAGCCTCTTTATAAGCACTGCTCAATAAGAGGACACATTGAATATATAGGCTGTTATCTTCATCTTTAGTAAACTCACACAATTCCCTACCTGTCTGTATGGCTTCCGCATAACGGTTGGCACACATATATAAATCCACTAAAGAAGTCAGATTATGTATGTAGTAAGGTGTGTATTGCTCATTTTCAAGTAAGCCTGTCAGATGGAGTTTGTCATATAAAGCCAAGTCTATAATCTTGGAGTAGTATTCATCTGTATTCTCCTTATAGGCTTTATTGTAGAGTTGGATAAGCAAGTTATGTAATGCTATCTCGTTATCTATGGTGTTGCAGGGATGGGCATAGATGTTATGCCTTTCCTTTTCAAGCAAAGAGAGCAAATCATTTGCATTACTCTGTTCCACTAATCCAATAGCTTTATGAATGACTGAATCCACATGAGCTATATTCTTTATATAGTAGATGGAATCTATTTTTCCCTCCGTATTTATGTACTTCTTTAATAGTTGGTAGAATTGTCGCCTTTTTGCTATTAAGTTGGTATCTGCATTTAAGTATAAGGATAGAGTGTTTACATATTGCTCTTGTTCCTCTTGTGTAAGAGAACTGATTGGCTTATTGGGCTTGGTTGTACAAGCTAACAAGTTTGTTAGGATGCAGATGAAAGATAAGATTTTATTCATTCTATTATTTGGTTGCATCGCTAATGTCCTATTATTATAATCATCTATTCTTTTGCAAAATCAGTCAGCCTATACTCGTTTGTAACAGATACTTGCGTTCCTGTTATTATCAATGTCGAATAACCTAATGATAACAACTGTCTTACCAACCCTTTATCTTCAAGAAAATCTTTGGCAAATTGTTCAATCTCACCAATAGTTAAAAGACTGTCATTTTTGACTTTTAGCTCTAAACCATTCCAAATCTTTGAACTCATATCATGTCGGTCGCTTTCCCTGCCAATAGTAGTACCTGCTTTATAAAGCCTTTTTAATTTCCCTGAAACATATAAATTATAGAACTGCTTATTTATTTCATCTATGAATGCTTGTTTTTCAAATGAGCCATTTAGTAATGTTCCCCAAATAGACTTTAAGGTAATTGATTGAGATATTTTTACAGCTTTAAATTTACGTCTATTATCCAAATAATCATCTTGAAGAGTAGTAGTACAATTTGTACAAATTTCATCTGTTAAGAGAATCTCATCAGACATTAGTGCCCGTTTATTTATATTTTTTGAAGGGAGCAATTCATATTTCAACAAGAAATTCCTCCTATTGGTTTTAGCTTTAATATAACGACAAGCTAATGCTAAATATGACACATTGTTTGCAAACATTTGCTTTTTCTCAGTTGACAAATATCCTAATATCGCTATTGGGTCTTTTGTGCTTGATTTCCATTCTGCGATTGCATTTTCCAAATCATCTTTACTTAAATCATACCCAACAATAGAATGTTTAAAATGTTCCAAATGATTCAAGTCTTGAATGTAGTTCTTATTATAACCATCTTTTATGGCTTCTTTATAATCGTCAGATTCAAAGCCAATCTTGACGACTTTATCCATAATTAGATACAATGCGCTCATTATTTGAGCGTTGTTGTATTCAGGTTCAAACTTCCTCATATTTTTACACGTTAAAAATTAGCATAAAACCATATCCAAATACTTTTATTCAAACGAATCTGCCAATAGTGTAAAATTTCTTGCAATGTCGTGACAATTAAAATTTGTCGCTAAATCACGGACAAATTGAATAAGCGTATTTTTGCAGAACTTCAATTCTTCACAACTTGCTTTTACTCTAATTGTATCTACTATTTCTTCTATTGAGTAAGTATCCATTATCATATTAAAGCTGATTAGACGTGTTTCCCACAAACATTCAAACAATTTGTCAGAAGATGTGGAATTATCGTCAGGAAACCCCATTATATCTTTCATAATTGCTTTGTATTTGTTTTCCATCGTGATATAATTGGGTGAATTTTCTTTTCCTGCTGCTGCTTCTGCAAAGGCACTGCTTAAGATAAGACCATAAAAATTTAAAATGTCAGCATTTAGTTTCATGCTCATAAGATTTGCAGCTACCCTGTCCCCAAAGATAGCATTTTAATAATCTGTTGCACATATAGAGGAAAGGCATGGGAACTATTGAATATCACCACATTGAGGCTCTGGACTGCCCTGTACAAGTAATAGACAATAGCCCATGCCTCATGTGATATATAAGGAATTATATAACTACATGAAAGCATGAGCACCCTTGTTCTATCATTCTTGTACAGAGAAATTGTCCAGATTTCAATGTAGAATGATAAGCAAATGCTCATCCTAAATATGTCCTTCCTTACGGAATTAGTACAAAGTTAGAAAAAAGCCTGCTGATAAACAAGGTTATTGTCTATTTTTTAATGATAAACATCTACTTTTCAAAAGTAAAGGTAGGTAGAAAATCCCAATCAGCCCTATAAAGAGCCAATTTTTAAGATTTCCTACCTCTCCAAAGTTAAAAGCTAAGGCAATCATAAGTATTCAAAAGTTCCTCCTGTCTTAGCCCCAAGTATCTTTTGGTAATGGCAACAGAACTATGATTGAAAAGTTCCATCAGCTTCACCAAAGCCAATTCAGAGTTCTCACTATTCATGTTATAAACCTGCCTGCCAAAAGTCTTTCTAAGGGAATGGCAGCTAAAGTTACCAATATGCAGTTTGTATTTCTTTTTTAGTTCTTTCAAGATAATGTTTATCCGTTGCACTGAATAGACCGTACCCTTTTGGCTTATCAAAATAGGGGAGTTCACACCTATTGGATTGATAGCCCTGTAACAGTTTGCAATATGCCTTTGCAGTTGTGGGTTAATGCGGATAGTCCGTTTCTTCTTTGTCTTGCGCTCTATGATGGTAAACTCGCTCACATTAAGTATCTGATTCCATCTCAATGCAAGTATGTCACTTATCCGCAATCCAAAGAAACAGCCTAAAGAGATTAGCAAACTCATGTTATAATTGCCATCCTTGAATAGCTTTCTTATCAAGTTCATAGCTTCATCCCATTGCAGGAAGTCTGCCGTTGTGTTGCTGTATTTCAAGCCCATAATGTTCATTTTTGAGGGTTAAACAATAAAAGTGAATGTCCGGTGTGTATCCAAATAAGCTAACTCATTGAATAACAACGGAACATTCACTTTGCTAATTAGTGAATCAAACTGTCCCACAACTCAAAACCAATCCAAGCGACCAACAAAGTGATTACAGGATTGATGCAGAGCATGACAATGAAAACCACCAAACAAATGATGGCAACGGATAATTCCTTGTCGTTTTTTCCATTCATAACAATAAGCTGTAATAAACAGGATGGAGAATATCCATTTGCTGAATATCCTCCAATCCTGTAAAGTGAATCAGTCAATAAACCATGAATAACGCTCGTCACCGTGCAAGGCTTCATTTATCCCTGTGGCTATTTCGGTAGCGTTATAGGCTCTATCCAAGAAAGAATCTATATAACTACTCTTGTTAGCCCCTGTCAGAAGATTGTAGAATCTCCACATAGACAAGTCATTTCCAAAGCTGCCAAAATTCTCGTCCTGTATGTAAGCCTTAGCCACAGAGTTTATTTGTGTATCAGTAATCAGCAAGCGTGGTATGCTTTTCTGATAACCCTGTGGCAGACTTTGGTACAATCTCATTTTACCAAGAATTTGGCAGAACTGGTGTTCTGTCAGATAGCTGTTTCCAAGTGTCTGCATCAGATGAATGTGTTTGGCTGGATTGTAGGCATGGAACATATCCAATACGGAACGAAACAAATCGCTTGTATTGGAAACTTCCAAGTTGCTCAAATATCCGTCTGTGGAAACACACAGATTACAGCAGACCAAGTTCTTAAAGCCTATAAAGACTTTGAATCTCTCAACCGTTTTCTTGCTGTAAAGATTCATCTGATTATAGGCTCTGACACCGCCTATTGAAAGAGTGAGTTTGTTGCCCTCTACCGTTTCATAAATGGTAGGGACTTCAAAACAGAACATCATCCGCTCAAAATACTGTGTCTTGTCGCTCTCCAAGAGTTGATTGGCTGGCTTGTGGATAGCTTCGGGGATTCTGCCTTTCACAATGTGGGAAACACGTATTGCAGGCTCATCAACCTTTTCACCGCTAAAGAATGAGTTTGCAGCATCCCAAACCGTTTCAATAAAGGCGTTATGAGAAATGGTAAGCTCATTATCCTTACTGAAAACGGGAACGATGCAGTCACTCCCTAAATGCTGCAAATCAATCTCCATAGTGTTTGCCTCTATGAAATGATTCACTTTCTGGACTTTGGTAGTTTCCTCTGTTATAACCGTAGCATCCTCTGCATAACGGTTCAACCCACTACCTCTTTTCTGTGCCATGTTCGGCAATAAAATCAAATTTTCCATACTTTAGAAATTTAATTGGTGAATGATTTTTGTTAGTTATCTCTTTTTGTTCAATAGTGGTGGGGGGACTAAAGAGTAGTGAAAGACCGTATAGATAACACTCTCAGAATTTTAAGTATGGAGTTTTTGTAAGGCAGGGGGCATTTTTATAGGGGAATATGTGTCTAATCCCGTGCGGCTCTATTTATGGATAAATCAGTTGGTAAGATTTTGAATTTGGAGATTGATTTCTCTGATTGTTGTGTTTAGAGGGATTATTTGTATTCTGTTATATCTAACAGAAATAGAAAATTCTGATTTTTAGAATGATAAAATTCGATTAGATATATGGAATATAAGTGCCGTTCTCCGGCTAAATCTTACAGAATGTTCATGCCTGATATAGATTCCAATAGCTAAGGAAGCCTTTAATAAGGGAAACAGCTATCTACCATAGCTCACCACCTGATTTTATGAGCTAATCCATAGCTCAACTGCTATTTTCAAGGTAAACGATATTGGGGCTTTGAAGTCGCCGGAAAGTGTGATATATTTGTAAATAAGCAAGTTGGGAGATATTCCATCAAAGTCCGACCTCTTTTTAATGATTATCATAAGTTTTTCTTTATTGATTCAAGATTACAAAGCCGAAATTCTCATTTCGGTTTTATTTTGGGTCGGACTGTCTAAAAAATCTTCCTGACTTCCTTAATAATAGATGAGAAACACCTTAAAAAAGTGGACAGGAAAAATCAGATTGAGAATTTATGAAATTATTAAAAAGGAGAAATTTATGATTAAACATGAAATTCCTGTGCCTAAAGGCAAAAGCCATGTGAATGAAATTGAAGATTTTGAGCTTCCTAATGGGATTTTGAACAAGCAAGTACCCAACTGTGGAGCTACGACATTAGCACTTGAAGATAAGCATAAGACCATTATATGCAGCCCAAGAAATAACCTGATTGAAAACAAGCATGAGCAATATAAGAACACTTTGCTTGTCGTGGGTGGTTGCAATAAATCCAAGATAAGGGAGTATATGGAAAATGAGGAAATTCCTAAAATCCTGACTTCTTATGATTCTTTCTCCAAAGTGGCTGATTGCATAGATGATAAATCGGATTGGCGTGTAGTGGTGGATGAATTTCAGTATCTATTGGCTGACAGTAATTTTAAGTCTGAAACAGAAGTTAAGTTTATGGAGAACCTGAAACAGTTTGGGTATGTAACCTATCTGTCTGCCACCCCTATATTGGATAGGTTTATAGAGAGAATTGATTATTTCAAGGATATTCCTTACTATCAGATGATTTGGCAGGATGTAGAGAAAATAAAGGTGATTAGGCGATGCACCTCACGACCGCTTGAAGCCGCTTTGGAAATAGTAAGTAATTATAAGAACGGCATATATCCCAATATGGAAGTGAACGGTAGTATAGTGTATTCCAAAGAGTGTGTGATATTCCTCAATAGCGTGGAGAACATCTTGAACATTATAAGGAAAACTGACTTATCTGCCGATGAGGTTAATATCATAGTAGGCAATTCTTCTGACAATGATTCAATGATAGCCAAATTGGGGGATGGCTTTGCAAGGGGCAGGATTCCATTAAAGGGAGAGCCACATAGAAAGTTCACATTCTGCACTTCCACTGCCTTTGCAGGGTGTGATTTCTATTCCACCAATGCCACTTCCTTTGTGATAAGTGACGGCAAGAGAATGAACACAACCATTGACATAGCTACTGACTTGGTGCAGATAGCCGGAAGGCAAAGGCTGGCAGAAAACCCGTTTAGAAAGTATCTTGTCTTTGTGTATAATAAATCCACCTTAAAGCTCTCAAAAGAAGATTTTGTAAAAGATTTGCAGAAAAGGAAAGAATTAACTTATGCTGAAATAGAAATGAAGAATAGCGTAACCAATCCTAAAATGAAAGAGAAATTGATAAGAGACCATATCCTTTTGCAGAAGATGTTGAAGTTCAAAGAAACCTTTACTATGTATGATTCAGTCAAGGGGGAATTTATCTTTAACAAGATGGCTTTATGGAGTGAATGTTATTTTTATCAGCTGCAGAAGTATAACTACGAGAATGGGATTATTATCAGAAACCAACTTATAAAGAGTAATTTTGATGTGTCAACCAATCAGCAATATGTGGAATATGAAAAGCAGTTGGAGCATCTTATTAAAAGGGAATCCTTTGCTGACAGGATGAAAAAGTATTGCGATTATAAGGAAAGCAACAATCCTTTTGAGGCTCTGACTGCCACGTTGGAGAAGAAATATCCTGAGCTTAAACTTTTCTATGATGAATTGGGTGGGGAACGCATAAAGGCTCTTGGTTATAAGGAAAATGAACTGCAAAATGAGATTAAATGGAAAAATATAAGAAACAGGCTGCGGAATGAGTTTATCTCCTTATTCTCCAAACACTCTTTAAGTGCTGAAAAGGTTAAATCTGCCATGAATGAGGTTTATGCCAAATTGGGTGTAAATAAGAAAGGCAAGGTCTCTGACCTTTCTAATGTGTATGGGTTGAAAGTTACCCGGCATAAAGTGACGGTTGGGAATGGGAAACGTGAGTATGTTTATGAGATAGAATGATATGATAGAGGGCAAACCGTATAATGCGGAATGCCCTCTAACCATTTGTAATGCTGTGGGAAGAAGTGGGGGCTGCCTCTCACACACCCCCTGCATTCATTCAGTCTTGGGTGGTCTCTTTAGCCTTTTTCAGTATTGCAATGAAATCATCGTTACCTTTCACCTCTTTCAAGTCCTCATCTTTCAGACGGAGGTTTCTGATGGCTTCCAATGCTCTAAAAGCATCATCATCAGATTTTATTATGGAGTAGGAGTTGAAACCATCAATGAAATAGCGTTTAGTAATGATGGATATGTTCAGGTTGGCTTCCTCACAGAGTGAAACAAACTTCATTCCCCTCTTAATATCTTCTGTTGCACCTTTGGGGAGGTCTATCTCTTCTCCTTTCAGGACTTTCTGAATCAAGGCTTCTGAAAACTTCTTTCTGGTCAGAATCAGGGTGGCAGTAGAGGGGCTGAATCCCTTGTCTATCAACGTTGAGATGGCAGCAAAGAGTTCCTTGTGGCTGTTGGCAGTCAATGCAGCCGCAGACAGCTTGTCTTTAGTAGTCCAACTCTTACCTGTGTTGTTTATTTCTGTCAGGTATTCCCCTATATTCTCCACATTTCTTATATGCACATTGGGTATGGCACAGTCCTTACCCGCAGCTATCAGCTTGGCAAAAGCCTTGCTTCTGTGCTGCCCGTCAAGAATAACGTAGTATTCTTCCGCTGTCTCCAATGTGAGCTTATTCCCTTTCATGTCATAGACCTCATACCCTATTTCCATGAGTTTTTTGGTATCAGCCACGATGATAGGATAAGCCTTGTCATATCTGCCCTTTCCTATGAGGGTGGCAAAGTTGTTCACCCTTGCTTCATCTATGGGACGGTTGTGCTTCACATAGGCAATCTTCTTCTGCATATTGGTAAATGCTCCTGTTTCTTCATCTGCCACTTGGAATGTGAGGAGGGTGTTACCGAAGTTCTCCTTTACCTGTTGCTGTGCTGCAACGGAATCCTCGTACCGTTTCTTGGCTGCATTAAGAGCATCTTGTTGCAGGCTGATTTCTTCCTGAGTGGCATTGTTCTTTTTAAGGCTCTCCAATGCTTTCTCTAAGCTCTTTACATTTTTAGCCAACTCTTTCAGGTTGTTTTCACCCATTACCAGACCACAAACACTTTGAAAATTTATCTTTTCCATAATCCCTTATTTTTAATTGTTTATAAATTTGTTTCTTGCAATCGTCCAGCTTATGCGCACTTACTTTCTGATTACGGTGCAAAGGTACTTGGTTTCCGGCAGAGCTAAAGAGAGAGGATTTTTTGGAGTTTTTTATTCCCCCTTGTCGCTCTGGACTTGCTACCGTTCCTTTTGACACTGCAAAGATGGGGACTTTTGAGAAGATGTATAGAGAATAAAAAAGTTCCATTTTTCTACTCCCCTTTATGTAAGATTAGAAAAATGGAACTGATTAAATGGTTGGCTTATAGAAGAACTACCAATATATGTTACTATGTGCCTGCATTTCTTTGTTCTTGTATTGTTTCAGATAACCTTTTAAGGTTTCATCATCATTGAAGAAACTCTTGTTTGTAGATAGATGGGTATAATAAATCAGATTGGAGATAAGGATATTCTTATTCAGTGATATGGTGCTGCCTTTAGATGCCCTGCCTTTGTACTGTGGATTCAGTTCAAAGAAATAAAGGATAAGTTGTGCGAAGTACCATATCAAGACTGAATCAGATTCTTCTTTAGTAGTAAGCAGTTCATCTGTATTGTTGCCACTAATGATAGCCAATGGACTATTTTCTGGTAGTTCTCTTACTCCTTTACTTATCCAATGAAAAATAGCCAATAAAGCCTGTTCATCATCAATGCTGCAAGTCTTACGTTTCATCTTTAATGTAAGGCTCGTTTCTTTCTTGAAATGTGGTTTGCCATTTTTCAGTTCAATGAAGTCTGACGCTTTAGTGAGAAAATTTTCTATCTTCCTTTTGGAACTTTCTATATAAGTCTGTCCCGTAAAACAGACATCACAAGTATAGTCATAACAGAATAAGATTAAGAGCCAAAAAGCGTCAGGATTCAGTCCTAAGCCTGTAATGGTGGATTGCAGATTCTTATCTTTTATGTATTCCTCATATTTATAGACACATGATATTTCCTTTTCATTGTACCTGTCCTCAAAGGTTTCTATTGCCATATATGGATTGCTTATCTTTAACTTGCTTGAAAAGACAACATTTCCGTCAGGCATTCGTGTTCCTCCTTTTCCTATGATAATGCTCTTTATATATTGGAAAAGTGCTTTATCTTCAATACTGTCTATAATCTCTTTCATCGCACAATGATATTTAAGTAGAAATTACTGATAATAATGTCTATACTCTGGTGTGTCAAGTGCATTTATAAATTCTGTAACAGAGTATTCTTTTGTAACCGTTTCCATTGAAAAGTTAGATGATTGGGAATCTTTAACTGTTTCTATGTAACCTAATCTTTTCTCTGTATCAAACCAAACGGTAGGTGTGGGATAGAACAACGTATAGTATTGGTAACCTTTTGATTTATAACCAATATAGGCATCAAGTCCTGTATTGAAAGTGACTATCACCAATGAATATGAGGAATCCTCACCATAGATGATTATATGGTCAATCACCTTATGAATCAGGTCGTACCGTTCCGTTTCATCTGTTATGCTGTCTACCAACACCTTTTCATTGGATAGAGAGTTGATAGCCTTGATTTTTCTTTCACAGGATAGAATGAGCTTGTTTATCCTGTCCTTTTCTTTTTTGAGTTTCTCTGTTTCCTTGTTGAAAGATGCAGCCTCCTTTAATTTCTTCATATATAAATCCTCCATATTGGGCATTTCCCTCTTGATGTCAATAGCCACATTTATGATGGCATTGGCTTGGGCTGTCAGTTCGTCCATCCTCTTGTCTATCCCTATTATTAGATGCTTATTAGCCTCAATTTCATTTCTTAATGGTTCTTCCTGTTCCTGCGCCTTATTCAAGGCAAACTCTTGGGAAAAGAGGTCTTTTACCAGATTCCAAACAATCTTCTCTATCCTTGTAGCTTTAATAGCCTTGCTGAAACAGTCAGGCTTATTCTTAGCTTTCTTGTGTTTGTCATGGCAAACATATAAATCCCTGCCACCCTCATAAGTGTATCTTATTTTGCAGTAAGGGCAGTAAATCAACCCTCTCAATAATTGGAAATGCTTCACACCTGTGCTTTTGCTTCTGAAAGCCCTGCCTTTCATCTTTTCCCTTGACAGGTCAAACAGTTCAGCGGAAACAATGGCTGGAGTTTTTACGGGAACAGTTTCAATAGGCCTTTTGTATTTCTTTCCCTTTTTAGGTTCTGTGCCTTTAATCATATATTGAGCTTCACCTTTATAGACAGGATTGACAAGCATATTGTTGACAATAGCCATAGTCCATTTCTTGGTCTTGGTTTTGGTGGGGATGTTTTCAGCATTAAGTATGAGTGCTATTCTTGTGCTTGAATAGCCGTTTGCTGACATTTCAATAATCCGTCTTACCGTCTTGGCTTCTTCCTCATTGATGCTTAGTTTCTTCGTTTCAGTACTGTAATCATATCCATAAGGAGCTTTGTATGTATAGCTGTTGCCCTCCTTGATAATCTTGTTTCTTTTTGAGGACAAACTTCTTACTTTGAGGGTAGCTACTTCCTGCTCTGCAATCATGGCAATTATGCCGATGATGAATTTGGTGTTCTTATCTTCCTCACCGTTATCATCCAAAGTTCTAAGATTCTCTTTCTTGGCATAAACGCATATTCCTTTCTTGGTAAAGTATTCAATCTGTTGCTGGAGATAAAGCGACCTCCTGCTAAGCCTTGACAGTTCCCACACTAAGATTATGTCAATATCCTCTTTAGTCAGCTCCTTTAATTTTGCAAATTCAGGTCTGTCATTATTGAATCCACTTTCTTTTTCCTCAAAGACATGGGTTATCTCTATGCCCATGAGCTTGGCACATTCCCTAAGTTCATTGGTCTGCCTCTTATAATCTTGGTCTATGGTAGAAACCCTTGAATAAATTGCACCTCTCATATCATTGATTATTAAATCTCAGCAAAGGTAGCAAATAATAGTCATACCTGCAAATATGTTATCAAGACGACGCAGATTTACGCAAAGATAACCAAAGAGAAGCTCAATCAGGACATGGAGAACCTTGCCGCAAGATTGAACGGCGTCGAGGAATTTGCAGGTTGCACCATCTAAAAAGAAAAGCCATGAAACGTGACACAATCATCATCGAGGACAAGGCAGTCAGCGTAACCGGTAACGACGTGTGGATGACCGCCACCGAAATAGCCGGATTGTTCCATACGACCGTCCCGGCAGTGAACGCCGCCATCAGAGCCGTCCGCAAGTCGGACGTGCTGAACGACTACGAGGTGTGCCGCTACATGCAGCTTGAAAACGGGCTGCACGCGGACGTGTACGCCCTTGAAATCATCATCCCGGTCGCTTTCAGGGTGAATACCTACAACACCCACCTGTTCCGCACATGGCTGGTGAGAAAGGTACTCGCCAAAGAGAAACAGCAGGCATACGTTATGTTTATACCGAGCGGAAATGTTGGCTATTGTTGAAGATAAAGCCCCATTCTAAAAGTAAAAGCTACCTTAGAGGTAGCTTTTTTTGCGGCAGGGCGGGATTCGAACCGTTATCATATCTTACTTTTACTTTTCTTATTTTACTCTGATTATTAGGTATTTACAAATTTTATTACCTATCTTTACCTAACCTTACAAAGGTAAAATATGGTAATATTAAGCATTTCTGTCCGAAATATGTCCGAGAAATATGAAAGTGAATTTTTATTTAGATAAGCCCTATAATCCCGATATTTCGCCTGAAAAGGTCAAACAGGAATTGGCAAAGGTTGGAGGGAAAAAGAAGAACCTTGCACAAAAGTTCTGGAATCCATCGCCCACTGCACTGTATCTCTTCTTTTCACCGGATAAATCCTGTAGGATAAAATACAGGACAAACTATAAGATATTGCCCAAAAGTTGGGATTTTGAAAAGGAAAGGCTTAAACCAAGTGCCAGCGGAGCGTTGGAATTCAATGTTGAACTGAACAACCTTGCAAACTGCTGTACAAGGGAAGCAATGCGAAAAAAAGAAACAAACCAGTTTCTTTCCAAAGAGGATTATAAACAGATTGTACAGGACTGTATTGACAGGGACAATGCCGTCAATAGTGAAATATCCATTTCCCACCTGAAAACCCAGTTCCTTTCCTACAAATCCAATTTTGTCAAAGAGGGTACGTTAAAAGAATACCGGACAGTCTTTAAGGGATTGGAGGATTTTGAGAAGCATAAGGGAACAAAACTTATCCTTAGGGAAATGGACGGTAAATTTCTCGATCAGTTTGAGGTATTTCTAAGCAGGAAAAAGAACACGAACGATGGAGATAAAGAGGGCTTGCTGAATGACACCATCCACAAGTACATCTCCACGTTAAAGGTATTCCTAAAGTGGTGCAACGACAATGATTATTTGGTGCATCCCGATGTCTTCAAGACCCAGAAGACAAACTTTAAGAAGAAAGCCTACAATGAGATCATTGCCCTGTCAGAATCCGAAATACAGAAACTGATGAACCATGATCTTTCGGACAGACCCAGTCTGGAAAGGGTACGGGATCTGTTCTGTCTATTGTGCTACACAGGGCAAAGATTTGAGGATCTGATCAACTTTGACCCAAAGGACATAAAAAACAATGCTTGGGACTTCATTTCGGTAAAAGTCAAAAAAAGGGTGATCGTACCTTTTGAGGGGTATATTGCCCCAGCAAAGGATATCTTGGAGCGTATCGGTTACTCCGTGCCCAAGATATCCAACCAGAAGTTCAATGAATATATCAAAACTGTCGGCAAACTGGCAGGAATGGACGAAATCATAAAGATCACAAGGTATTCAGGTAAGCAAAAGCTGGTGATAGAAAAAAGGAAGTACGACTTCCTATCGAGCCATGTCGGCAGAAGATCAATGGTAACGAACCTATTGAGCAGGAACGTACCCATTACACTTGTGCAGAAACTGACCGCACATTCCGACATAAGGACTTTAATGAAATACGAATCGGCAAACACGGATTCGTTAATCGATGCACTGAACAAATTTTAAAATTATGAACAGTAAATATTTCAGAAGAAGAAAACCGTTTGACTTTGATCCGCATCCATTGGACGTGGGCGTCCCTTTTTCCAAGAACGATACGCATGCGGATGTACACTTTCTTATAAAAGTTCAGCGACTTCCAGAGAGTCAACTTGAAGATCTCTTTTTGCGCCACTTCAACTATTACAAAGCTGAATTCAACGATACTGACGGCAGAGAGTTTTTTAAAGAATTATGGCAGACTGTTAATTCCGAGCTAAAAAAGGAAAGAAGCAAATCACAGGAAAAGCTGTCGGCGACACAGAAAAGAAGAAACGACCTTAGAATACAGAAATTCCAGTATTTCATCGAGAATATCCTTCCCAAATATGACCGATGGAATTTCACGGTAAGTCTGTCAAAAAAATATGAGATAGTCAGCGAGCAACTATTGCAAGAAGTAAAGAGCAAAACTCAAATAGAATTCCAGCGGACACAGGAATTGATCGATTCGGCATTTACGAAACTTGCCAATTCATCCAATGCAAGTACAGAATCCAATATAAATACCATAAAAACTATTCTGGAGAACTATCTAGATTCGAACAAAGAGGAACAGGAAGAATTAAAAAAGCAATTCATCCAGAAACAAAATCTCGATCGTTTGCTAGCACAGTATAATACGACATTAAAAGAATTGGATGAATTTAAAGAACAGGTTAAAAAGCTCAAAAAAGAGAAATCCCGATTGAATTCCTTGGATCATCATAAAATCAATATACTGAACGGCGACAAACTTAATCTGATCGCGTTGTTTGATGAATTTATGAAAGCAAAGATAATAATCAACGGAAAAGCAGAAACATTCCTAGGGACTAACGCCCATATAACATGGGCAAAAATCATTTCCAATCATTTTTTGGAACATGATAAGCCAATTCCATTCGGAACAGTAGAGAACTATTTTTGTGACGGTAAACCCACCGACATTGACAATTCAGATCGCAAATTCAAAATTATTCCAATTGAATAGCCAGAAGATAAATCATACCACCCCCTTGCAGAGATGCCGTTCAAAATTCTGAACGGCATTTTTTGTGGTCTTGCTTGCCCAATTTTGTGTCAAGTTAATTAAACGAAGAAAGTGGCCATGACTTCGACATTCTTAAATTGATAAACATGAGCAAAGTATGATTACACTGGATCGAAATGCCCTTAGAGATTGTGTCAAGGATGCAGTTAGGGAAGAACTACAGGTTTTTATTTCAAAGGTTGGTAATATGGACGATCCTCCGCAAAAAAAGCAACCGACAAAACTAATGACCAAAAAGGAAATGGCAAACGAGCTTGATATTTCCCTTGTCAGCCTGACCGAATGGATGAAACAGGGGCGTATTCCCTATAAACGTATGGGAAAGCGCATTTACTTCAACAAAGAAGATGTTATGGCATCCATGACGAACTTCAACCATAACAAAGGAGGTAAATAATGATCTCGTTTAACCAGGACATAGCCACTGCATTGGATAGGGCTATAGTAAAAATAACAGATAAATTTTTAGAACCTCCGATCATGATAACAATCAGCAATTCCGATTCCGTTATCGGTACATTAGGAAATTTCAGCGCATCCACCGGAAAGGCCAAGAGTAGGAAAACATTCAATGTGATTTCATTGGTCGCTGCTGCATTGAGCGGAAAACAGATATTACAGTATAAGGTCAAAGTTCCCATAAACCGTCCATTGGTACTGTACTGCGATACGGAGCAGAGCAGATTCCATTGCCACAGGTTGATTTCAAGGGTTTACAAACTCATAAATTACCCGACAACGGAAGTCCATGAAAACCTAAAATTTATATCCCTGAGGGAATACCCCACTAAAGAGCGCATAAGTATCATCGAATATGCCCTGTCCAAATATGCGGGCAAAATATGTCTGGTCATCATAGACGGGATCAGGGATCTTGTTTACGACATCAATAATGCTACGGAAGCGACCGAAATTACCGGCAAGCTGATGAAATGGTCACAGGAGCTGAATATACACATCCATACCGTACTGCACCTAAACAAGGGTGATGACAACACCAGAGGGCATTTGGGGACAGAATTGAACAATAAGGCTGAATCCATATTACAGGTCACCAAAAGCGATCTGGATACAAACTACAGCACCGTGGCGCCAAAGTTCATCAGGGATATCGAGTTTGAGCCATTTACCTTTTTTATCGATGATGGTTTGCCCGTACTGGATGAGAACTTTGACCTGTCAGGTACAGTATCGAGAAAGGGATTCGACTATCAGGAGCTTTCCAAAGAGAACCATCGGGAAGTGTTACAGGAAATGTTCAACGGCAGTGAAATAACCTGCACATATGATGAATATGTTGGCAGATTACGGAATGCGTATCTGGCAAAGGGCTTCAATTTCGGCATCAATAAAGCCAAACAGCTGAAGACATTTCTGGAAAACAAACGGATGGTCATCAAAAACGATAAGACCTACCGGTTCAACCCTGAATTCTATTATTAAAAAACAGGTTTAGTTTAGTCCGCCCCTATATAGTAATAGACTAAACTAAACCTACTTTAAAATTAAGATTATGACATGTGATGAATTAAAGCGCATACCGCTCATATCCATATTAAATTATCTACAGATACCATGCGCAAGGATGAACAGCCGTGAAGCATGGTTTAAAAACCCATTCAATGGAGGAGACGAAAGAACGGCTTCGACAAAGTTGGATATCCATAGGAATATCTGGTACTCGCATTCGGAAGGATTCGGAGGAAATAACATTGACTTCCTGATGAAGTTTTTGGATACGGAAAACCTATCAACTGTTTTAGATTGGGCTGATGAAAGAAAAAATATCTTTTCTTTTCACCAGCAGACCGTATTGGATAAAGTACAGGTCATGCAACAAGAAAATGAACGCGCTTACACCATCCTTTCCGTTGAGCCTCTCGGAAACAAAGCTCTGACAGACTATCTGACCGACGTACGCAAAATAGATATTGAAATTGCCAGAGTATACTGTCAGGAAATCTATTACCGGACGGCAAAAGGACAGACGTACTTTGCCGCAAGTTTTAAGAATGATGCAGGTGGATACGAACTGCGCAACAGCTATGATAAACGCTCCCTATTGACAAAGGGGATCACCACGATCGATAACGGCAACAAAGATGTTGTTTTGTTTGAGGGCTTCACGGATCTGCTATCCTTTATGACGTTAAAAAAGAATGCAGGTAAGCCGTATCTAAATACGAACTTCTGTATCCTGAATACGACCGCCAATCTGCAAAAAGCATATCCATTCTTAGGGCGACATAACGGAATAACAAGCTATCTGGACACAGATAGCAGTGGTTTAAAATCGTACAACAGTTTGCGAAGCCATTTTGAAAAAACGCACACCGTAAAAAATGGAATGGAAGAATTGCAGAGGCAAGACAACAGGATCAAGGATGTCAATGACTATCTGATTTTCACATCATCCAAAGAACAGACCCAAAATATTCAATCGGGAAGAAAACTATCGAATAGGTAGGAAGCAAGGTTGTGTTTTGGTGACCCCAAAACCGATTGGCTCCCGATGGTCACAGCTAAAAAGAAACAAGATGAAAAATAACAAGAAAAAAGGCGGAAGACCCGCACTCGAAAATAAAAAACAGTTCAGGATCAATGTCCGTTTCGATGAAAGCGAACATAACAGAGTTTTGCATAATGCAAAAATTGCAGGTATGAGCAAATCGGAATGGGTACGCAAATCTGCGATCCTACGAAAAATTACACCTAGGTTTACCGAAGAACAATTGAAAGCTTTTAGGGCGATTACTGGGGCTTCGAACAATCTAAATCAGCTAACTAAAAAAGCACACCAGTCTGGACTGATTGAGGTGACACAGGAATGCAAAAATACGATCCATCACATTAACCATTGTATCAATAAACTACTGCACCATGATAGCGAAGATAATTGAGGGCCGATCTTTCGGCGGATGCGTTGGATACGCCCTGAAAAAAGATAGTGAGATTATCCATGTAAATGGATTACGGACGGATTCGGCAAAGACCATCACACAGGACTTTAATTTTCAGCGGATGCTGAATCCAAGATTGGGCAAGGCAGTCGGACACATTATTCTTTCGTGGAATACAGAAGATAAAAACAAGCTGAATAATGACATCATGCTATCCGCAGCTAAGCGTTATTTATCAAAATTAGATATTAGGGATACCCAATGCTTAATGGTGCGCCACCACGACCGCCAACATGATCATATCCATATTATTTTTAATCGGGTAAACGATCATGGCAAAACTATCTCCAATAGCAATCAGCGGTATAAGAGCTTTAAAGCTTGTAAAGAATTAAATGCATTATATGGCTTTAAGCAGTCCGAAGGAAAACGAAATGTCAACAGAGGTAGACTGAAAGGTAATGATCTAACGAAATACCAAATTTACGACACCGTCAAGGCAGGCATACGACACAGTAAAAACTGGAAGGAACTACAAAATTATATCCGTTACAGAGGTGTGGAAATGCAGTTTAAATATAGATTGGGGTCGGATGAGGTTCAAGGTATTTCGTTCATCAAAGATGAACAGACATTTCGGGGTTCTGCCATAGACCGCTCATTGAGCTTCGGACAGATCGACAAGGCTTTAAATAGCATAGATAATTCTATTGAACTAAATCAAATTACTGGAAGCTATGTTTCGAAGGATCATTCTATAGACAGAAATATCGGAGAAACACTTGGTCACATAACATCAGCTTTATTTTCGAACCCCGAAATTACACCAGAGCAAGATGATCCGTTGATCAAGAAAAGAAAAAAGAAAGAGAATTACGGACTAAAACGTTAATACCATGAACACAGAATTAGAAAATATACAGCAACAGGTAAGCGCATTGCAGGAAAACACAGACTTGATCACGCAGGATATTGTACGAATAATGCCTACAATTGTCTCCCTACTTTCTGAAAATGAAAAGAAAATGCAGGAATTTCATGAAATGCGAGCAAAGGATCAGGAACTACTACAACAGATCAAGCAATTTATTAAAAGAGAAAACGATGTACTATCTAAGATCATTAACGATTATGGGACACTTCAGGATGTAGCTAATGAAATCTCCACAATAACTAGACAGGAATTAGCTGTATTAACAATCAAAGAAAAAGACATTGTTTCAAAGATAGCTGAAATTCCTGATCAGGTCATTGTAAAACATCATTACGGCATTGATCTCAAATCAACACCTCTGATCATTGTTATGATAGCATTATCTACCATTATTTCGCTAGGTCTCGGTGTTCTATACGAGAAGAACAAACAATTAGACGATAGAAAATCGTATGAAATGCGTTACCGAATGATAGAATTGGAGCTACCGCATGTAACATCGCATATCGATTCTACTCATTCTCTTAACCCTAAGAAATTCCATAATTTGGTGATTAAAAGAGAGGAAGAAAATAAACTATTAAACAGTATAGACCAAAAACGTCAGGAGATCAAAAACTTAAACAGTCCTGAATAACGGCTCGGCGACTTGGCGAAGTAGCGAAGCTGTATCGAAGATACAAAAGCGGAGCTATTTAGCCAAGTCGCTTGTTGTAAGCAGTCCGCGAAGCGGCGGCTTACGGCAAGCGACGTAAGTCGCCGAGCCATTGTTAGCAAGGAGCGCAGCGGATTGCTAACAACGTGCCGCGTATTGGCGATGGGCGGGATTTTTAGCACTGAACTTTAATCGAAGAACAGAAGTTGAATTTTGCACTTCCGTTGATACGAAGCCGTTCAGCCCGCCTATTGCCAATACGATGTTGTACGACGTAGTTATGTTTTGGGTTTTAGTCCAGCTAAATATTTTCGTATGTCATTTTCTAATTTATCCGGGTATTTGTACTCTAATTTTTTTGACAATTCAGTTCCTATTTCTGAAACTAAATCAGTCATTGAAAATAGAGCAGTCCAATTTTCCTTTATATCGCTCCCTGAAAATGTTTGTTCTGTTTTAGCCCACATTTCCTGGTTAAGATACTTTTTGAAAAGTCGTCCATATTTATTGGTCGTTATGTTCCAATTGTGTTCACTTGCAATGTGCCATTCAATTAAAGGAATTAGATATTCTGTGCGAATAACGGTTTCCGACATAAATTTCGCATAGAATATTTCATCTCTCACAAGACACTTTGCCACGTAAGTTGTGTCCCACCAAAAATCGTTTATTAGATTTTGAAACTCTTTTTCAGACGGTTTTTTGATAATGGAAATTTGATAAGTTGGTTTCAGCATTTGCTTTGTAATACCATCTTTATCAATTAAAATTTTATAACCAATATCCCAATCTTCTGGTAATTCTTTCTCTTGCGTTTCCTTTATAAATTTTGATTTGCTGTAAAGTTTAAAATCTACTTTCACACCGTCTTCATAAAGTAGCATTTTCATTGCGTGTTTATGGTTAAAACAACTTTCGTCTTCTTCAATCATAGCAATTGGATTTCCGAATTTAAGCGTCCAGCTTTTGTCTGAAATGTAATTTGTATTATCCTCAAAAACAAATTCAATGTCTAAATCACTAAATTCGTCAACAAGTGCTAAAGGATTTACAAGTGAACTTGTCAGAAGAAGAACTCTTACATCTTCGTTTTTCTCCGACCATTCTATAATTGTTCTTAACTTTTCTTCTCTGACTTTCATTTTGTTTGGTTCGGTTTTACTATGTCGTACAACGTTTGGCAAATTGGCGATGGAGCCGACTTTTAGCACAAATGTTGAATAGAATTACTAATCTTCAACATTGCACAAAAGTTCAATAGAAGTACTTCACCGGCTCTATTGCCAATTTGTTTGTTATGTGCCGTTTTATTCCATTTTATACATTTAACAATTGCTGAAACGTAAAGTCGGGTTTAAACATTTCAATTTCGTTTTGAGTTGATTCTTCTTGTGCTTCTTTGCCATAGATAAACATTTGCTGTTCATAATTTTTAACAGCCTCTTCAATGCTATTAAATTTTCCATCGGCTAGATTATCAGACAATATCAAGGCATCCACCAACCCACTATTTACTCCCTGCCCTGCAAAAGGCGGCATCAAATGTGCGGCATCCCCAATCATTGTTATGGGTAATGGGCGCTTGCTTTTCCAAGGCTTTTCTAAAGGAAATATCCGTGTAGCCAATCCTACAAATGACAACGTCGTATGAATCAATTCTTTGTAGCGTTCGTCCCAATCGGAAAATTCTTTCAGAAGAAAATCAACGACACTATTTCTGTTTTGAAAATCTACCTGCGTTTGGTTTTTCCATTCATCAGGTGTTTTAAAACTTATTCCAAAATGCAATGCACCATTATTATTGGGGTTAGCAAATAATAAATTACCTTGGTGAGATGCCATTAGCCGGTTTCCATTGCATAGCTGAAAAAATCCAGGACAGTTTATCTCTGGTTGATGAATATCGGCTTGTATATTGAAAGTACCTGTTTCTTCAACTTCCGTGTCGGTAACAAATTTTCTTACCTTGGACATCCCGCCATTGGCAAGAATAACCAAATCTGCTGTTTCACTCGGTTTATTCTCAAAAGTTAGTGTCCACTTCTTCTTACCAGGTTCAAGCATAACAAGTTTTCTATCCCAAATAACCGTGTCGTTTTCTAAACTATTCAACAAGATAGCCCTTAAGTCATTTCTGTTTATTTCAGGATTGTCAAATCGATTTTCGGGCTTTACATTTTTTGTGGATAAAATATTGCCTTTTTCATCAGCAATATTTACACCCATTGGTAAGGCTAAGTCATAATAAGTTTGTAACAATCCCGCTTTTTTCATTGCTTCCTGACCTGAACCTTTGTGTAGGTCAAGGGTTCCACCAAAAATTCTTGCCTCTCGGTCGTTGTCTCTTTCGTAAACTGAAACGTCTATGCCGTTTTGCTGTAATAATTTTGCCATAGTCAGTCCAACGGGTCCACCACCAATTATTGCAACGTTCTTATCACTAAGTAAATTCATTTGTTTGTCTGTATCTATTCGCATTGTCATTCAAAAATGGCACATAACGTCCGGCGGCTTGACGCAGGGCGGGTTTTTACCACTACCTTTCAATCGAAGCCGATACCGTAAAATTAGAAAAAAATGTTCAATCGAAGACGTTTACCCCGCCTTGCGTTTCAAGCCGATTGTTGTGGGCTGTTTTTTTTGTCTGTCGAGTTATACATTCATTAGCTGTTGAAAAGTAAAGCTCGGATTTCGCATTTCTATTTCATTCTTTGTCGAGTCCGCTTGTGCTTCTGTTGCGTAAACAAACATTCGTTGTTCATAGTCATCAATAGCACTTTGTATCGTTCCAAATTTCCCGTTTGTAAGATTTTCTGACAAAATCAAAGCGTCCATTAGTCCAATGTTTACGCCCTGCCCTGCAAAAGGTGGCATTAGGTGAGCTGTGTCGCCAATTAAAGTTATGGGTAACGGACGATTACTCTTCCAAGGCTTTTTGTCTAGCGGAAATATTTTTATTGTTAAACCAACGAAAAAAGTTGTTGAACGAATTAACTCCTTGTATTCATTGCTCCAATTTGAAAACCTGTTTGTCAAGAACTCGGAAACGCTTTTTGTGTCCTTAAAATCTAATCCTTTTCCATTATTCCATTCTTCAGGCTTTTTGAAAATGACACCGTAAGTTAACATTCCGTTGTTAAATGGATTCGCAACTAATAAATTCCCTTGATGTGCGGTCATTAGTCTATTGTTGTTGCACAACTTATAAAATTCAGGGCAGTTCGTTTCTGGTTCAGGAATGTCGCCCTGAATAATAAAAGTACCTGTTTCTTCGACTTCATTATCTGAAACAAAATTTCTTATTTTAGACATTCCACCATTGGAAACAATAATAAAGTCGGCCAATGCAGTTGGCTTATTTTCAAAATGTAGCAGCCATTTTCCGTTTTCTTGTTCAAGCCCAATAGATTTTCTATCCCAAACAACTGTGTCATTTTTCAAGCTGCCAAGCAACATTTTTCGCAACGCGTTTCTATTTATTTCGGGGTTGTCAAACTTATTTTCGAGTGTCGGGTTTCTTGTTGCTATAATGTTACCCTTCTCATCAGCAAAGTTTACGCCCATAGGTAGCGCCAAATCATAGTAGGTTTGCAACAATCCTACTTTTTTCATTGCTTCTTGTCCTGAATTTTTGTGAAGGTCAAGCGTTCCGCCCCAAACTCGTGCTTTTGGGTTTTCATCTCTTTCGTAAACGGTAATGTCAATACCGTTTTGTTGTAACAAGTTTGCCATTGTTAGTCCAACTGGTCCGCCACCGATAATTGCAACTTTTTTATTGTTTAATAAACTCATATTTCGATAGTCATTTGATGTTTGTCGTGTCGTGTGCAAAATAGCCCACAACGGTTCTCAGCTATACGCAGGCAGGGATTTTAACCACTGAACTTCCTACGAAGAACTGAACTTCAAATTTACCACTTCACTGTCATAGAAGCACGAAACCCCTGCTTGCGTATAGGTGATGTTATGCTGTCGGCTTTCATTTTTTCTTCTTTCTCGTTAATTTATCGAGCAAAGTTACTAAATTTGCCGTTGTATAATTATAAAAGAATATCTCTGTGATTTGAATTCAAGTATTCACCTGTAAGAAGTTACTAATGACAAAAAAGAAATTGCCCGTTCGTTTTACGGGTCAGCACTTTACTATTGA
>ENA-OOWN01000804-OOWN01000804.1-human-gut-metagenome-genome-assembly--contig:-NODE-804-length-25557-cov-14.857148_pt1 | contig 25557 bp, 20 predicted proteins | sample MGYA00241406_ERZ501319 | MGnify/ENA primary metagenome ERZ501319 (study PRJEB25962, sample SAMEA2042734) | human gut metagenome | biome: human gut; feature: human-associated habitat; material: faeces... | reverse complement strand
GGCAAAGTAGTATTATGCTCGAGAGGCAAGTTACCATTGGTTACTTTGCCAAGTAATATATGGTAACTTTTCCCGAAATATAAGCATTCTGCAACGTATTGATTTCCAACATCTTGCAGAACAGTAGACAAACCCGGGAACAAAGGGGCTTGCCAAGGACTCCTACTACCTAAAAATCGGATGGACAGCCACCGAGAAGAAGGCATAAACAGCCTGCAAGTGGACCTGTTGGCCTTCTCATCCGGGATTTCTCGATGTAAGGAAAAATGGATAGAATTTCGTTCTTGCATCCACCTTTGCCGGATCACAAGTATCGTGCTTCCACGCCCTTTCCTCCTGCTCCAAAGGGAACGCAAAGGACCGCCCTACTTCCCTCCTGCCGGCATACGGGTAACACCCTTCCACAAGGGCGCTCCGGCGAGCGGCCTGCGGACAAGAGACGCAGGCGAGCGACATGAAAACGGCTCTCATTCTCTCCCTTTCCGACCCGCGACAAAGAGCCGGAAGAAGAGGATGAGAGCCGTTGCATCTTATCTAGAAGCGCAATCAGCCACACGGCTGACTACAAAGCAGATACGCAATAATGGAAAATCGTCCTATCGCTTACAGGAGGAGGACACGCACCTCCGCATTGCCCATCTTCTGCAGCTTGTTCATGGGCTGGTGATAGTAGATGCTCTGGATGGCCTTGTTGATGATGCCATGGCCCACCGCCAGCACCGTCTTGTCGGGATAGGTCGTGCGCAGATAGGTAAGGAAGTTGATGGCACGGCTCTGCAGATGCTCCAACGACTCGATGTCGTCGGGCCAGGGCTTGTCCTTCAGGTCGGGGATGAACTTGTTGGTGAAGCTTCCCCAGTCGCGCTCACGCAGCAGCGGCGTCGTGTCGATCTCCGGATTGCCATGAGGCTCGGCGATGATCCGGCAGGTGTCGATGGCACGTTTCAGATCGCTCGACACAAAGGCGTCGATCTTCTCATCCTTCAGCCGGTCGCGTACCTCACGGGCCTGCTGACGGCCTGTCTCATTCAGCTCACCCTGTTCCTGACCCTGCAGGATCTGGGCCTTGTTGTCCACCGTCTCGCCGTGGCGCACTAATAATAACTTTGTCATATTATGTCCGTTTATCTTGTCATTTGATGACGACGGCGGCGTGCCGCCATCGTCCGTCCGGACTGCAAAAGTACAAAAAATAGGGCGAAGGCGCATACAATGTACCCATTTATTTATTATTTTTGCAGTATATAAAAACCATCGTCAATTCATATCATTGCATGAAGACAAAAGTCAGTATTCTCCTGCGTTCAATCGGAGCCATCATCATCGGTGTCCTCCTGATCAAGTATAGCAACAACGCCGTGCTGTGGCTCACCATCCTCATCGGCGTCATCTTCCTTCTCTCCGGCCTCGTGTCGTGCATCACCTATCTGACCGGCCGGAACCGCAAGGGCATCGACGGCATACAGATTCTCGATGCCACGGGACGCGACATCACGCCCGCACGGCCCTCCTTCCCCATCATCGGACTGGGCAGCCTGCTGCTGGGAGGCCTGCTGACCTTCGCCCCCTCGCTGTTCATCAACTTCCTGGTCTACGGACTGGCCCTCATCCTCATCCTCGGTGCGCTCAACCAGTTCTTCAACCTCAGTTCCGCCTCCCGCATCGTCAAGATCGGCCTGTTCTGGTGGATTGTCCCCGCACTCATTCTCCTCACCGGCCTCATCGCCCTTGTCAAGCCCAGCATCATCGCCACGGCTCCCCTCTACATCATCGGCTGGTGCATGATCATCTATGGCGTGGTGGAAATGATCAACAGCATCAAGATCAGCCGCTGCCGACGCGACTATGCCAAGGCGGTGGAGATACGCGAACAGCAGGAGACAGCCAACAGCCAGACCGCCAAAGAGACGGACAAGACGCCCCAACCCTAACCGCACAACCAGAAAACACAAGACATTTTAGCATCCGGACGCACCACGGTGCCTCCCTACATCGTCCCACACGACAATCGCCCGGACGATGCCGCCCACACCCGGATAGGGATGAGCAGGGCATAGGGACGTACCACGGTGCGTCGACATTTATAAAACGACCATGATATCCCAACCAACCTTTGACGATCGCATATCTATCTAACCTAAACCCATCCATTTGACTGCAAGCACTTATTGTCTTGGCTTGCCCGACACCCTTTCTCATCCATACAATCGAAGCTTTATCACCGACTTCAAGAAACGGGAATCGGCTTACGCTGCAGGGGTCTTCTGACAGACGAAGACCAAACCTAAATAAGGGAAAATGTGAAATTCAAGGCTGTTACTGGTAGGGAAAATGTGAAATATAAGAGCTTCGATAGTGGGGAAAGTGTGAAAATATAGCCTATATTAAGTACGGAAAATGTGAAAAACAGGGGTCAGAATAGTGCGGATTATGTGAAAATTGCTATATTTGCAGATATATAAAAAGAGCGCTTGGAAACATGGAGAAGATACTGAAAAGAAAGATCGACCAATATCTTACTGACTGGAAAAATAAGCCTGACAGAAAGCCTCTGATCGTTAAGGGAGCGCGTCAGGTAGGCAAGACACGCTCTATAGAGTGGTTTGCCGGCCAGAATTATGCAAGCGTGATAGAGATCAATTTTATCGAACAGAAAAAATACCGCGAGATATTCAATGACGGCTTTGAAGTAGACGACATACTGAAGAATATCTCGCTGCTCAATCCTGAATTTAAGTTCATTCCAGCGACACCCTCTTTTTCTTCGACGAACTGCAAGCGTGTCCCAACTGCGCCACATCGTTGAAGTTTTTTAAGCTTGACGGCCGTTTTGACGTTATCTGCTCAGGTTCGCTCATGGGAATCAACTATAAGAAAATCGAGTCGAACAGCGTAGGGTATAAGGAGGACTACGAGATGCACTCGATGGACTTTGAGGAATTTTTGTGGGCAAGAGGCTATACCGATGAGTTCATATCCGACCTATACAGCCACATGCTCGACATCAGGCCCCTCTCCCAACTGCAGATGGACACCCTACTCGGCCTGTTCCGCGACTATGTCATCATCGGGGGCATGCCCGAAGTAGTCAGTACGTATGTAAGAAACAAGAATTTCAGCGGCACGCTCGACATTCAGCGGCAACTGCTGAAGGACTATGAGGAAGACATAACCAAATATGCGGAAGGACTCGACAAGGCTAAGGTGAAGGCTGTATATAACCATATCTCAACCTTTCTGGCCAAGGAGAACAAACGGTTTCAGATAACCAAGATAGCCAAGAACGCACGCAACAGAGACTATATAGGTTGCATAGAATGGCTCAGCGATGCCGGAGTGATCAACGTGTGCTACTGCCTTAACCAGCCCGAACTGCCTCTCAAGGGCAACTATGATCCTAAGATGTATAAGATATATTTTAAGGATACAGGACTGCTCATTGCCTCGCTTGACGAAGAGGCGCAGGAATACCTGAGGGCTAACAAGAATCTCGGCACATATAAAGGAGCCATATATGAGAATATCGTAGGTGACATGCTCGTTAAGCAAGGCTACCAGTTGTTTTATTACAATAGCGACAAGCCTGCCCTTGAGATGGACTTCTTCATAAGAGACGCCGATTCGCTCATACCTGTGGAGGTAAAAGCCAACGACGGGGGCTACAGCCTCACTGAACAAGTTGCTAAAAGACGACAAATATCCTGACGTGAAATATGGTATCAAACTGGGATACAAGAACATCGGATTTAATGGCAAATTCTATACTTTTCCCTATTTCCTGTCTTTCCTGCTGCGTAGATTCGTAGCAGAAAGGAAATAAAGGAATTCCTACCTTTATCGTATCAGCCATCTCACCCATATCCGCCATTAGGCCACAGGCATCTATTGCATCCGGCTGCCCCGACACCCTTCCTCTTCCATGCAGTTGGAGCTTAACCGCCGACTTCAAGAGACGGAACCAGCTTGTGCCACAGGCGTCTTCTGACAGACGAAGACTAAACCTAAATCGGGGAAAATGTGAAATTCAAGGCTGTTCTCGATGGGGAAAATGTGAAATATAGGAGCCTGAATAGTGGGGGAAAGTGTGAAAACATAGCCTATATTCAGTACGGAAAATGTGAAAAACAGGGGGCAGGATTGTGCAGATTATGTGAAAACGCCCTCCTTACCAACGATCCCCGCCATCCCGAAGGAGGGCACAAGGTCCTGACATCTTACCCTATTTCCCAGCCTATCATTCCATAAAAAATGCACCCCAAAAGTCATCGTTGACTTTTGGGGTGCACCCTTCTTATGAGGACATCTTCTTCCGACATTCCTTCGCCGTGACTCTTATCAGTCCGGCCGGAGCGGACAAGCCGTAGAATGATGTTACTGATACTTCTTGATCTGATCGGCCGCCCGCGGATCGCCCAGCTCCTGTGCCTTGCGAAGGGCTTCCAGACCCTCCTCCTTCTTCTTCAGCTCGCACAGGGCAATACCTTTTATAAGATAGATGTCCGCATACTTGTCGGTGAGGCTGAGGGCCAGATCGCAGGTGCGCACGGCATCCTCCAGCTTGTTGACGCGGAGCTGCAGGCTAGCCATCTCCGCATAGTAGGTAGGCTCGGTGCGGTTGAGCACGATGGCGTGTGCGATGTCGTTGAGGGCCAGCTGATACTGACGGAGCTTCATCTCACAACTGAATTTCAGGTAGTAGAAGTCGGCCGTAGCGTTATAGTTCATCAGTGAGTCGTAGCGCAGATAGTCCATGAAAGCCTTGCGCGTCTCACCCATCTCGTCGTAGATCTGACCGCGGGTCAACACATAAGGAGCCGACGGTGCCCCCGGCTGTACGTTCACGGCCTGGTCGAGCAGCTGCAGGATCTCGGTCTTCGGCGCCTTCAGCTGTGTCTTGCACTGTGCCGCCTCATAGAACACCTCTCCGTTCTTGCCCAGATCGGTCTGCTGCAGCTCGGTGAAGATGTTGAGGGCCTGCTGGTAATCGCCCTGGGCGAAGATGGCCTGTGCCTGCTGATGACGGTAGACCGGCAGCGGGTTGTTCTTGTAAGCCTCCTCGGCGAGCTCCTGCGCACGCTTCATGGTCCAAAGGGTGAAGGTGGAGTCGGTGGGATAGATGCTGTAGGCATACACCTGCTTGGCGTAGTTGCTCAGCGCCTCATCCTTATGGGTGGCCTGCTTCACGCCTTCCTGCAAGGTGTTGTCGGCATCGGCGAGCCGCCGCTGGCTGATCTCACGTCCGGCCTTGAGGTCGTAGCCTGTGGCCGAGGCGGGGAACTGACGGATGAAGTCGCTGATCATGGCGTCGTAGCGTACACTGTCGTTCTGCTCGCCCGCGAGCATCAGCATCACCGTGGCCTGCTGCTCATCATCAGGCAGTGCGGGACGGATGCCTGTGGCACGCAGCACCGGATCGTTGACCGAGAGACCGTTCACCTGAAAGGAGGCCGTCAGACGGGCATCGGCAGAGAACGCCTGCCCACCCTCGGAGGGACGCTGCATGATGCCGAGCAGCTCGCCCTGCTCATTGATGACGGGACAGCCCAGATCGGTAGACGACACGTCGTTGTCGTTGAAGACATAGTAGTTGAGCGTTGTCTGGAACTTCTCCGCACGCTCCACCTTGATGTTCTTCGAAGTGGCCTTCTTCACGCTGTAGCCCACCAACGTCACCGATGTCGCAGGCGCGTCCGTGGCCGTGAGCGGCAAGGCCGGCTCCTTCTCGCCGTCCTTGATGCGGAAACGGCAGAGATCATACATCTCCGAGGCGCCGATCATCACGTCGACCTCATGCTGCTGGCCGCGCGCATCTACCACGATGGCACGCTGTGCCCCATTGAAAGCCGACCAGGCGGCGATGCCCTCACCCGGTTTGCCCGTGAAGACGCCATAAGAGGCGCTGTGGATAGAGCCGTCGGCATTGAAGGTGGTGAGGGCGAAGACGCTCCCGGCAGCCTTCTTCACTGCCGCGGTCTGCGCAGCCGAAGGGAGGGTGATGAGAGCGAATAGCGCAATAATGATATTTCTGACTGATTTCATGATCTATGATAATTTCAATAAGTTTCGGGCATTCTCTATGGCGGCCTGCGAGATATCGCTGCCGCTGAGCATCTGGGCGATCTCCCGCACGCGCTCGTCGGGCGTCAGCTCACGCATCTCGCTGACCGTGCCGGTCTCCGTCTCGCGCTTGCTCACCTTATAATGATGGCTTCCCAGTGCCGCTATCTGCGGCAGGTGGGTGATCGAGATCACCTGCCGGTGCTGGTCGCCCATCTCGCGCATGATCTGTGCCATCTGCTCGGCCACCCGTCCGCTGACACCGGTGTCGATCTCATCGAAGATGATGGTCGGCAGCTTCACGGCACCGCTGATGAGGGCCTTCAGGGAGAGCATCACACGGGCAATCTCACCGCCCGAGGCCACCTGCGAGACAGGCTGCAAGGGCGAACTGCTGTTGGCGGAGAAGAGGAACGACACCTTGTCGACGCCCGAGGGCGAGCAGTCGCGCGTGGTGAAGTCGATCGAGAAACGCACATGGGGGATGCCGAGCGGCACCAGCCGCTTCTTCATCTCCTCCTCCACCACCACGGCGGCCTTCTTGCGGATGGCCGTCAGCTTTCCGGCCTCATCGAGGCAGCGGGCATACGCCTGCTCCATGTCGAGCTTCAACGCTGCCAGGCGGTCGTCGCCGCCGTCGATGGCGCTGATCGCGTCCTTCAGACGGTCGCGCTCACCGATCAGCTCCTCCACAGAAGCGAAATGGAAGCGCTGCTCCAGGGAATAGAGCAGGTCCAGACGCGCGTTCACCCTGTTCAGCTCCTCGGGATCGAAGTCGATGAGCTCCATGCGGCGCTCCAGCTCATCGGCCATGTCCTTCATCTCGATGTAGGCCGACTCGAGGCGTCCGCTCAGCTCCTTCACCTCCGGATAGACAGCGGTGATCTCCGACACACGGTCGGACGCCAGACGGAGCTGGTCGAGGATGCCGCTCTCCTCCGTGGCGATAGCGCCGTTGGCCTCGTAGAGCGCGCTCTTGATCTCCTCCACATGAGAGAGGGTCTGCTGCTGCTGTTCCAGGTCGGCCTGCTCGCCTTCCTGCAGCTGCGCCTTCTCCAGCTCGCTATACTGGAAGCGGAGATACTCCTCGTTCTCCTTGCTCTGCTCCGTCTGCCTCACGCAGTCCTCGTAAGCCTTCTTTGCCGCCTGATAGGCCTTATAAGCCTTGAGATAGCAGGCACGCTGCTCGCCGTCGGCGGCGATGATGTCGACCACGCTCAGCTGGAAGTCCTCTTTCTGCAACAGCAGATTCTGATGCTGCGAGTGGATGTCGACGAGCTGCTCGCCGAGCTCCCGCATGTCGGTCAGGGGCACCGGCGTGTCGTTGATGAAGGCGCGACTCTTGCCCGAGGCGTTCACCTCACGGCGCAGGATGCACTCTCCGTCATAGTCGATGTCGTGGGCCGTAAAGAAGTCATTCATACCATAGCGGGAGATATCGAAGGTAGCCTCTATGATACATTTGGTCGACCCACTCTTCACCTGCTTCGAATCGGCCCGCTGGCCCAGCAGCAGATGAAGCGCACCGAGGATGATACTCTTTCCCGCACCCGTCTCTCCAGTGATGACGGAGAAGGCGGGATAGAAGTCGATGTCGAGCTCGTCGATGAGTGTAAAGTTCTTGATATATAGGTGCTTAAGCATGATTGGTTCACTATTTGATTTTCTCCCACTGATTGTTCTGCGACGCGTTGATGGAGAAGAGGATGTCGTAGACGGTCTCCCGCTCCTTCGGCGTTCCCTTGCCCTTGTAGATGTTCACCAGCTCATCGCGCTTGTAGTCGGTCCAGATCTGTGGCAGCAGGCTCATGGGCCGGTTGTCGTGGGCCTTCTTCAGATCCTCCTCCAAGGCCGTCGTGATGGCGGCACGTCCGAGGTCGGCGTTCGTCGACATCTCGTCGAGCCCCTTACGATAGTAATCGTATTGCAGCTGACGGAAGGGAGCCATCGCGCCGTCGAGATAGTCGTTGATGATGGCAAAGCGGTTACGGTCGTTGTCGAACGATTTCCATCCGGTGAAGTTCAGGTTCTGCGCGTTGTTCACGAGGTTCATGCACTGCTGCAGCACATCCTCTCCCCCGTTGGGCGAGAAGCTGTCGAGGTCGAGCCCGATGATCAGGTAGGCATAATAGGCCATGAGGGCCGTCAGCTGATTGTCGACGGTCTCCTCGCGGAACTCCAGCTCGTCGAACTGTGAGAACTCAAAGTTGAAATCGCCATCAGTGTTGTTGTAGAGCGTCGAGGTGTAGGAGGAGTTCCATACGGGCCGGTTGGCCTGGATCGTGGCCCTGCAGGTGAAGAGGTTGGAGGAGGCGTCATATTTCGTCACCTGGATATTCAGGTTGCATACGATGCGCTCATTCTTCTGAAACTGCAGGTGGGTCCACTGCCGGTCGTTGAACATCTGCTCCATCTTCTGCTGCAGGCTCTCGAAGACCGCATTGTCTGTGCTCTGAATCTGATTGTGATTCACGGTCACCTTCATCTGCAGCTCCTGTGCGCAGGCCGGCAAGCAGAAAAGGCAAGGGCTGAGAAAAGCCAAAGATAGAAATCTGCGAAACATAACCATACAGGGGGAAAAACGGGCAGCCTGCAGGGACATCCCTGCAGGCACTGCCTTTTATAGATTCATATTCATCTTCGCCTCACGGAGCTTGATGCGCATGAGGCACTGTTTCGTGTTAAGCGTAAAGTCGCTTGACAGAATCCAGTTGAAATAGCCGGGATCGCGGTGCAGCACATCGGTCACTGCCCATCCCTTATACTTGCCGAAGTTGAACACCTCATGAAGACGGGGCTTGCCGTCGGCGTCGAGCAAAGGCTGGTTGTCCGGGCCCTTCATCGCCTCCCAGATCATGCGTCCCGCAAAATCGACATTGTCGTTCTGACGGGAGAAGTCGGCCAGCGCCTCCATGTCGTTGGGCAAGGCACGGTCGGGCTCCTCTGCCGTCTCGGGATCGTACTTGTCGAGCTCGCCCATCAGCACACGATAGGTGGCCTCCGCATCCTGATCGGCGCGGTGGGCCTGGAAGTCGTCCTCCATCTTGTGTCCGGTGAAGAACTTGTAGGCGGCGGCCAGGTTGCGGCTCTCCATCTTCTGGAAGATCGTCAGCGCGTCGATGAGATGGCAGCGCGAGAAATCGAAGTCGACACCCGCCCGGAGGAACTCCTCCGCCAGCATGGGGATATCAAAACGGTTGGAATTATATCCTGCGAAGTCGCTGCCGGTGAACTGGTCGGCCAGGTGCTTGGACAGCTGCTTGAAGGTCGGCGCGTCCTTCACCATCTCGTCGGTGATGCCCGTCAGCCCCTGCACGACGGCAGGGATAGGCTTCTCGGGATTGACGTAAAGGCTCTCGCGCTCTTCCTTCTGATCGGGATATACCTTAACATAAGAGATCTGTATGATACGGTCGTGGACCAAGTCAAGGCCTGTCGTCTCCAGATCGAAGACGACAAGCGGTTTCTTCAAATTAAGTTTCATGATGATGTTTAGTCATTCAGCAGCAGCGGCATGATCAGCATGAGGATGTCCTCATTCTCCGGCTGCTCAGTAGGCACGACGATGCCGGCACGCGAAGGATCGCCCAACAGGAGCTTTACCTCGGCAGTGTCGTAGCTGTTAAGGATCTCCGTCAGGAAATCGCCTCTGAATCCGATCTGCATCGACTGGCCGTTGTAGTCGCAGATGATCTGCTCCTCGGCGCTCGTGGCGAAATCAAGGTCCTCGGACGACAGCTCGAGCTTGCCGGCAGAGAGACGGAAACGGATCAGCTGTGAGCTCATGCTGGCGAAAGGCAGCACGCGGCGCAGGGCACTCAGCAGGGCCTTGCGGTCGATAGTCAGCTCATTGGAGTTGTTCTGCGGAATGGCGGCATTGTAGTTGGGGAACGTGCCCTCGATGAGGCGGCAGCGCAACATGCCGTCGGCATAGATGATCTCGGCGGCATGACCGTCCCACTTCACCACGACGTCTCCGCTGTCCTTGGTCAGCGTGTTCTTCAACAGGGCTGCCGGCTTCTTAGGCAGGATGAACGAGGCGGGCGTCTCGCTCTTCACCGTGTAGTTGAGGCAGCGCACAAGCTTATGACCGTCGCTGGCTACGAAGGCCAGGCAGTCGGCCTTCAGGTCGAAATAGATACCGTTCATCACAGGACGGATATCATTGTTGTCGGTGGCAAACAGCGTGCGACCGATATTGTTGACAAGCACCTCTGCACCGAGCGTGAACTCGTGTACCTCACCGCTGAGCGAGTCGTAATGAGGATACTCGTTGGCATTCTGCGCCGTGAACTGATAGTGTCCGTTCTGATAGGTGACCGTGATCTCGTTGGTGTCCGTGTCAAGCGTAAAGGTCAGGGGCTGCTCGGGGATCTCCTTCACAGCGTCCATGATCGTACGGTTGGGCACAGCGAAAGAGGCCTCGCCGTCGCACTCGGACAAGGGGATCTCAGACGTCATGACATTTTCGCCGTCAGATGCGGTGATAGTCATTTTTCCGCCACGGATATCGAACAGGAAACTACCAAGAATAGGCAGGGTGTTCTTGGCATTGATGACTTTAGATAAGGATTGCAACCGATTGTTTAGAACGGTGCTTGATAATGTAAATCTCATGAGATAGAATATTTAGTTCTACCGACAAAGTTACATAAAATAAGGTGATGGGAAACAAAGAAAGGGTTAAATTTTCTATTTTTCCTTTTTTAATGCCCGTTTTCTTGCTATTTAGCGTGAAAATAACTAATTTCGCATCATATAAAGTAGACATAACAAACAAACGACAGTAAAGATATGGCATTACAAGGAATAGAAGTAGAAGGAGTAATCATCAAGGAGTACCCCGCCAAAGAAGGTGTTTCACAGCGTACAGGTAACGCGTGGAAGTCACAGGAGTTTGTCATCCAGACAAAGGACCAGTATCCCCGCGCCTGCCTCTTCCGCGTATTCGGCGCCGACAAGCTTGAGCAGTTCAACATCCATCAGGGTGACACCGTACACGTGTGGCTCGACATCAACGCCCGCCCCTGGCAGGACCGCTACTTCAACGACATCAACGCCTTCCGTGTCGACCACATCGATCCCAACGCTGTTGGCGGCATGCAGACGGCACAGCCCGGCTCCGCTTTCGGACCCATGCCGCAGGCCGCTCCTATGCAGCCACAGGCACAGCAGCCCATGGCACAGCAGTCACAGGATCCGCTCGGCACACAGGGTGCAGATGAGGACCTGCCCTTCTAAACAGATAACAAATCCCTGCAGGACACGCCCTGCAGGGATTTGTTGTATCTATTCCCATCGACCGCGAGACCGAAAGACATTCTTTTCTACCGACTGATCCAACCCCCATGACTCATAGGGAAAACAAAGACGAAGAAGAAGGTACCAGACAAAGACGGCGGACGATACGCATAGGAGCCACCTCCCGTGCCGTGGCTCAACTGTCACTTGATTAATACGACCTGAATATAATATTTTTACCTGTCATTCCTTATCCAGCTCGTCGTATCGGCCTATTATTTCCCCAGGAGAGATCTCAATAAGCCTAAGCAGTAATGGATTCTCATTGTATAATGGGAACACATAGCTTTAAAGAATGTAATGGCAACATTCTTGTATAATTCAATTACTTGCTATGCTATCTGCGGAATCCTGTCTTATTCCAGGCTTCCCAGGAATAAAAAAACGTCCGATTCCATCTATCAGAATCGGACGTAACGATATAACTATTGTGGAGCTGGAGGGATTCGAACCCTCGTCCGAACAAGGAAACCATACGCTTTCTACATGCTTATTTCAGCCTTTGGTTTTCGTGCACCGGCAAGACCTGAACCACCAACCGATGCCTTATCCTCTAAAATTTCATGAACGCCACGAGGCGGACGCCCACTATCTCCGAAGAAACTGCACCGCTAAACCCACTTGATTCGGAAAAAGATCATTGGAGCGATGTCCCGTCGCATCACCTTGTGACGCGATTAAGCCGGTAACCTACTATACTTCAGTTAGGCAGCGAGAGCGTAATTCTTTTCGCCAATTAAATTGTTGATCACTCAGATTATGGAGCTAGCCATCGAGGCTCCGCATGCTTACGTACCATCTCGGCTTGCCGTCAAATCCAGTCAACCCCAATGGTAGTTTTTCTAAAAATGCAAATATACGACATCTGCCGATATTGTGCAAACATCCGACAGGATATTTATATTTTATTCACACATCCACCCTGAACCATCCCATGACCAGCTGGCCGTAATCAAACCATCAAGGACATTACATTACCTGCTCGGACACCGTTTGAGCCCTACCTCTCGTCAAGGCAGAGAGAATCTCACCGCGGGATGCCGAATGACATGCCCGCATCCATAATACCTCCCGTGACCGCCCTCCGGCGACAGACACCGCAAGAAGCCGAAAAGAGGCCGCACCGCACAGGCGACGCGACCTCTCTATTTGAACGGGCCCTACCTTATTTCGAGCGCCACTGTCCATGCAGATTGCAATATTCGCGGGCATAGACCTCCGTCGCATCTGTCATGAATACTGCCTCCGGCTTATCGCCCGGCTTCAGATAACGACGCTGTACCTTGTCACCCTCAACCAGCTCGATCCATTCAATATAATGTTTCTCCAGCATCGGATGCTCTACCTCGCCGACCTTTACACGATATCCGCCTTCGATCTTCTCGATCACGGGCACATGCTTCTCGGTCGCTGCGTCTACGCTATTCTCCTCCAACAAGGTCATCGGCTGACCACAGCATACCAGTTGGCCCGGCGCAGCATGCAATACCTCTACAATGTTACCACACACTGCACAACGATAAACTTCCATTCGTTTTGTCATAATCTCTTCCTTTCTTTTTAGGTTTCCTTATATTATATAAAAATAGATTGTTCCCGATATAATGGCATTCGCTTAACGTGAACGAACAACCACATCAAACGACATCATTGCCATACATCGCAAAAATACAAATAAAATCTGAAAAGGCAAGCCCTACCGATATTTTTTTTGATATCCACCCTTCCAACGGTCCCACGCCGGTCTGACGCCGATCTTTCCGAATGTCGTCATGGCAATGACGGCAAACGACATAGAAGGACAACCACTCAGAAACTCTTCCGTTACTCACAAGAACCGTCATCTTCGCCAATAGCCTTGAAACGAACAATAAAGACAGGCAGATACAGACCGGCCATTGAACTTTGATGATAGCATTGGGAAAGTATAAAACAAAAAAGAGGATGCACACATAGATGCATCCTCTTATGAAGAGTCGGGATGACAGGATTCGAACCTGCGACCACCTGGTCCCAAACCAGGAGCGCTACCGGGCTGCGCTACATCCCGCTGACCTCTTCATCAGCCTCAGAACAGGCTTGTTGTCGAAATCGTGTGCAAATTTACAGCTTTTCTTTCATACGGCCAAATTTTTTCTCCCAATATTTTTATAATATCCAACAACATTTTTCTACGGGGCATTTTTCTACGGCCCCCTAAAACCAGGGCATGACCTCACATTTTCCGGACTGTCTGAAGCCGTCCCGTACATTATATTAAACCTATTTTTTTTGGTCAGATGACGCTTTTTAAGTATATTTGCACGTTAAAAACAGGTAAAGAAACAAAGGGAAAATGATATATCCAGACAACTTTGAAAAGAAACTTGGTGTCGACGAAATACGCGACCTGCTCAAGAGCCACTGCCTCTCCACACTGGGCAAGAGCAAAGTAGACGAGATGCACTTCTCCACCGACGCCGAGGAGATCAACCTCCTCCTGAGCCAGACAAGGGAGATGCACCGCGTGCTGCAGCAGGAGGACATGCCCCTCACCAACTTCTTCGACGTGCGCGACAGCGTCAAGCGCGTCCGTCTCGAAGGCACCTTCATGGAGGAAGACGAGCTGCACGACCTGCGCCGCTCCCTCGCCACCATCCAGGAGCTCGTCGACTATGTCAGCCGCGGAGAAGAGCGCGAGGACGGGACCATGAAATACGACACCCCTGCCCTCCACGACCTGGCCGACGGCATACAGACATTCCCCATCCTGATACAACAGATCTCACAGATCATTGATAAGTTCGGACACATACGCGACAACGCCTCGCCCGAGCTGCTGGCCATCCGCCAGGAGCTGGCACACACCCAAGGCTCGATCTCGCATATCCTCAACGGCATCCTCCACCGTGCCCAGTCGGACGGCCTCGTCGGCAAGGACGTGGCGCCGATGATGCGCGACGGCCGTCTGATGATACCCGTCGCGCCGGCCCTGAAACGCAAGATCTCCGGTATCGTACACGACGAGAGCGCCACGGGACGTACCGTCTTCATAGAACCGTCCGAGGTGGTGGAAGCCAACAACCGCATACGCGAGCTGGAGAGTGAGGAGCGGCATGAGATCATCCGCATACTCACCAAGATGGCCGCCCGCATACGCCCGCACGTGCCCTATATCCTCGACTCATTCAACTTCCTGGCCGGCATCGACTTCGTCTATGCCAAGGCACGTCTGGCCGAGGAGGAGCGCGCCTTCGAGCCACAGGTGGCCGACCAACCCTACATCGACTGGATACAGGCACGGCACCCGCTGCTGGAACGATCCCTCACCCACCGGACGACGACCAAGCCGACCGGCGACACACCGGATTCGGAAGTGCCCATCGACGAGAGCGCTCCCAAGAAGATCATCCCGCTCGACATGGTGCTCAAGCCCAACGAGCGCATGCTGATCATCTCAGGACCTAACGCCGGCGGTAAGTCGGTGTGCTTGAAGACGGTGGGCCTGCTGCAATATATGTTGCAGTGCGGACTCTCCATCCCTGTCGGCGACCGCTCGAAGGCCGGCATCTTCCACGACGTGATGATCGACATCGGCGACGAGCAGAGCCTGGAGAACGACCTCTCCACCTACTCTTCCCACCTGATGAACATGAAGATGATGATGAAGCAGGCCGGTGACAGCACGCTCATCCTCATCGACGAGTTCGGTACCGGCACAGAGCCGCAGATCGGAGGAGCCATCGCCGAGGCGGTGCTCAACCAGTTGTGCAAACGTGGAGCATGGGCCGTCATAACGACTCACTATCAGAACCTTAAGCACTTCGCCGACTCACACGACCGTGTCGTCAACGGAGCCATGCTCTACGACCGTCACGAGATGTGCCCGCTCTTCCAGCTGGCCATCGGACGTCCGGGAAGCTCCTTCGCCATCGACATCGCCCGGAAAATAGGACTGCCCAAGGAAGTGATCGACGAGGCCTCACAGATCGTCGGCTCCGACTATATCCAAAGCGACAAATACCTGCAGGACATCGTGCGCGACAAACGCTACTGGGAGCGTAAGCGCGACACCGTCCACCAGCAGGAGAAGAGCCTGCAGGGCAAGATCAGCTCCTATGAGGAGATGATGCTCGAGGTGGACCGCCAGCGCAAGCAGATCCTGGCCGATGCCCGGAAGCAGGCGCAGGAGCTGCTCAGCGAGACCAACCGCCGCATAGAAAACACCGTACGCGAGATACGTGAGGCACAGGCCGAGAAGGAAGAGACGCGGAGGATACGCGAAGAGCTCAACCACTTCAGACAGGATGTGGACAACGACACCTGGACTGCCGACGCCGCACAGAAGGGCGACGCCAAGGGACAGAAAGGCCGCAAGGGACAGAAGGTGCTCACCCAGGAAGAGATGGACCGCAAGGTGGAGCAGATCAAGGCCCGCCGTGAGCGCCACGAGGAGCGCATGAGACAGAAACAGCAGCGCGAGGCCGACGCCGCCAAGGCGCTGCGCGAGGCTGCCACGAAAGCCATCAACGACGCTACGATACACGAAGGCGACACCGTGAAGATGCGCGGCACGAAGACGACCGGCACCGTTGAGAAGATCGACGGCAAGCAGGCCACCGCCATCTTCGGAGGCATGCTGACACGCGTGCCCCTGTCGAGACTCGAGAAGGTGCTTGCACCCAGCAACGGACAGACGGACAACGGACCGTCGACGGACAGCCGCGCCACAGCCACGCAAGCAACGGATAATGACGGACAGCAGACACAGGCCACAAAGATGGACGAGCTGCGCGAGGGCCTGCAAAGTGTACGCCTCTCGCGCATGACGCAGGACACCATCGAACAGCACCGCAAGAACTTCCGCCAAGATCTGGACGTGCGCGGCATGCGCGGCGACGAGGCCCTGCAGGCAGTACGCTATTTCATCGATGACGCCATCCTCATGGGAATGAGCCGTGTGCGCATCCTGCACGGAAAAGGCAACGGCATCCTCCGCTCGCTCATCCGCCAGTACCTCTCGTCCGAGCCCAGCGTCACGCATTTCCAGGACGAGCACGTACAGTTTGGCGGCGCAGGCATCACCGTAGTGGATTTCTAACAACTTATTCAAAATGTGAACTATGAAGCACCGGATTCTGGTCTTCGGCCTGTTGTTGTCCTTATCGACAACGCTATATGCACAAGAGACGACACCCAGCCGCCACACACATCCCAATATCGCCACAGGATGGAACTCACGCCATGACTCCACCCTCATAGGACGCATCAACGTAGGACCGCTGGCCTTTGTCGACAGCCTGCGCGGCATGCAATGGGGATGGCTCTTCGGAGGTGCCCGCCAGTCAGCCTCGGGACTAATGCTCGCCGGACTGGCCAACGGAGCGCACGACATGCGCGGCGTGCAACTCGCCAGCCTACACAACTACGCCATCAATGCCCTCCACAGCGTGCAGCTCGCCGCTGTCTCCAATGTGGCCAAGGGCATGGACGGGGGACTGCAATGGGCCGGACTGATGAACATCGCGAGCGGAAACATGCGGGGCGTACAGCTCGCGCTATACAACTATGCCGACACTCTCCGCGGATCGCAATGGGGATTGCTCAACGTAGCCGTCAACCATCTTCATGGCTGGCAGGTGGGCATCATCAACTATACGCGCGACACCACCACCCATAAGATCGGACTTGTCAACATCAATCCCAAGACCCATATCGATGTCATGCTGGGAGCAGGAACGGCATCGAAGTTCAATACCGCCGTCAGGTTCCGCAACCGGCTGACCTACAGCATCATCGGCGTAGGTACCCACTATATGGGCTTCGACCAGGACTTCTCGGGAGCACTGTTCTACCGCTTCGGCCGCTACTTCCAGCTCTCCCGCCGCTTCTCCCTCAGCGGTGATCTCGGCTTCTACCACATCGAGACCTTCCACAAGGCCACTGACGCCCGGCCGAGCCATCTCTACTCCCTCCAGGCACATGTCAACGCAGACTATCAGCTCTCGCCCTATGCCGGACTGTACGCCTCCGTCGGCTACGGCACGACCCGTCACTACGGCAGCCACCTTAATTATAGGACACGGCCCATCGTCGAGGCCGGAGTGACCCTCCGCTATCACCACGACTCCAAGGGCGGGGTACAGCTATGGGAAGAGGAGCGGGAGCGCGACAAGAACTATCAGCTCGGAAAGGCCATGGAGAACCCGAACGCCGACCTCTTCAGATGGAACGACCCCGCATACACAAAGAACCGATGGGGCATAGCCGCAGCCGAGGCCGCCGGCATCAACGTGCTCGTTCACTGCTTCGACCGCTTCGTCATGAAAGAGCATTTCGCAGAGACGACCTTGAACACCATCCGCCACAACTTCTCCACAGGCTTCGTATGGGACAACGACCAGTTCTCCACCAATCTTTTCGCCCATCCCTACCACGGCAACCTCTACTTCAACTCGGCACGCAGCAACGGACTGTCGTTCTGGCAGAGCACACCCTATGCCCTTGGCGGCAGCCTGATGTGGGAGTTCTTCGGAGAACGCGAGCCGGCAGCCATCAACGATGTCCTGGCAACAACGATGGGCGGTATATGTATCGGTGAGGTGATGCACCGGGTGTCCGCCCTCGTGCTCAACGACCACACACGCGGCGGCAACCGATTCTGGCGTGAGGCCCTCGCCTTCGTCGTCAATCCCATGCAAGGCTTCAACCGCCTCTGCACAGGCGACGCCTGGCGCGTGCGGCAGGACAAATACCTCTATCACGACTTCAGCAAGATACCCGTGCTGTTCACGATCTCCATCGGCGACCGCTACCTGGCCGACCAGGGCAGTTTCTCACGCGGCGAGCACCAGCCAGTCGTCAAGTTCAACCTCAGCTACGGCGACCTGTTCGACACCGACGACCAGCAACCCTACAGCTACTTCCACGCAACAACGGCCTTCGGATTCACAGGCAACCAGCCACTGATCAACAACCTTCATCTCATCGGCCGCCTCTGGGGACGCAGCTACACCAGCTCGACGGAAGGACAGGTCATGTGGGGCTTTTTCCAGCACTTCAACTACTATGACTCCAAGCCCGTGAAGGACGGATCGACACAGACACCCTACCGCATCTCCGAGGCCGCATCGGTAGGACCGGGATGGGCATGGCTCTTCCCCACCGTCGGCAATCTGGCTTACCTGCGCCAGGAGGTCTACCTTGACGGCATACTCCTCGGCGGCACCAAAAGCGACTATTATAATGTCATCGACCGCGACTACAACATGGGATCGGGCTTCAGCCTCAAATCCAACACCACCATGGTGTTTCCCCGCGTAGGCGCCTTCACGCTCCTGGTGGACTATTACCGCATCTACACCTGGAAGGGATACGAGGACAAGGACCTCGCCACCACCGACCCGCTCTACCTCAACGCGCAAGGCGACAAGAGCAACGCGGAGCTTGTCGTTGTCAATCCCCAGTTCCTGTTCCATCTGAAGCATAACTGGGGCATCGAGCTCTCGGCCAGCTACTATGCGCGCCGCACACGATACAAGTATCATCCCAATGTCGGCACACAGACCTACGAGGTGCGTGCCGCCCTGCTCTACCGACTGTAAGGAGCAGCACCGGGACATCACGTCATCCTCAACTATCATCATCACAACATGAAATGCCTTAGGATTATCCTCCTCTCATGGCTCGTCGCCCTCTCCGCCTCTGCCCAGCCAGAGGTGAGCCTCCTGCCCCAGCACCATTATCCCAAGACGATACCGGCAGGCGACTACAGCGGCATCGCATGGCTGGGAGGCGACCACTACGCCGTGGTGAGCGACAAGCCCGACAGCGACGGCTTCTTCCTCTTCGAGATCAAGGTGGACAGAGAGACCGGCGAGATCACCGGTGCCCGCAATGAGGGCTTCAGAAGCAGTGACCAGCCGGCACGCGACGAGGAAGGCATCGCCTACGACTCACTACGCCAACGCCTCTGGATCAGCGGTGAGGGTGACAACCAAATCCGCGAATACACCACCGACGGCCGACTCACAGGCCGAGTCGTACCCCTGCCTTCGATGTATGCCCGCATGCCCGGCAATGAAGGACTGGAGGCACTCAGCTTCGATGCCGTGTCGCGCACGCTATGGACCTGCAACGAGACGATGCCCGTCACGATCACAGCGTTCGACGACAGCCTGCACGCCGTACACCAATACCCTTATACGCTCGATGAGGCGGAAGGCGATGTCTCGAAGGCACGCAACTATGCACACGGCATAGGCACGCTGACAGCCCTTCCCGACGGCACGCTCCTCATCCTCGAACGGGAATTCTTCGTGCCCGCCTCGAAGCTGGGGGCATGGGTAAGCTGCAAGCTCTACCACTACACTCCACCCGCAGCCGGGGCAGAGCCATCGGGCAGGAAAACCCTGCTCACCTCCTGGCGCACCACCCTCTCCCTCTTCGGACGCTCACTGGCCAACTACGAAGGCATGTGCCTCGGTCCGCAACTGAACGACGGCTCACGCGTACTCCTCCTTGTCGCCGACTCCCAACATCGCTATGGCGGCGTACTGAGAGACTGGATAAGATCCATCAAAATAAACCTCAACCGGTGATCAGGCCCTTGGTAGACTTTCCCAAACCTCTAATCTGACCGAATGAGGATAACCAAGCTCCGGAACAGCGCAAAATAAGACCCGTGAGAAGTGCGGAGTGATTAATAAAAGTTATTTTAAAGCGCAATAACGTGATTCTCATGGAAAAGTCGTACCTTTGCCCACAATATTGAAATCAAAACAATAGAAATAATATATTATGAGTGTTCAAACAGAGAAGATCAAGCAATTGATCGCCAAGCGCGAGCAGGCAAAGCTCGGCGGCGGTCAGAAAGCCATTGACAAACAGCACGCACGCGGCAAGTACACCGCCCGCGAGCGCATCGATATGCTCGTCGATGAGGGCAGTTTCGAGGAGTATGACATGTTCAAGCTCCACCGTTGCCACAACTTCGGCATGGAGAAGAAGCAGTATCTCGGCGACGGTGTCGTTGCCGGTTCCGCTACTATCGACGGCCGTTTGGTATATGTATATGCCCAGGACTTCACCGTCAATGGCGGCTCACTCTCTGAGACCATGGCTCAGAAGATCTGCAAGGTAATGGATATGGCTATGCAGAACGGCGCTCCCGTCATCTGCATGAACGATTCGGGCGGTGCCCGTATTCAGGAGGGTATCTCCGCTCTGGCAGGCTACGGTGAAATCTTCGAGCGCAACATCCTTGCCTCGGGTGTCGTTCCCCAGATCTCTGCCATCATGGGTCCGTGTGCCGGTGGTGCTGTCTACAGCCCTGCCCTGACCGACTTCATCCTCATGACCGAGGGTACAAGCTACATGTTCCTTACTGGTCCTAAGGTGGTGAAGACCGTAACGGGTGAGGACATTGATGCCGAGCACCTGGGCGGTGCCAGCGTTCATGCCGGCAAGAGCGGTGTGACCAGCTTCACAGCCAAGACCGAGGAAGAGGCCATGGCCATGATCAAGAAGCTCCTCTCGTATATTCCTTCCAACAACATGGAGACCGCACCCCGTGTGGAGTGCACCGATCCTATCGACCGCAAGGCCGACCTGCTGAACGAGATCCTGCCCGACGATCCCAACCAGGCATACGATATGTATAAGGTGATCACAGCCATCACCGACAACGGCGAGTTCTTCGAGGTGCAGCCTAAGTTCGCCAAGAACATCATCACCGGTTTCGCACACTTCAACGGCCAGAGCGTCGGCATCGTTGCCAACCAGCCTACCGCCTATGCCGGTGTGCTCGACGTGAACGCCTCACGCAAGGGTGCCCGCTTCGTCCGCTTCTGCGACGCCTTCAACATTCCTATCGTCAGCCTCGTTGACGTGCCCGGATTCCTGCCCGGTACCGGCCAGGAGTACAACGCCGTGATCCTCCACGGTGCCCAGCTGCTCTACGCTTACGGTGAGGCCACGGTGCCCAAGATCACCATCACCCTGCGCAAGAGCTATGGCGGCAGCCACATCGTGATGGGCTGCAAGCAGCTCCGTGCCGACCTGAACTTCGCATGGCCTACAGCAGAGATCGCCGTAATGGGTGCCTCCGGTGCCGTTGCCATCCTCTGCGGCAAAGAGGCCAAGGCCAAGAAGGAAGCCGGTGAGGACGTTAAGGCCTTCCTCGCAGAGAAGGAGGACGAATACACCGAGACCTTCGCCAATCCTTATCAGGCAGCCCAGTTCGGTTATATCGATGATGTGATCGAGCCGCGCAACACCCGTTTCCGCATCTGCCGCGGTCTGGCCCAGCTCGCTACCAAGCGTCAGAGCCTGCCTGCCAAGAAGCACGGATGCATGCCGATGTAATTCTGTGAGTGAGCCGGCGCAAGAACGGACAAGGACCGGGGAACATGTCTTCCCTATCGCCCCTTCCACACCCTCCGGCTCACTGACTAATCAAACTTAACATATCAACAAATGGACAAGAATGTATATGCTGCCATTGCCATGGCACTCTATGAGTTCCAGGGCAACAATGTGCACGACAAGGAGCCGGGCATGATCACCATCAAGCCCCGGCATACACTGTGGAACGCAAAGTTCCTTTCATTCACCGCAAAACCATAATAAAAAATGAAAGAATTCAAATATACCATCGACGGTAAGGAATATACTGTTGAGATCGGCGAGATCAATGAAAAGACCAACGTTGCCAGCGTGAAGGTCAACGGCGAGGACTTTCAGGTAGAGATGGAGAAGCCCGCAGAGCCGGAGAAGAAGAAGGTAGTGCTCGGTCAGCCTGCAGCCGCTGATGACAACGACGCTCCCGCAGCTGCCAACGTGAACAGCGCCAATGCCGTGAAGGCTCCGCTGCCCGGTACGATCACCGCCATCAACGTAAAGGTAGGAGACGAGGTAAAGGCTGGAGACGCCGTGCTCGTACTCGAGGCCATGAAGATGGCCAACAACATCGAAGCAGAGAAGGACGGTAAGGTAACCGCCATCTGTGTGAAGGTGGGCCAGAGCGTCATGGAAGACGATGCTCTCTTCGTAGTAGAATAAAAGCTACCGCCTAAAACTTAAAAACGCTCCGTTATTGCTAATTCATGCAAAAACGGGGCGTTTTCTCGTATTTTCTTAGTAACTTTGTAGCCAATAAGCATTTGTACAGTATGCTCTACATCAAACAGATGGAGCCTTGTGGCAAAGCTTCTCACGATAAAAAACTAAAACGAGATGGGAAAAAAGAAGGTGCTCTACGTCAATCAGGAAATCGTTCCGTACGTTCCTGAGAGCGAAATGTCAATTATGGGTGGCGAACTCCCCAACAAAATTCAGGAAAAAGGATTTGAGATTCGTACTTTCATGCCTAAATGGGGAAACATCAATGAGCGTCGCCGACAGCTCCATGAGGTAGCCCGCCTTTCGGGAATGAATCTGATCATTGACGAGACGGATCATCCCCTGATCATCAAAGTAGCCAGCATTCCCTCCAGTCATATCCAGGTCTACTTCATTGACAATGAAGACTACTTCATCTCACGCCAGGCTATGACAGAGGACGAGAACAATGCTGAATATCCCGACAACGGCGAGCGTGCCATCTTCTTCGCACGCGGCGTGCTGGAGACCGTGAAGAAACTGCGCTGGACTCCCGATGTGATCCATTGCCAGGGCTGGATGGCCAGTGTCGTGCCTCTCTATGTAAAGACAGCCTATCACGACGATCCCTCCTTTGCCAACGCGAAGGTGGTGACCTCCCTCTTCCACAATCAGTTCAAGAGCAGCCTTGGCACGAACTTCAAGCGCTGTCTGGAGTTCCGTGACGCCAAAGCCGACCTGCTGGCTTCCTACGCCGAGGACTTCGACTTCATGGAGCTAGGCAAGCTCGCCATCGACTATAGCGATGCCGTCGTAGAAGCCGGCAAGGACGTGAACGCCGATCTGCTGAACTATGCCAGCAACAAAGGCTGCCCGCTGCTCCGCTACCCCGGTGACGATTACGCACAGGCCTATGCCGACCTGTACAATGAAATCTCTAAATAAAACAGCCCATGAGCGGCACGGCTGCTGAGCGGTAAGGCTTTCATCTGCAAGCTCGCGGCCCTTCCCGCTCAACGGCTTATCATCTCAAATCATGAAAGCAAAATCCAGCTTAGCACTCCTTTTCGGACTTGCCCTAACCTTCGCTGCCTGTGATGAGACCACAGACATGATTGGCAACTCGCTCAATACGAATATTGACGGGGTAGCCGTAGAAGCGGCTACCTTCAATGTGGAAAGCCGATCCATCCTGGCAGATTCCGTCCTCTCCAATTCCATCACGGGCTACCTCGGAAAGGTGAAGGATCCGGAATCGGGCAACTACATTACGGGCGACTTCATGACCCAGTTCACCTGTCTCGAGGGCTTCAGCTTCCCGGAGAAGGACTCCATCCTGACCGTCGACTCCGAAGGCAAGAATCATTTCGGTGACATCAAGGCCGACTCATGCGTGCTCCGGCTTTTCTATACCGACTTCTACGGCGACTCCACACAGACGATGAAGCTCACGGCCTATGAGATGGGCAAGTCGATGAATGAAGACCGTAACTATTACAGCAATTTCTCACCTATCGAGAACGGATATATCCGTAAGGGCGGCATCCAGAAAAACAAGGTGTATAGCCTGACCGACTTCACCGTCGCAGAGAATGTCCGTGACACGACCACCTATACGGCCAGCATACCCATCCGTCTCAACGAGCCCTATACAGACAAGGACGGCAAGACGTACAACAACTATGGTACGTATATCATGCAGCAGTATTACCAGCACCCTGAATACTTCAAGAACAGCTATGAGTTCCGCGAGAACCTCGTACCCGGTTTCTACTTCGAGTCGAAGAGCGGTCTCGGCAACATGGCCTACATCTTCGCTTCAGAGTTGGCCATATATTACAAACTGTGGTATGCCGACTCTGTCAACAGAGTAAGCACCGCGTTCTGGGGAACGGAGGAAGTGCTGCAAACCTCAAAGATCAGCAACAGCAAGACCGCCTTGCAGCGTCTGGTCGATGACAACTCCTGCACCTACCTGAAGACGCCTGCCGGCATCTTCACCGAGCTCACCCTCCCTGTGGAGGATATCATCAAGGGACATGAGAACGATACGATCAGTACGGCGAAAGTCGTCATACAGCGCATCAACAACACGAACAGCAGTGACTATCAGCTCGCCGTGCCAAAGACTGTGCTGATGATACCTAAGGACTCCCTCTACTCCTTCTTCGAGAAACGGGAGATCTACAACAACATCAACTCTTATGTCGCCTCGTGGGGATACAGTTCCAGCAGCAATGACAACAACTATACGTTCAATAACATTGCCGGCATGATCACGACAATGAAGAACTGCGACCGCCGCTCCGCGAACTGGAACAAGGTGGTGCTCATCCCTGTGGAAGTAACCACTACGACCTCCTCCTCGACCTCCTCTGTCGTCACGACGAAGGTGACCCACAACATGGCACTGACGAGTACGAAGCTGGTGAGGGGAACAGCGACAGGCAATAGTCCTATACAGATCAGCGTCATCTATAGTAAATTCAAATAATGGCAGACAATTTTCTAGAGCGTCATCGCGAAGACTATGAGAAGCGGAAGGCCGCCTGGCTACGCAAGAAGCTGCACCAGCCCAAGCCCCGCAAGACGGGCATCACCTTTGTGGCCCGCTCCTCGCAGATGCCGCCGGTACGTAACATCAATAAGCCTGAAGACGAAAGTCTTTAGGCTTATTGCTTTTTTATGCCTCCGATTACAAGATCCGTCGGGCGAACCCACATCCGCATCCTACCCTCCTCTGCTGTTCCTTCTCGCGCTGTCGCCGGTGATTGGAAACGACAAACAACCTCTTCCAATAACCACTACGCGTGCTCAGGCAAGACAGACATCCTGTTACGAAACCGGTGACAAGCCCCATCTCTCCTATTGGCGTTGTCTTCCTATCCCTTTCATGACTATACTCCACGACAAAGAGAACTTGTCCGTAGGAGATTCGGCTTTGTCCGCAAGCTCAAAGCATCCTATACTGAGACACCCTATATGATCTCGGTCTCAAATCCTGTCGCTTACGACTTCTCTGCATCTCCCCTGTTGACGCATCAAGACGGTAAGGACAAAACTACTTTAGGGACTGTCGTAAAAAGGCTAAAACTTTATAACAGATTGATTGTTAATGTG
>ENA-OOWN01000803-OOWN01000803.1-human-gut-metagenome-genome-assembly--contig:-NODE-803-length-25568-cov-2.535570_pt1 | contig 25568 bp, 36 predicted proteins | sample MGYA00241406_ERZ501319 | MGnify/ENA primary metagenome ERZ501319 (study PRJEB25962, sample SAMEA2042734) | human gut metagenome | biome: human gut; feature: human-associated habitat; material: faeces... | reverse complement strand
AAATCTGCCAAGCAACAAGGAAAGCGACTAATAATGATAAAATTCCGACAATTACACCTATATAATCAAAGTCAAGATTGTCGTTAAATCTTGTACGCGGCGATTGGAGGGCAAAAAGCACTAAAGCACCGACCGTTAAGATTGATAGAACTGTCAGCCATAACCAAATTACACCATTCGTTTTTGCCACATTATTTAGCTTTTCTTGCGACTTTTTTGGATTTACACCCACGGATTTGTCTTTATAATGCGTAGCACCGTTTTCTTCTGGGCCGCTCGGGTCTTTGTTATATGAATCTGATAAATTAACGTTTGACACAACATGAGCAGTTATATCGCCTGTTATTTGATATGTTTTTTTACTCATAACTTGGTTTTTAATAAGTTTATCAATTCATCTAACTGCAACTGATACTTGTCTAATTGTGTTTGATATTTGTCAACCATAATTCTATATTCCTTTACCACATTCAGTAAGGTTTCATATTCATTAGGGTATGAAATATGTATTTCGCGCCCATTTATATTTACTCCGTAAACGTTGCGCCCCGAAACATCTCCAGTTTTTTGACAGTTTATAGGCTTTATCATTTCACCCTCACCCGAAGTAAGCCAATCTATATTTAAATCGCTCGCTTCGTCAATTCGCCGTAACGTGCTGTCGTCTGTTGCTTCGCTAATGCGAGACAATACACTCGAATCTATGCCGCAAATGCGCGCAAACTCTCTCTGTGACAGTCTTTTGCTCTTTAAATATCTATTTAGACGTTCTTTAATCATAGGAGAAATAGATTTAATTAAATGTTAAAAATGATGTTTTATGATGTTTTGCTGTTGCTTTGTGTTGTTTTGTATATTATCTTTGCATTGTCTTTAGTAAACCAAAGGCAATAACAAAGGAGGACAGCTTGTCTGAGCTATCCGAACCGTCTTAAATGCAAAGATAGTTGTTCTTCTTTGTTTCAACAAGTTAAACTAAAAAAATTGTTTAGTAATGGGAACATTCACAGACTGGCTGTATGGCCGAACAAAGGAGAAAGAGGAAGTGCACGCGGCTACAGTTCTAATGGACGCAACTCCGACGGACACTGTAAAGACGTATACCGCTGAAGAGGTGCACGCGGAACTGACGGCAAAAGCGTTAATTTTTTTTGAGGACATCAAAAAAGCTCTCGCTTCAAATTATCCCTCTGAGGGCATAATTGCGGCGCGCAACACGCTAAATAGGCTGGGATTCGCGTCAAGCAAAACTTATACGTATCTAAACTCTTATATAACAGACGATGAGCGGAATAAAGATGTCCTCCATTTCATGAAAAAGGCGTGGGAGACCTTTGGCAGAGATGTCATGGTCGTGAGGTACGACCATTTCTTTGATTTGATTAAAATGTACAACCTTGTTTGCGGCACGTTCAACCGTTACACTGGTACTATCCCGCCCGAAAACCTTGTACAAATCGCGCAGGCCATGGATTCTCTATCTAAACACTTCAATATGGTCGAGTTTTTCGTGCCAATTCGATATGGTAATTTACGAATTGGATATAACTGGTCTGAGCTGGATTTCTCTCGTTTTGACTTATATCCAGTCGAATCTTATGTCCGCGAACTTATTCCAATCAATTTCTCTGCAATCAATAGAGAAAGTTTTGCCCATGAAATATATTCGTATCAACGATACCATGATTACGAATACATGGACATTAAACATTTGAATGCGCATTACTGTTTCATTGCCGCTCCCGCACAAGAAATGAAAGAGTCTTACGTAATGAGAGCACAGCGGACGCGCCAACTTGAACTTGAGCGCGTCCGCACTTACGACCCTTTCATTTGTTCTTTGACGAAATACGGCGTGATGATATTCACCAAGTGGGGCAACGAGGCGCAGGACGACATCATCAAGCGATACGAGGCACTTTCCAAATACGTAAACGGATAAACACCATGTACAAGAAAATTCTTTTAGTCGCCGTGTGGCTGGTCGTTTCACTTACTGTGGTTTCGCTTTTATGCGAAATGCTCTCCACAAGCAACACCCTTGCCAACATGCTTGGCTTTGTGCTTATGATAGCATACGCCTTGCTTAGCTTAAAGACACGGTTATTTACAAAATTCAAGTTCAACAACAAAAACAAAAAAATCAAATTAAAATGAAAATGAAAAATATCCTAATCATGGCGGTTGCTGCCTTGTTTTTCATGTCATGTTCAGAGAGGATTGACGCAGGCAGCGAGGGAATCTTGGTTAACATGTACGGTGACGACAAAGGAGTTGACGGCGTGAGCCTATGTACGGGGCGCGTGTGGTACAACCCGTTCACCGAGGAAGTCTACGAGTACCCGACATACGTGCAGACAATCGATTACAAACCGTTCACAATCAATGCTAAGGACGGCTCGGAGTTCACCGTAGACCCGACAATCTCGCTTAAACTAATCGACGGCAAGTCGCCTGTGGTGTTCAAGAAATACCGAAAGGAACTGAAAGAAGTAATCGAGGGTACGCTTTATAACCACGTAAAGGACGCTTTCCGCATACAGCTCAACCGCTACACGACGGACGAGATTGTATCTAACAGGGCGTTGGTGGAGAAAAGCATAGAGCAATATTTGTCGCGGACGTTGGCAAAGGAGAACTTCAGGTTGGAGCAGCTCACGTCTGGGCTTAAATACCCGGATGTAATAGTTCAAAGCGTAAACGCCAAGAACAGGGCGGTACAGGAAGCCATGAAAGTGGAGAATGAACTAAAGGTTGCCGAGGCGGAGGCAAAGAAAAAGATAGTGGAAGCAGAAGCCGAATATAAAGCCAATGAGCTTCGCTCGAAATCGCTTACTCCCGCCGTACTGCAAAAGATGTGGATCGAGAAATGGGACGGACGCTTACCTGTTTACGGCGATGTTCCCACATTATTTAAAAACATAAAATGATGTCATTCCTCTTGATTTGGCTGCTATTCTTATTGGCAGTGACTATCGTAGGCTTTGCATGGAGCGTAGTAACCCACAGGAAGTTGTGGAAGGAATTGAATCGTCTCAACGAGGAAATTAAAAACTATGATTCCTTCAATACCGATTCTGAACTTACGCTTAAAAAAGATATTGACCGCAGACATACAAAATAATTGAAAAGACCGGGGGGCGGTGCAGAATGCTCTTCTGTTTGGCAAAGTTTAAAAGGTTAGTAATGCCGCCCCCCGGTTATAAAAACAAAATAAATATGGAAGAAAAAAGGACAGGCATAGTATTGACAAGGAAATTCTTACGGGAAATGAAGCCGGGCTGTTGCCCTGTGTGCTTGCATTACGACACAGCGGCGGAGTATGAATCCGCAAGGCAGAACGCATACTACATCAAACGGACATACAAGCGTGCCGACGGCGCGCAATACCAAATATCAAGCAATATAAAGACGCTGGATGTAGAGATACGCCTCGTGAAAAAGAAAGACAAGGACATGGCCAAACTCAAACGCGATTAACCACATAGACGAACCCGCGATGAACAAATTGGCATTCATAGGTCTTATCCTCGGTATGATTTGCGCATTAGCCTACATCCTTGGCCATAGTCTCGCCCGTTGGTAAACTACACTCGAACAACAAAACACTACATCACTATGGAAAAGATATTTAAAATCATGCTTCTCGTCGTGCTGGCGCTGATGATAATCTTCGGTGTTGCCGGCATAGTACAGGGCATAATGCAAAAAGCATTGCACGGCGTGCTCATCGGGGCTTTTATGCTCATAATACCATATCTGTGGTACAAGGAAGAACACAGCAACGATTAAAAAAACTAAACACAATATGACAACCGACGAATACAGTGCGCTCAACGCACGCCTCGACAAGATAGAACGGCTTATAATTTCGTCCAACAAAGAAATACTTACCACAGGCGAATGCGCCTTACTTACAGGCTATTCGGAAGCACAGCAGGCACGTATGCGCATACGCCGCGAGATACCATACTACAAGCCCAACGGCGGAAAGGTATTCTACAAGCGCAGCGAGATTGAAAGCTGGTTGCTCCGCAACCGCAAGGACACCGAAGAGGAAATAAACCAAAAGGCCACCACTTACTATGTGACCCACAAAAGAATGTAAACCTCAAAACACAACCAACCTCACAATGAAAAAGATAACAGTCAAACAACTTACGTTGCTCAACTTCAAGGGAATCCGCAACCTTACCGTCGATTTCAACGCACGCGAGACAATCATTCCCGGGCGCAACGGCTCGGAAAAGTCAACAATATTCGACGCTTTCACGTGGCTCTTGTTCGGCAAGGATTCCCACGACCGCAAGGACTTCAACATCAAGACGCTTGACGCGGCCAACAACGCCATTCCCAAGCTGCCGCACGAAATCACCGGCACGTTGTCCGTGAACGGCGAGGACGTAAAACTAAAGAAATCTTACAAGGAAAACTGGGTGAAAAAAAGCGGCTCCGCCGAAGAAACGTTCCAAGGGCACAAGCTGGAATGCTATGTAAACGATGTACCCTGCAACGTCACAGAGTACAACCGCAAGGTAGCGGAGATATGCGAGGAACAGGTTTTCAAGTACATCACAAATCCGCTCTACTTCTGTACTCAAAAGCCGGAAGTGCAACGCGCCATGCTTTTCCGCATGGCAGGTAATATCTCCGATGATGAGATAGCGGCAGGCAACGACGACTTCAAGGCGTTGCTGGCCAACCTCACAGGCAAGACGCTCGAGGAATACAAGAAAGAGATAGCCGCCAAGAAACGTATTATACGCGAAGCCGTCGAAAACATCCCGGCGCGTATCGACGAACGCAAGCGCGACATGCCCGAACCGCTCAATTGGGTAAAGATAGAATCCGAAATAAAGGGATATGAATCGGCAGTTGACGCTATCGACAAACAGATGTCGGATGTTTCGGCTACCTACGAAGCAATGACAAAAGGCAAACAGGAACTCGCACGCCAACTGTCCGAAACGAAACTGCAAATCACCCAAAGGGAATATTCCCTGCGCGAGGAAATCGAAAAGGAATACCGCTCGAAAATGCAGGAATACGAACGTGACATATTGCAGGCAGACGCTTCGAGGGCGGAACTCGCGCGCCTGCAAAAACAATTGGGCATTGCAAAAACGGAACTTTCCGCCTTGCAGGCAAAGCGCGAGGAGCTTATACGCGAATGGCATGACATCAAGGCCGAACAGATAAACATCGACGAGAACAATTTTGTATGCCCTACATGCCACCGACCGTTAGAACCGGAGGACATCGAGGCCAAATCGGAACAGATGATAGCCGATTTTAACGCGCACAAAGCACAAAGGCTTGAAAACAACAAGGCCTGCGGCATGAAAGTGAAAGCCGACATCGAAGCCAAACAGGCCGAGATAGAAAATATAAAGGCCGAAATATCCAAATGGGAAAATGCTACGACCCTTACAATCTCGGTATCCGACAGACCTCAACGCCCCGAGGACGAGCCGGTACTTGTAGCCGACCGCGTACTGGCCGACCTGCAAAACAAGGCAACTGATTTGCAGAACCAAATAAACGCACAGCCTGCACCGCCCGAAAAAAACGACCTGCGCGCACAACGTGCCGCGCTCGAGGAAAAGATACACTCCGCAAAAATGCAGCTTGCCACCCGCGAACTTATAGCTTCTGCCAACAAGCGCATTGCCGAGCTCGAAAAGGAATATTCCGAGAGCCAAAACAAGCTGGCAGGTCTCAAGGGAATAGAATTTACGATACAACAGTTTTCAAAGGCACGCACGGAAGCGGTTGAAAAACGTATCAACGGGCTTTTCCCACTCGTGAAATTCAAACTTTTCGAACAGCAGATAAACGGCGGCGAGATAGAGACATGCGAAGCCACTGTGAACGGAGTGCCTTTCTCCGACCTTAACAGCGCAATGAAAATCCACGCCGGTATAGACATCATAAATGCCATATGCAAGTTCGAGGGCGTTTCTGCGCCGGTGTTTATCGACAACGCCGAATCGCTCAACACCGTGCAGCCCACGGATTCGCAACTTGTCCTGCTCAAAGTCACCGACGAAGAACTCTACATCGACAACAACGTACAACATAACTTATTCAATTAAAACATTTGCAAAAATGGATAACACGCAAATTCAAAAGACAAACACATCCGCCCAATTTGCGGCAATGCTCAAAGCCGAAAGCGTACAGCAACAGTTCAAAAACGCGCTCGGCAACCACAAGGACGCATTCATTGCGTCACTCATAGACCTCTATAATGGCGACGCTGCATTGCGCACTTGCAACCCGAACGCGCTGTGCATGGAAGCCTTGCGCGCGGCGACGCTCAAACTGCCCCTCAACAAGGCATTAGGCTTTGCATACATCGTTGTCTACAACAACAGCGTGAAACGTACCGATGAAAACGGCAATGAAGTATTAGACCCCAATACGCACAGGCCCGTTTACGACAAAGTGCCCACGCCCACGTTCATACCGGGCTACAAAGGCTACATACAGCTCGCCATGCGCACGGGGCAGTACCGCACTATCAATGCTGACGTGGTTTACGAAGGCGAGGTACGCAAGACCAACAAGCTCACGGGCGAGATAACCTTTGACGGTGAAAAGACAAGCGACAAGATTGTAGGCTATTTCTGCTACTTCGAACTACTCAACGGTTTTTCCAAGATACTTTACATGACGGTTGAGGACATGGCAAAATACGCAAAGCGTTACTCTCCGTCCGTTGGTTACAAGACTACAATCGAACAGCTTATGACAAAGGCTAACGACGGTATTGTCACAAAGAAAGTCGGCTGGGAGGGTAACTTCAATGATATGGCCTTGAAAACCGTAGTGCGCCGCCTGCTTTCCAAATACGGCTACCTCTCCGTGGAAATGCAGGGTGCAATGGCAAAGGACATCGAGACTTCCGACATAGCAGAACGTAACGACATAATAGATGAAAACGCGAACAAGACAATACTACCCGGAAATGTTTCTTACGAGGATATAACCGACAAGGAAACAGGAGAGATAAAGCCTGCAAACACTAATCCGAATCCCGCAACTGCCGACGCGCAGCAACCCCGGTCTGCCGACGACGAACCCGGATATTGAAATTTGTGTAAGTCTTTGAAAAACCTTCAAATATTTTCAAATGGTACTACATGTTTTAGGCAGTTCGTCACGCGGTAATTGCTACATCCTCACTGGCAACAGTGAATCGCTTGTCATTGAAGCGGGCATAAAAATGTCCGAAGTCAAGAACGCCTTGCACTTCAACATTTCAAACATCCGAGCTTGTGTCGTAAGCCATGAACACAAAGACCATTCAAAATATGTCAAGGACTTTCTGAAATGTGGCATTAGGGTGCTTGCCTTGCAACAGGTTTTCCAAAGCCAAGACATCGCAAGCCCCTTTTGTAAAACTATCGAGCCGCTTCACGGTTACAAGGCGGGCGGATTTAAAATATTTGCTCTGCCTGTGGAGCACGACGTGCCGTGCGTAGGTTTCATAATCGAGCACCCCGAAATGGGCAAGCTGCTTTTCATCACCGACACAATGATGTTGAAATACAAGCTGCCGGCCGACATAAACCACATCATGCTCGAAGCCAACTACGCCGACGAAATACTGCAATACAATATCGACAACGGCATTACGGCACCGGCCATGCGCGCACGTCTGCTAAATACACACATGGAGCTGCAAACTACGAAAGGCATACTTACTTCAAACGACATAAGCAATGCCAACGAAGTTATCCTTATCCACCTTAGCGGCGACAACAGCAATGCTTTGCAATTCAAACGTGAAGTGGAAGAATGCACCGGCAAGCCTGTATATGTTGCAGTGCCGGGAATGAAACTGAACGTTGACAAACAACCTTACTGACATGGAAATAACGGTAAAGAAAGAAAACGGACGTTTCGACCTGCAAGACGTTTACATGTTTTTCCGCGCCGCTGCCGACGGAAGGTATGCGCTCAAGATACGCAAGTTGCACAAAGCTCGCACGCTAAATCAGAACGATTACCTGTGGGGAGTAGTCTACCCCGCATTGCTCGACGGATTGATTGACGCGGGCTGGGAGTTCACCTCGACGGAACAGATGCACGCATTCTTCAAGAGCCTGCTCGCCTCCGAAAAGGTAATCAACCGCCACACGGGAGAAATAGCGGAGTTGCCGGTCTCTACGGCTGCAATGAACACCGTACAATTTTCCGTCTATGTTGACAAACTACGCGAATATGCACTTGAATATCTGCACGTCGACATACCCGAGCCCGATACATGCCGCAACACTGTACGCATAAAAGATAGGAACAATGAGGACCATACCTAACCACATTACACAGACGTTGCTGCGCACACTGCCGCTAATCCTCGTACACATCGACAGGGAAGCCATGTTCCGCAGCCCGCGCCTGCACAATGCCGTAAGGCAAGTAAGGATAATATTGAAACAGTTAAACAAGATAGAAAAGGAACAAAATACAAATAACAAAACCATAACACAATGAAAAAGTACATTGGAACAAAACAAATTGAAGCTGAACCCATGACAATGGGCGAAGCCTATCGCCGCGGATTGCTTCATGCAGGACGTGTCCCCAGCGAAAGCGAGAAGTCAAAGGACGGTTATTACGTAAGGTATGAAAACGGCTACGAAAGCTGGTCGCCGGCCGACGTGTTCGAGAAAGCCTACAAGGTGGCGGATACGTTCCTCGACCGCCTGCGCATTGAGCGCGACGAACTGCACGACCGGTACGTTAAGGCGAAGAATTACCTCTCATCACCGCTTGCAGAGAAACAGCTCACTCCCCGCGAAAAAGGCTCGCTGGCCGCACAGGTGGAGTTCATGCGGCAATATCTACTCTGCGTTGAAGAGCGCATTAAATACGCAATAGAAAAGTTAAACGATAAAAAAGACATATCGGAATGAAACTCTTTGAATGCGGCATACGCTGCGACAAGACCATGGACGACGGCATACGACGCCGCGTAACAGAACTGTACATAGTCGACGCTCTCTCTTTTACTGAAGCCGAGAAACGTATAAGCAAGGAAATGGAGCAATACATTTCGGAATTTGAGGTAGTATCAGAGAAGATAACCAATTACACAGAACTCGTCCGTAATGCCGGCGACGGCGGCAAATGGTACAAGGTAAAGAACTACCTTGTCTCGCTTGACGAAAAGACAGGCAAGGAAAAGAAAATGCCGGTCTACCTGCTCATCGAAGCAAAGGACATCGACGACGCACGCGCCACCCTTGAAAACTTCATGAAAGGGACAATTTCAGACTGGCAATGCGAATCAATCCAGGAAACAAAGATACTCGACGTATTCACCTTTGACGTAACTTCTGCACAATAACATTCGACGAACTGTTATCACAATCGCGCAAGGGACGTGTGCGCAAACGCCCCTCCGAAGTTGAACACCGCATACAGCAGGCCTGCGTAAGGTGGTTCAACCTCCAATACCCGTACCTGCGGGGACGGCTCTTTGCCGTGCGCAACGGCGGGCGGCGCGACGTGGTGACAGGGGCGAAACTCAAGGCAGAGGGAGTTGTGGCAGGCGTGGCCGACCTTATATTGCTCGTGACCAATAAAGCCTTCGGGGCTTTACTCATCGAGATGAAAAAACCGGGTGGCATTCAAAGCGCGGCACAACGACAGTGGCAGGGAATAGTAACGACCAACGGCGAATACAAATACGTCATTTGCCGCTCAATATACGATTTCATGCGAGAAATACGCGAGTACTTAAACGACAAATAAAAGACACAAGAATGGAACGGGACAGTTTCATCATTTACACCTCATTCTACAAGCCTATATCAAGTTTGTCGGACAAACAATTGGGAAAACTGTTTAGGGCGATATTCAGATACAACCTTGGCGAGGTTGTCAGTGTGGAGGAAGATATTGGAATGGCATTTGGGTTCTTCAAAAATCAATTCGACATTGATGAAAACAAATACCGGGCTAAAATCATGAGAGACATTGAGAACGGGCGTAAAGGGGGTAATCCGAATTTCAAGAAAGGCAAACCGAATCCTTACTATAAAAAGGCAGGGACGGAGATAACCCAAGATAACCCACCCTTATCTAAGATAACCCAAGATAACCCTATAAATGATAATGTAAATGATAATGATTCTTTTCCTGTAGAAACAGAAAAAGAAATACCCCCTAACGGGGGTACAAAGAAAAAGACAAAGAGGAAACACCGTTATGCGCCTTTGGTTTTGCTTGCCGATGACGAATACGCCAGCCTCGTGGCACAATACGGCGAAAGCGGCGTGCAATGGATGATTAAGAAACTTGACGACTACAAGGCAGCGCGCGGCATGACATACAAGTCAGACTATCGGGCAATCCTTAACTGGGTTGTCGGTGAATACGAAAAACGCAATTATGGCAGAAATACAGAAAACCGACGAAATACTGCGGACGTGGAAAAACAGTTCCGCGACAAAGAATTTGCCGAGCACATCGCAAAGAAGTTCACAGGTGATTGAACGATACGGCTGTGGCGCGGATTTCCTTAAGACGTTCAACCCGGCAATGCAGTACAGGTATTGCGCCGACGTGGGTCGCTGCTTCACCGGACATGCCCCCTCGTTGGGATTGTTGAAGCAGGCTTACGGAGGTCACATAGCCGAATCGTGGCTTGAAATACAACTGCGCGACTTGTCGGAGTTCTCCGGATGTAAGGACAAACTTTCCTTGCAGCAGATAGAGGACACGGCAAAGGTAATCATCGCCGAATTCGACTACCTCAAAGTCTCTGAACTAATGCTGTTCTTTGTGCAGTTCAAAGCAGGCCGTTACGGACGTTTCTACGGGGCAGTGGACAGCCTTGTGATAACGCAGGCATTGCAGGAGTTTTGTGCATACCGCCGCGACGAGCTCGAACGCCACCGCCGCCAGCAAGAGAAAGAAGCCCGCGAGAAACAGCGTGCTTTATGGGCGCAGGATTCCATGAACTTTGACGAATGGCAGGAAATAAGCTGGCTTTTCAACCTCGGTTACGAACCGTGGCGCATAAAGGCCGAACTTGAACAACAACGTAAACAAAACAAATAACAAAAAACATGGCAACAAGGACATACAGGGACGGCACGGTGTTTCTCGCTATACCAAAAGCCACCGCGCTGGAATTATATACCCGCGCCAATGTCTACCTGCTTTACGGCGAATGTTACGCCCTCGCAGAATACGCAGACGCAATCCTCTGCCACAACGGAGACGTTGGACTTGAAGTTGGGCTCGTGAAAGACATAGTGAAGCAATACGAAAACATTAAAAACAATGACACACGAACAATTTTTCAACCTCGTGGCGAAAATGCGCGAGGCACAGTCACGCTACGACAAACACCCCTACGCGGCACTGCTCGCGGAAAGGCGGCACGCGGAAAAAGCCGTGGACAACGAGATAGCGCGCGTAAAGACCATACTCCACGAAAGGCAAAACCCAAAACTTTGGAATGACAACCGCAACGGAAATATACGATAAAATGAAACTTACGGCTTTAGAAATAGACGGCTACACATACCGGGTAGCGAGTGTAGGAATAAACGACCACCCATGCGACGAATGCGCATTGCGTGATATATGCAGCCACGACGGCAGCCTTGGCACATGGCTCGAACGGCTTTGCGCCGACGCACTAAGCGAAAATGATTGCTTCATTCCTGAATAAAATAATCCAAGGGCGGCGGGCTAAACCGGGTTACGGTACACTTCACAGGAACCAATACCGCCGTGGCTCATGCTCTGGCTGGCCGCCCTTGTTTCAAAAACATGTAACTGAAATAACCACAATAAAACAAATTATCAAGTAAACGGCTTTGGAACAACAAGTTAAATATGTAACCTGGCTTACCAGGCAAATAAAGACAAGCAAACGATGAAAGCGAAAAAACACTTATTGGATAAAGCAAAACAGGACGGCGCGGCGCAAAGGATAAACGAACTTATATCAGCTTCGTACATGCTTATAAGTGAAGCACTTGTTTTGCAAAGCGAAGCGGATGACACATTGAGAAAATACGGACTTGTCTACGCGGAAATAAAACAACGTGCAAACGCACTGCAAAGGGAGTTCGACAAGTATTTTTTTTGCGTAAAATCTATGATAACAGAGGACGAACAAAAAGAAGCGTATTTTACTGACTTAGATAACTTTGATAAGGTATTTCGCAAATACGCGAAACTCTGAAACATAAACGATGAAAGTCTTAAGTCTTTTTGACGGAATGAGTTGCGGACAAATCGCACTTAAAGAATGTGGCGTAAAGGTAGATACTTATTATGCCAGCGAGGTAGACAAATTCGCCATTGCACAAACGCAGCTGAATTTTCCCGATACCATACAATTAGGCGACGTGCGGAATATAGACGCGCGAAAACTCGGGCGTATAGACTTGCTTATAGGAGGTTCGCCGTGCCAGTCTTTCAGTTTTGCTGGAAAGCGTGCCGGTATGAGCACCAAGCAGAATGAAGAAATATATACTCTGGAGCGGTATTTGGAACTGAAACGGGCAGGTTTTGAGTTCCAAGGGGAAAGCTACCTGTTCTGGGAATACATACGCATACTGCATGAGATAAGGGGGAACAACCAGGATGTCTATTTCATGCTGGAAAACGTGGAAATGGGTAAGAAATGGGAAAATGTCTTGTCTGAAGCGATAGGGCTTCGGGGAGTACATATAAACAGCGCTCTTGTTTCAGCACAAAAAAGGAGAAGAATTTATTGGACTAACATAAAAACACGTAAAGAGGGACTTTTCGGCGAAGTGTTTACCGATATACCGCAGCCAAAGGACAGGCATTTATTCCTGCATGACATAATAGATGAAAAGGCAGACAAAAAATATTTCTTGTCGAATGAGGCATTGGATAATTTATTGCGGCATAAGGTAACGCAAAAGTCCAAGGGATTTGGGTATGGAATGGAAATACGCTATTTGGACGAAAAAAGCACGACGGTGGCTGTGGGCGGGAAAGGAGTATATGACCTCATTGTACAACGTGCCAGGGGATACAACAAAGGAAACATCTTTACGGGAAAAGTTCCCTCGATAACGTCCCATTCATGGCAGCACAACAATATGCTTTGTGTGGGTTCAAACCAACGGCACGCAACGGTCTCCGTTGGGAAAAGCACACCCTTGGTTGCCGCAATGGGAATGGGTGGCGGGAATGTCCCTATGGTTGTGTAAATAAACCCGAGCAAAGAAAGCGGGGGCAAACAGCCGTATCAACAGAACCGTATATATAGCGTTAAAGGCAAAAGCCCAGCTTTGTGTTCATCACACGCAGGTTTTTCCCCGAACATATTATCAGAATCCATAAGGCGGCTTACCGCGGGAGAATGCGCCCGCTTGCAAACTATTCCCGAATGGTACAAATGGGAATGTTCCGAGACACAGCAGTACAAGATGTTGGGCAACGGCTGGACTATCGAAGTAATAAAACATATTTTCAGTTTTTTGCCTAAGAAGTATTTTAAATAAAATAAAAAAAGCGGGGTTGCCCCCGCGAGAAATATGAGTAGAAAATTAAAACAATGCAAAGATATGGAAAATCAAGAAATTAAAACAAAGAAATGCCCTAAATGCGGCAGAGAATTACCGCTTAGCGAGTTTTATGTAAAAAATAGCGCAGCCGACGGCCTGCAAACATGGTGCAAAAAATGCCAGAAAACAGCAAGCCATAACAGATTTGCCTCCAAGGCTCATTGCAAATGCTGCAATCCCGACCTTGCGCAATTTACACCGCGTCAATTGATTGAAGAATTAAAAAACAGAGGTTACACAGGCGAACTACAATATGTACAGAAAATCAAATTATAAAACAAACGACGATGGGAAAAGAAAAAAAGATAAAAGGCTACAAGGGATTTAACCCTGACTTGACATGCCGCGATTTTCAATATGAAGTCGGAAAAGAATATGAAACGGATGAAGCAAAAGTGTGCGAGACTGGTTTTCATTTTTGCGAGAACCCGTTTGACGTGTGGAAATACTATCCTCTGTGCGATGAAAAAGGGCAATTAAATCGATTTTGTGAAGTTGAGGGGAGCGGCGGTATAGACAATTCGCATTCAGATAAGATAGCTTGTTCACATATAAACGTCAACGCGGAAATAGGCTTTCAAGGAATTATTAATGCGGGAGTAAAATTCATAATGGATAAAGTATCACGAAGCGGCAGCAAACAATCCAACACGGGCAACTACTCCGCCGCGACCAACACGGGCGACCGCTCCGCCGCGACGAACACGGGCAACCAATCCGCCGCGACGAACACGGGCGACCAATCTGCCGCGAGCGTCGGGGGACGTGAGTCCGTAGCGATAGTAACGGGCAAGGACAGCATGGCCAAAGGCGCGCCGGGTTGCTGGATAGTGCTCACCGAGCGCGGGGACTGGGACGGCACGACATACTCGATTAAATGCGTCAAGGCATTTAAGGTTGACGGGGAAAAGATAAAGCCCGATACGTTTTACAAACTTGTAAACGGCGAAGCTGTGGAAGTAAAAGATTAAAAATAAATATGTTATATCTAAGAGATTTAAAACTAATAATTGAGAAATCAATATTAGAGTATGCAAAAGAGAATAATATTTCTGAAATGCAAGTACATGTAAATATAGGAAATGTGGAACATAAAGATGATTTCGGCTCGGTTATAGAGAGTAAACGAGAAATAAATACAGAATTTGAAATAAAGTATTTTTGATAACTAAAAACACATGGATATGAAACCTTTTGATATTAACTTGGCCAAGGCAGGCAAGCCCGTTTGCACACGCGACGGGCGAAAAGCGAGGGTATTATGTTATGGTTTCAAACAAAACGAAGAATATCCTATTCTTGTTGCTGTAGAAAATAAAGATGGCAAGGAGTGCGCATTGCTGTACTCCAATGACGGGATTTCTGAAATGTACAAGTCGAGCAATAATGAGCTTGTGATGTTCTCCGAAAAGAAAGAGGGATGGGTGAATGTGTATAAGAAAGAAAAAAACAGATATGTCAGAGGAATATTCCACAATAAAGATGAAGCGATTAGAGATATCTCTAAAAAATTAGGAGAATTTGTTGATACTATTAAGATAAACTGGGAGTAATAGCAATGATAGAAGAAAGTTTCGTTTCGTTCGACACGGCAAAGCTACTGAAAGAGGTAGGATTCAACGTTCCGTGTGAGAAATGGTATGGAGAATCAGGATTCTTTATGTCTGGAAATTACAAGGAGTGTAAATGTCCAACGCAGGCTTTGACGGCGAGGTGGCTGCGCGAGGAGCATAACATATTCATACAGCTGAACCCAACGTTTGACGGTTGGTTGCTCGATTTGTTCGACCTCAAAAAACACCAGTACATTCTAACAAACAAAGATGTAAATGCCGACTCATACGAGCAAGCACTTGAGGACGGTTTGCAGGAAGCGATTAAACTAATTAAAAAGTAAGGATTATGAAGAAGATAGATTTGACAGGTAATAGATATGGCCACCTTACTGTTATAAAAGAAAATGGAAGAAGAGGGAAAAACATACTTTGGCTATGCCGTTGTGATTGCGGAAATGAGATAAATGTAATTCCGTATAATCTAAAAAATGGTCATACGCAATCATGTGGATGTATTAGGGGGAATAATCGCATAACGCACCATAAATCCAAAAGTAGGCTATATAGAATATGGAGACATATTAAAAGTAGATGTCTAAATGAAAATGTGCCTCATTATAAATACTATGGTGGTAGAGGGATTTCATTATGCGAAGAATGGATGAACTCTTTTGAAAAATTTTACGAGTGGGCTAACACAAATGGGTATCAAGATAATTTGAGTATTGACCGAATAGACGTAAACGGTAATTACGAACCATCAAATTGCCGTTGGACTAACGCAAAGAATCAAGCAAATAACAAAACAAATAACCGATTGATTGAGTATAACGGAGAAACCCATACTTTATCGGAGTGGTCAGACATATTAGGTATTAACCATTTGACTATATCTAAAAGGATAGATGATTATGGTTGGAACATAAAGAGAGCGTTTGAAACTCCTGTTCGAGATAGAATATCAGACGAAACGATTCAATGCACTTGTGGATGCGGAACAATTATTAAACTCTATTCTAAATATGGAAGAGAACGTAAATATGTTGTCGGACACAACAATAGAAAACGGCAATAGAATCCCGATGTGTTCGTTTACGATTTTGAACTTGTAAAATAATGGACACAGAAAGAAGTTTATACGAAATTGAAGTTGCTTTAGCAAAAAGCGACTTCTTTAACTTTGTAAGAAACATTGTTGCATTCAATGTCAACGGCTGGGGTGGTGAACTTAACTTATGGCACGAATGCGATATGCTCGTGCTGACAAAAGCAGGCTACCTTACCGAAATAGAGATAAAGCGTAGCTGGTCCGATTTTCTCGCAGACTTTAAAAAGAAGCACAAACATGAGAGTGAGGGCATTATCAAGAAATTTTATTATGCCGTACCTTACTCTATTGCGGAGAAAGTGTTTAACTATCTTGTGCAGAATAACATAAGCTGTGATGGTGTCCTGTATTACACAGAAGATTTAGATGTGCGTTTCTACCGCCTTATCGAAAGGAAAAACACATTCCGCAAGCTGACACTATCCGAGCAGCTGCAAGTTGCAAGATATGGTGCAATGCGAAGCGTAATGCTTCGAGAAAAAATAATTAAACTTGAAAATAATGGTTTGATATGGACAAAGAAAAATTCGTAAAAGCAATAGAGCTAAACAAGGAAATTGAAGAGTTTGAGACACATAAAAAAGCACTTGAAAGCTCAAATATACAATACGGTGGTGGATTGATATTTACATATAACAGTATGCATAATGACGTGCCATTAAAGAAAGAAATATTCGGTGAGGATTTCTTCAAAAACTATATGGCAGCACTGGATAATAAGATAGAAACACTGAAAAAAGAGTTTGAAGAACTATGATAAAGACAAAAGAATTGATGCTCGTGAACTGGGTGCTGGCAGGAGCTAAGACCAAGTTCCAAATGTATGTGGTCGGCATATTTGATGATGTGGCATATCTTGACTTCGAGGGTAACGAGGGCGATTGCTTCGAGGAAAAGGAAGAAGATATGTTTCCTGTGCCACTGACAGAAGAGATATTGCTGAAAAATGGGTTTATAAACATGTCTGATTACTATAAAGATAAAGAGGCAAATATCTTTGTAAGATTAGGTGATGATATAACTACAAGCATACGTGTTGAATGCTTAGATAGGGAACCAAATAAACCTATACTTTCAAAGGTTAACGCGTTTAATAAAACAAAATACGTCCACGAGCTTCAGAACTTGCTAACCTTGGCAGGCGTGGAAATGGAATTTAAAATATGATTTATGAAAGAGCAAGTAAAAGACCTGTATAATTCAGGTTATGCGATAGAGGAAATATCCGATGAAACAGGTATTTCAGAAACAAAAGTCTTTGAGATACTTGAAGAAGCCGGGCTTATATGAACACACAAATCGAATAAAATTATGCGCAAAAAACCGATGAAAATATACATAAGTCTACCAATATCCGGCAGAGATATAGAAGAAGTAGAAGCGTCTTGCATATTTGCTGCCGGAGTTATTGAGAAGAAAGGGCACACCCCTGTGTCTCCGCTCGACGTTTCACCCGACTCTGACGCGACCTATGCCGAACACATGGGCAATGACATAGAAGCCTTGTTGAATTGTGATGCCGTGCTGTTTCTGCCCGGTTATCAGAAATCAAAAGGCTGCCGCCTCGAATACGAGGTAGCGGTAATATATGGAAAAGAAATGTACTTTGATTTGGACGAAATAAAAAACATTTAATCACTATGAAGAAAATCTATTTATTAAAGAAAGAAGCCGACGGGTCTGTATCCACGCTCGGCGAGTATGATTCCACACAGACCGCGAGCAACGCGGCAATGGAGATGTGCGGGACGGACGGAAACATCTTTGACTACGACATAAAGGAAGTCGATGTCGACGAGCCTCGTATATCTTCTTATGAAGAAGCTTGTGCGGCGTTAGGCAAAGAACCGCTTGATGAACCTCTGATGAGGTCGCAAGGTTTCCGTAAATACGAAATAGCGCGCCGCAAACTTGAAACTATAGTAGCCGCGCTCAATTTTGAAACAATGCAGAGAGCCTTGGAAAAAGAAACGAATGCGGACAACAACACGCAAACAGCCGACACAGAACCGGTTTCAGACGTTGCACAACCAGCAAAGGTGGCCATGGCAGAGGCAGCAGCCGTACAAGAAATAGAACCAACATCTGAAGCCTCTGAAAGTGTAGAAGAAAATACCGAAAGCACAGACATATCCGAATCCGTTGCAGGAGACACCGACACAGGAGAAGATACAGCCGGCGAAGATACAAACGAAACAGATAATAATACAGAGGAATCTGCGACGGGTGACATGCCGGAGAACGACCCCAGTACATTGGAATATTACATCCCTGCCTTTTTCGAGACAGACAACGAAGAATGGGAATGTAGGGGCGCAATTCCAGCAACAGGCGACATGCCCTCATACGGAAAGGATTTGCGTTTTACCGATTCCGATACAGCAGCACACGCGGGGAAAACATTTACAGAACTATACAAGCAGTTAATAAATTTGGAAGTATGATACAAGTTTACTATTTTTGCAATGACTTTTTTCGCACAACGCTACATAGTGGCACATCCTTAGCACCGTAGATTTATTCTGCGGTGCTTTTTATGAAAGTATTTGCGTGGTTGTTGCAAATATACGAATTACCCAACAAACGCTTTCTCAATATATGTCATTTTAAGTTTCTATCGGCATGTTGATATGTTGCGATTTTGTTGCTATTAGATAAGCTGTAACGCATATATATGCCTTTATTGTGTTTAGTAACAAACATTTATATTGATACAACTTTTTGTTATATAATTTCAAGGCACGGAATTATAGTATTTACGGATGAAATACGAATGATAAGTAAAAATGCGATAATGATAAGAAAACAAGGCGTATATAAAGGCTGTAAATAATCTGCATTTCGTATTTTTTTATCATGAAATTGTTTTTATATGACTTTTTTGTTGTTATTTTGTTGCTTGAAACAAACAAGAAACATGGCACACAAAATAACAGTAAAACTAAGGCAGAGGGAACTGCCTACAGGCAACACGTCCTTATATCTTGACATATACAGCCGTGGCAAGCGTTCTTACGAATACCTGAAACTTTATCTTATACCCGAAAAGACACGCGCGGACAAGGAAAGAAACAGCGAGACGTTGAAATTTGCCGAAACAATCAGGGCAAAATATCTGGTGGATTTGCAAAACAGCAACTATGGATTTAAATCAGGTGTTGCGGGGGACACGCTTTTCTACAACTACTTCCTTTCCATTATAGAAAAGAAAAAGGCGGCGGGCAAGCGGGGCTACAGTATTTGGATTTCATGCCTCGGACACCTTGAAAATTACGACAAAAGATTGCGTGAGCTTACCTTTGACGACATAACCCCGCGTTGGATTCAAGGGTTCAAAGATTATTTGACTAAAGCCCGTGCATGGGCATTTGATGAACGCAAATCGAAGAAAGGTGCGGTATTGTCGCAGAACTCACGGGAAGCTTATTTCTGCAAGCTCCGTGCATGTATGAACAAAGCATACAGGGAGAATATCATAAATGCCAATCCCATGCTGAACATCCCCGGCTTCGGGGCGGAAGAAGTTACCCGTATGTATCTGACGTTTGATGAGATTAAGAGGCTCGCGCATACAGAATGTGGTAGCGAATGCATAAAACGGGCGTTTTTGTTTTCATGTCTTACAGGCTTGCGCCGCAGCGACGTGGAGCGTCTCACACGGGATGATATTCAAGAACAAGACGGATATACGCGCATAGTATTCCGGCAAAAGAAAACAAAGGAACTGGAATACCTCGATATATCCCCGCAGGCCGCAGCAATGTTAGGCGGGCGGAATGGGTCTGACGAGCACATATTTGCAAAGATAGGTTCTCCTGCATGGACTAACGACGTTATAGCGAAGTGGGTACATGACGCGGGGATTAGGAAAAAGATAACGTTTCATTGCGCACGTCATTCGTTCGCTGTGATGATGCTTGATTTGGGTACGGACATTTATACCGTGAGCAAATTGCTCGGCCACAGGAAACTTTCAACCACGCAAATCTATGCAAAGGTACTCGACAAGAATAAGCAGGCTGCCGTTTTAAAGATTCCAAACATAAATGAATAGGGTGTTATATGCACCCTATTCATAAAACTTGGTTCAAGGAAACCCCGAAGTCTTTAGCTTCGGGGAGGAATTGAACCACTATTCCCTCTTTTGTCGAATTTAACATAATTATTTCTTTCAAATATTTGAGTATATCGAAACTGTTTTGTACCTTTGTGATATGAAATTGACTTTGCAGATTAGGCTGCTTCCAACCGACGAACAAGCCGTTATGCTGAAAAAGACATTCAGTGTTTTCAATGAGGCTTGTAACACTATTTCGCAGATAGCGTGGGAACGTCATGTGTTCAAGCAGCTCAATCTGCACAAAGAAGTCTATTATCCCATCAAGGAAACATATCATCTTTCCTCTCAGCTTGTCGTGCGTGCAATCAGTAAGGTTGCCGACGCATACAAACTTAACAAGAAGAAGCAAAGACATTTTAGGGAGTTCGGAGCTATCACTTATGATAGCCGTGTTCTTTCCTATAATACCGACAAATCCATCTGTTCCATTTCGCTTATCGGTGGCCGTGAGAAAATAGCGTTTACATGCTATCGTCCACAACTTATGCAATATGCGAAAGGGGAAGCAGACCTTGTCCTTATCAAAGAGAAGTTCTATCTGTACCAAACGATAGACATTCCTGACGAGGAAGAAGAAGCTGCTGAGGATTTCCTTGGTGTCGATATGGGTATCACAGACATCGTTTCTTTGTCTGATGGTACTAATATTTCTTCTGATGAAGTCAAAAACATAAGAAACAGATACAACAGAGTGAGAGCTTCTGTTCAGTCCAAAGGCACGCGCAACTGTCATAAGTTGCTGAAACGGTTGAAAGGACGTGAGAGAAGATTTGCCACTATTGTCAATCATCGCATAAGCAAGCAAGTAGTAGCGAAAGCAAAGGAAGAACACAAGGGAATTGCCATTGAGGACTTGAAGAATATCCGATGGGGTATGAACTCCAAGAGACGTAGCAAGACGTTCCGCAGGATAAGTAACTCTTGGAACTTCTACCAGCTCCGTTCTTTCCTTGAATACAAGTGCAAGATGAATGGCGTTCAAATCACCGTCATTCCTCCTGCATATACTTCGCAAACTTGCCATGAGTGCGGTCATATAGGCATTAGGAATGGCAAGCACTTCCGTTGTGTACACTGTGGCAACGTTGCTGATGCAGATGTTAATGCTGCCCTCAACATTGCTACATGGGGGTATGTAAACACCCATGAAAGATGGGAATTGTTGTCGTGTCCTATACATGATGACTATTCTACGTCTAAAGCCCACAAATCTTTAGTTTGTGGGTAGTTTACCATTATTATTCTTTTCTTTTTCGTCAACATCATAAAAGGCATCATAATCGCCTGCCGCGAGTTTTTTAAGCCTGCAATACGTCCGCTTTGGCAGCCGGCCTTTGAAACACTCGTCATCCGGCCTCACGCACACGTTGTGCTCCGCTTCTTTCAAGGCCAGCCGCAGCTCGTTGTTCTCCCTCACCAGCTCGTTGTTCACCCGCTCCTGCTCATGGAGCTGTTCGTACAGATTGTCCAAACGGTTGTTCAGTTCTTTTATCTTCTGGTCCTGCTGCTCTATGCGTTCCTGCAAGCTCTTCACGATCTGCTCCATAACGCCGAGTTTACGTTCTTCCTTTTCAACCTCCTTTATGTCGGCTTCCACCTGTGCTTTGCGTCTTTCAGGCTTCATGAAAAACAAGAACTTTATCAAACTCAAACCGCCCAAAGCAGTCACCACGCCTATTAATATATTTACAGTATTGCCCAATTCCATAATGCTTTTTTTACGATTGATAAACTGCACCCTCGACTGAGGTATTATTGCCCGCCGAACTTTTTCGCTCGCCGGTTGATGTCAGCGCGCTTAACGATGTCGGATACCACCGGCACAACGGTACGCGGAACAACTGCATGTATTTTTTCTCAACTGATTTTGTCGTCGGGTTGTAATACTCGAAATGTCTAAGCCCCAACGCTGTCACGCCCGTTGGCAGGCCGTCGTTTCCTTTCTCGTCATACAGGCCTTTCAGCTTATTGTACAATTCATCTTGCACAGGCGAACCGCCGTACATCGCAACAGGGAAATGCACTGTTTTTGACACGTATGAAACTTTCAGCAAATGACTGTTGCTGTCGTCCGTCTGCGCTCCCGAATTGCCGGTTTGCAGTTCTACCTTGTACGGGAACAATATTGCGGTAGCCGTAGGAGCGGGGAAGCCGACAAACTCTATGTAACCGCTTACGATAGTTATCCGGTCGGGGGCATATCTGCCCGAAATATCATCGCCCTCTGTGCCCGTGCCGGCGGTAGACGTCCACCGGCCAAAGAATTGCGCCCCGCTGAACACCTGTTGATACGTGTCGCGCAGCATGTTGCCTGTTCCGGCATAGGCACTGTCATCCACAGCCAACATCTCCTGGCTTATCTTGTACGGTGCGGCACTCGTGCCTTGCCCTTGCGTGAGGTAAGCGTGTTTCATGTAATTGCGCCCCGCATAAATACGGGCGTACAGTGTTTCTGTATTTATTTTGCCCGTCGAATCAGATATGTTGTCGGCCAATATCATCACGTGCGAGCCGATGAAATCGTAATCGCACGGCAGGAAAAGGTGCTGTTCCGTACCTGCCGCATTGTCTTTCATCTTTGTTACAAGGATATTCAGCGGTGCACCGGGTATGCAATCATCCCCTATGAAATAGTTCCTGTTGTCATACCCTGTGGTCGACACCACGCTGCTTAGGATACCCTCGACCTTTATGTTTTTAAAGGTGGCATTGTTGGCGTTAAACTCCGCGCCTTCCTCGATTTTTACCTTTTTCCCCGTGAGCGTAATAGTCGAGTTCTTGCCGTCAAGTTCTATACCGACGGCTTCAACTCCTGTTTTTACATCCTCTACAGAGAGGTTTATCTCATCGGCTGTCTGTTTGATTTCGCTTTTGAAATTGCCGCTCACGCTGTCTATAAGGCTGCTGTCAGTCGCCATGCCTCCTTTCTCCACTTTCCAGCCGTAGCACCATATTTCGCTACCGGCGTATATACGCGCGGCGCATACCGCATTTTCCGTTACCGCAGCGCCTGTCGTTACCGTGGCCTCGTATTTTTGCCATTCCTGCGTGAGATTGAATGTGCCAACACTTGTATTACCTACTTGCCATTCGTCTTTACCGTATATTACACCTGCCGTTTGCGAGGCTCTTAAGAACATATTCATTGAACCTGTTCCTTTTGCCCAAACACTTATTGTGTATTGTGTTTTTACTTTTACAAACAATGGGCTGGGATTAGCACTCACCACCTCAACAGCCTGATACGGTGTCAAAGGAACGTTTATATGTTTCACTTTTCCTGTCGTGCCGTCTGCTAACACATCGTCTACATCTGCAACACCTGAATTAAAACTCCATGCGTCGGCTGCCACCAGTGACGGCCTCACCACATTGTCATTTGCCGACGGCTTCCACGCCGTGGCGACTGTGCTGTTTGGCTCGCATTCCTCCAATTGCACCCAGTCAACAAAGCCTGCGCCACCGCTTACGGCTGCCTCGGCCTTACCTTCGCTGTTAACTGTTACCGCATACACATGCGCAACGCTTGTATATTGCGCTTGGAATGCCTCTTTGAGCTTTTTGATTTCCCAACTCGTATTGTCGAACAACATAGTGTGATTTGTGCCCCAGCCGCCGGTATTCGGATTTGTCTCATAACACGAAACAAGTAACTTTTGACTGCCGTTCAGCAAAGTAGAGTTTATCATCGCCCGTGCGGAAAACATATACCATTTCCCCGCTGTGAGCCGGACGTACAGGTGGCGTGATTCTCCCGTCGTCACTAAACGCAATTTGCTCCCGTCAAGCAGGTTGGGGGAGCTTGCAAGCATACTCTCCACAGTGCTTGTTATGCTGCCTGCGGTTTGTTCCACTTTTGACAACCTGCTTACCACGCCGTTAGTGTCCCACACTTGCCCCACAATGCTGTTGGCTGTCGTGCCGAACGACACTAACGACGCTTTTACGTCCACGGTGAACGGAACGGTTATCGTGCGTTCCTCCGTGTAGCCGCCGTAGGTCAGTTTCACTTTGAATGCAGCCTGCCCGCTCGTAACGGGTATCTTCATTTGCTTCGTGTCATATCCCGTACCATTCGGCACTTTCAGTTCCTGCGTAGTGTAGCTTATGCCCGTCAGCGTCACTTTCATCGTCTCTGTGCCGCTGCCGCTGTGCTGTAACCCCGTCAAGCCCATAAGCTGTGCGGAACTCGACACATACGACACCTTTGCCGGCTGCCCGCCATGCGTGGCGGTGAGCGTCGCAGTGTTGCCGCTGTATATCACGCTGCCGTCGTCTTTGTCCGTCTTGAACGATAATGCCGACGGCGACACTTGTAAGTCGAATACGTCTGAATCTTCCGGCGCGGGTGTCCATTCGTCCGTCGCCGTCTCGCCCTTTACAAGTTTTATCCAGTGAAGCGTGCCGCCCGGGTGGTCGGACGATGAGCCATAATAAACCCTAAGCTCAAAGTCCGAAACCCCGTCTCCGCCGTCCTCCACCGGGCGGGGGTCTAATCCCTCGCCATATGTGAAAGTAAACGTACGTTTGAACACCTGTCTTTCCGCTGTGCTTCCAACCGCCCATGAACTTAACTCTCTTGTGCCGCTGTGGTAAAACATCAGGCGCCTGCCCGCCGCATTCGGGGTGAAACATATTACCACCGTGTATTTCTCACCCTCCACCAAAGAACCGGTATGCCGCACTGGTATCACGTACCCCTCCGAGGGCGAAACCCTTATTCTTTCTGTAATCATATATTCCGTACTTGATACCTCTGCCCCCGAGTTCAGCAGCAGGTTGCGCTTCGCGTCAACCCCGCTTGAACCCTGCTCGCCTTGGTTACCCACGACGAGGGAATAACTTCGAGTTCCTATTGTGCCGGTGGCAGTGTTAACTGTAATCACCGAAGCATACAAGCTTGCTTTTATGTTGCCCCTGTCCGTAACATTACCCGTTATCACGGCGATGTCACCCACGCGATAATCGGACGCATTATCTACATTCCATACCTTCCCGACCGTTTGATTATACAAAGTCAGCCACTGTACGTATGTTGCATTAAAGGCTGTGGTCAATTCAGCCGGGATTATCTTCGTACCGTCAGTTCCCGGGTTACCTTTGCCGCCCTGCAACGCCACAGACCACGAAAACTTTTTTTTGAACACCTTGCCGTCCACCGTGATAGGCACATCCAACGAACCCGAAAGCGTGTCCATACCTTCCGTTAC
>ENA-OOWN01000801-OOWN01000801.1-human-gut-metagenome-genome-assembly--contig:-NODE-801-length-25645-cov-12.646542_pt1 | contig 25645 bp, 20 predicted proteins | sample MGYA00241406_ERZ501319 | MGnify/ENA primary metagenome ERZ501319 (study PRJEB25962, sample SAMEA2042734) | human gut metagenome | biome: human gut; feature: human-associated habitat; material: faeces... | reverse complement strand
TTACAGCAGCGAAGATCGACTTTTTTATACTTTAGGGCAAGACGTCAAAATTGGATGCTTACACATGAACATAATCATGGAAGCCCCTTCAAGTTATGCAAGTTCTAATATTACAAAAATTATATCACTATCTATTGCATTCAGATCGGTCTCTCAAATCTCGTCCTTTATCCCGCATACAATTATCACAATTAATGAAATATTGATCCTCATGAAACCAATCAGCAGGAGTAAATGTTGTATAACAAATAAGAGTAATTCCACCTCCTTCAATACTTTCATCTGTCGCCAGTGCCTCCACATTCTCCAGCATCACGTCCGACATCATTTCCTTTGTCTGATGGGCATAAACGCCATAACCTGCCATTGCGGCAACGGCTGCTACAAGGGCAACTTTCATTATATTCTTACGCATATTTATTACGTTTTAAATGGTTTACATTGATGGGATTTTTCTCGCAAGCGCACCCCAGCGGGTGCCGGAAAGATACAAATCTCCTGAAAATCTTTTCCGGGACAGCGGCAAACGTATTGCCGCAAACAAATTAATTCGTATCTTCGCCAAAAACCTCTTTCTTTTAAGCTGGTTTATGGGATGAGTGGGGATGATTTTTCTCTAACACTGAAATTCCCCTCATTCCTTCGAGGCCAAAGCCTCTACATTCTCCAACAAAATAGAATCTGTGTTCTTGCTGTCGTTTTTCTGACTGATCGCCCCATAGCCGACACCCAACATGACGGATGCCAATGCTATGAACATGGTTGTTTTCTTCTTCATGATATTTTTCTTTTTATTTATATAAGCAAAAATAGTAGAAATAGGCCATACAGGCGATTTTTTCATTCTAACCATTTCTAACCAAGCTAAAAAATACCGCAATAATCAGATTTGGTAAGGAATCGGTTAGATTGAGTCGGATGAAGTTGATGGAAATATCAAGTAATAGCGATGTCTTCTACATTGAATTTCCACATTACTCATACTTGACATTATCTTACGAAGACGCCCGATAGTAGAATGAAGCCTCCGAATATCCACCTCCTTTTCATCCGGCCACAACAATCGTATCAATTCCTCGCAATCCAACGCATATCCGTCTGACTCCAACAGACATTTCAAGGCATGGGCTTCCAAAGGTTTCAGCCTGGCTGTAGTTTCCGCCACGACATTATATATTAACTTTCTTCCTACATCAAAACGAACGTTTTCATCCAGTTTATATACTTCCGTCCGATGTTCACCAACCGCCACGAACACTTCTTTCTCTACAACTTCCCGACGGGTACAGCGACACCTGCACCAACGGAACAGGCGTATGCCACATAGATACAAACCGGGACACAAGAGACTTCCCAACAACAGGACCACCCAATCCACACCACAGAGGTAACGGTACCACGCCGTACCTGCCAAAACCGTTACCTCCAGTTCGTTCACATAGCCCACCGTATGCGACCACACGCTGTCGGCATGTTGGACAAAATGCTTGTCGGCAGGGATACAGGTTATCCGAACATCCTCCCCATTGCGCAAAGTCAATCGCAGACCGGCCTGCACGCAACCGCCTACACAACTTGAAAGAAGATTCTGCCAACGCCCATACAAAGTATCTGCCTCCAGCGGATGATGCCTCATCAAGAAAGAATGTATGCTGCATGTATATCCGTCATTGCCTATATTACAACGGTATGACTCAGTACTCACCTTATACATTCTTTTCCCCTCGCAATCAGTTACCTGTATATCCCTGCTGTCCGGCTGTTCCGATGTCCGGCAATCTGACAACTGACCCGAATATGTATCAGCTTCATTTTTCCTAAGTTCCAACTCCTGCAACAAAGCTTCCTTCAACGCTCCACCAGCCATTTTTGCATATTCCCCTTGCCTGAGATGACAAAGCATCCGGCCTACAACAAACAGCCACAATACGCCTAAGAAAATACAGACAAACATGTTTTTCACATTCACCTTCGCCTTCATACTCATTTTTATATATTTCTCTCAATTCTTTGAGAGCAAATATAACAAGATTTACAATTTCCGGCAACTTCCTTTCCTTCAATTCAACAGAATATTTACCCAAGTATCTACTCACGCAGAACGACTTACGGATAAATGTCAGCCGATATATAGGCTATAAAACAGAAAACGTCCAGTCAAATCAGGAGAAGTCACACAAGGGGAAATTTCCTCCCCTTTCCCCGAGTGAGGGAAAGGTTTTTCCCGTTTTGGGAAGGCGCATAGAAAAGCCCGCTACCGGAGGTATGAACCATCCGGTAACGGGCATCTAATTATTCTTACAGCAATCCTGCGGAAACGGTTCCGGCTGTGCCGCGGGGACTATTTCTGCCGGGCTTTTGCCGCCTGAAGTTTCTCCTCAATGGGGTCCTTGTACTGGGTCTGAAGTTTCTTCAGCTCGGCATGCAGCTCGCGGGTCACTTCCTCGTAGCCCGGCTGGCCGTAGAGGTTGTGCATCTCGGTGGGGTCTTCCTGGAGGTCGTAGAGTTCCCACTCGTCGATGTCGTTGTAGAAGTGGATGAGCTTATAGCGCTCGGTGCGCACGCCGTAGTGGCGCTTCACCATGTGCTCGGCCGGATACTCGTAGAAGTGGTAGTAGAGCGACTTGCGCCAGTCGGCCGGCTTCTCGCCGCGGAGCAGGGGCAGCAGGGAGACGCCCTGGATGTCGTCGGGGATGGGCGCTCCGGCCAGGTCGAGGAAGGTGGGCGCGTAGTCGATGTTCTGTACCAGCTGCGGGATGTCGCCACGCGTCTGGAAGTCCTTGGGCAGACGCATCACGAGCGGCGTACGCATGGACTCCTCGTACATGAAACGCTTGTCGAACCAGCCGTGCTCGCCCATGTAGAAGCCCTGGTCGGAGGTATAGACCACGAGGGTATTGTCCAGCAAGCCTTTCTCTTGCAGGTAGTCGAGCACACGACCCACATTATCGTCGAGCGACTTCACCACCTTGGCATAGTCGCGCATGTAGCGCTGGTATTTCCATTCGGCCAGCTCGCGTCCCTGCGGGTTCTTCTTGTAGAACTCCTCGATGATGGGTGCGTAGAAGGCATCGTACTGGGCACGCTCTTCGGGCGTCAGACGGCCAATAAAGGCTTCATAAGTTCCCTTGAGCGGTGACTTGAGGTCCTTGCGGTACATCTTCGTGTCGTACATGATGTCCATATCCTTCCAGATGCTCATCTCCTGCGCAGCGGCGGCCGGACGGCCCTCGTAGTCGTCATAGAAGTTGTCGGGCATGGGGAAAGTCTTGTCCTCGTAGAGGGAGAGATACTTCAGCTCGGGCAGCCAGTTGCGGTGGATGGCCTTGTGGTGGATGAAGAGGCAGAAAGGTTTGTCCTTGTCGCGCTGGTTCTCCATCCAGTCGATGCTCTTGTCGGTGATGAGGTTGGTCAGGTAACCCTTCTCGGCGACGGTATCGTTCTGCATGGTGATGAAACGCGGGTTGTAGTAGTCACCCTGGCCGGGCAGGATTTCCCAATAGTCGAAGCCGGTGGGCAGGCTTTCGAGGTGCCACTTGCCGACGATGGCCGTCTGATAGCCCGCCTGCTGGAGCAGCTTGGGCATGGTCTGCTGGGAGCCGTCGAACACGCAGGTAGTGTTGTCCGTGAAGCCGTTGGCGTGGCTGTGCTTGCCCGTAATCATGCAGGCACGGCTGGGACCGCTCAGCGAGTTGGCCACGAAGCTGTTGGTGAAGCGCACGCCGTCGGCGGCAATGCGGTCGAGGTTGGGCGTCTCGATGTAGCGACGGTCGTAGCAACTCATCATCTGAGCCGTGTGGTCGTCGGTCATGATATAGACAATGTTGTAGGGCTTGGCCTCAGCCTTCTTCTGCGCGGAGCAGGACGAAAGGAGGGGCAGCACAACCGCTGTGCCCGAAAGCGAGCACAGCAGGGAAGCGGAGAGGTTGATTTTCTTCATGTGAGATAAGGGGAAATTAGTGATTATAGACTTTCAGGTTGGTAATCTTGCTCTTGAACGAGCCGGCCTTCTTGAGCGGGAAAACGAGGGTGCGGACATAGTTCATGGAGTCCTTGCCACCGTTGAAGTAACGCTTCTGGATGTCCATCGTCTCGACGAGCTTGCCGTTGATGAGGAGCGAGGTGGAGCGGTTGTCCCCCTTCACCTGCACGTTCAGCTTTTCGCCCGGATAGGGACGGAACTGGAAGGTGTTCAGATAGCCGTCGCGCGCAAAGCCGAAACGGCCGCTGACGGGATCAGCCAAGTAGAAGACAGCGTTGTCCGAACGGAAGAGCTCGGTGCCGGGAGTCTCGTCGGCAGCCTCGAGGTCGAAGCTGACGGTATAGCCGTAGCCTATCTCCTCATGGGCCAGACTGGAACCCGGACGTACTTCGGCCACTTCGTAAACCAGGCCTTCGGTGCGGCCGATACGGCCCAGCTGGTTGACGCCGGGAGCTTCGCTCAAACCCTGACGCAGACGGTCGAAGTCGGCGTATGGCAGGCCTGTCTGTGCGCCCCACGTCTTGGCGGCCAACGTCTGCAAGGCGGGGAAGAGGCGGTGGTGGATGTCCTTGACGGAGATGCCGTTGCCCACATGGTCGTTCCACACGGCAAACATACCACCCAGAATGGCGGGGTCTTTCTCCTCGAAGACGGCCTTGCCCACGTGGGCGGGCGTCCACTTCTCATAGAGGTATTGGGTATTCAGGTAGTCGTAGTAGTAACCGGCGGCAGGCACGATGTAAACCAAGCCGTCGGGGATGCTGATGAGCTTGTAGCCCTGACGCACCATCTCCTTGGGGTCGGCATAGCCGTTGTACCAGGCACTCATGATGACGTTCTCCGACTTGACGGGCGTCTCGCCGGCAGCATGGGTCAGCGCACCCCATACGCAGGCCTGCTTGCCGTAGCTCTCCACCAGACGGATGTAACGGTCGGTAAAGGCACGGAACTTCTCGACTACATCTTTCTTCTTGTTGGAGTATTCGTCGGTGCCGATGTGGACACGCGGACCTCGGAATACGGGCTTGTCGCCTTCCAGATATTCCTTGAAGAGGCCGTCCATGAACTTGTAAGTCTCGGGATTGAACAGATCGAGATGGTCCATGCCATACTCTTTACTGCCTATTTCGGGCTTATAATGGCTGAAGGCCAGCGTATGGGCGGGCGCGTCGATTTCGGGGATAATCTCTACGAAACGTGAAGCGGCCTCTTCCTGGAAGTCGATAAACTCGCGCTTGGTGTAGTAACCGTCGCGGGCGGTAAGGCCGGGATAGGTGTCGCACTCCAGACGAAAAGCGGCGTAGGTGCGTCCCCAGTCATGGCCGAAGAACTGCTTGAAGCCGTTGTCGTTGAGGTGCACCTGCAAGGTGTTCATCTTATAATAGGCCATCATCTTCACCAGGTCGCGCATATAGGACATGGGGATGAACTTGCGGCCGCAATCCATCATGAAGCCGCGCATGGCATAGTCGGGCCAGTCGCGCAACTGCCCCTTCGGCAAGTGGCGGTCTTCGCTCTGCTCGCTGATCTGAAGCAGCGTACGTGTTGCCCAATAGGCACCGACCACTTCGGGAGCAGAGACGGTGACGTAGCGGTCCACCCGGATGGCATAGCCCTCGCTGCCAAGTTTCTTGTCTTTCTTCAGCGTAAAGTAAATGTCACCGGCAGAAGGTTTGCCCTGAGCAACAGCAGGAGCAGCGCCGAACATCTGCCCATAATCGGCCGCAAAGGCTTCGGCCACGGCACGCAGAGCCTCGTCGGCATAGACGACGCGCATGTCGGAGGAAGGAACAAAATCACCTTTACTCCCCTTCCATTCTTTCAGTTCAGGAACGACAAAAGGTTTCTCATTCTGGGCATACAAGCCCATTTGTACAAACAATGATAACACAAGGAGGCACAAAGCCTTCGAAACAAAACGGATTTTAATCATACGAAAGTTGTTAAAGTTAACAATATCAGCGGTCAAAGATAGTCATTTTCCTGCAAATGCCCAGCCTTTTTACGAAAAGAAATACGACCGACATCCGCCTGCTCCGTGAGGAGGGAAGGACATCGGCCGTATTCAACAAGCGACTAAGGGTAGTTGCGGGACAATATCACTCGCGGCGACCCATGAAAATCATAACGTAATAAATCAGCGTAGCCAACGAACCAAGGGCAGCCACTACATAGGTATAGGCAGCAGAACGGAGGGCGTCTTCGGCCTTGTCGTGGTTATAGGAATTGGTGATGCCGCTCGCACTGAGCCATACCAACGCCCTGCGGCTGGCATTGATTTCCACCGGCAGGGTGACGAAGCTGAACAACGTGGTCATCGCAAAGAGGATGATACCTGCCAGCAGGAAGTTCGAATTGACGTTCAGCAGCAAAATACCGGCCAGCAGCACCCACGTCATGATGTTTGAAGCAAACGAAACGACCGGCACCAGCTTGCTGCGCAGGGTGAGCGGCGCATAGGCACGGGCATGCTGCAAGGCGTGTCCGCACTCATGGGCAGCTACGGCGGCGGCCATGATGCTGTTGCTGGAGTAAACGCTCTCGCTCAGGTTGACGGTCTTGTTGGCGGGGTTGTAATGGTCGGTCAGGTGTCCGGGCGTACAAGTGACCTGTACGTCATAAATCCCGTTGTCGTTGAGCATCTTACGAGCTACGTCGGCACCTGTCATACCATTGCCTGTAGGTATTTGCGAGTATTTCTTGAACTTATTTTGCAGGTTCATCTGCACCAACCAGCTCACAACGGCTACGCCGATAAATATAATCCATTGCATTCCTATTACCATAATCTATTCTCTATTATTTTAATCATTTGACAATATGCGTTTTTCTACCAAGTGCAAATAGTTTGCCAAAGATAAGCGATGACAGGCAAGTAGCCTCAGGAATTAACACAGATTATAAATTTTCCATTGTTTTACGTCCCAATCAATCAAGTTGCAATTCTACAACCTTGTCCACCTCCGTTGGCACTTCATCAAGCTGAAGAACAATACCACCATCCACACGCTTGAACTTCAAAGCCTGACGGCTTGCAAAATCCATCGCACGTTTCACCTTCTGGCCTTCCAAAGGCAAGAAGAGTGCTTTGTCCTGCAAATCAAGGATGTGAACAAACAAACGATCATCCTTTTGCGTAGTCACACCCCAAGGATGCGGAGCAACACAACCGCCACGTGTGCCATAGATGGTTTCACCATACGTCTGCATCCACTCACCCATCTCCTTCAAGCGCTCTACGGCCACCTGAGGCAGGCATCCGTCGGGCTGAGGGCCGATATTCATCAACAAGTTGGCATCCTTGCCGGCGGCTTTCACCAGATAATGAATCAAGGTTTTCGTCGATTTATAGTTCTGGTCGGTAATCTTGTACCCCCACATGCCGTTCATCGTTTCACACGTTTCCAGAGGCAAGTTGCTGATGTCCTGCCCCGAAAGGCCCGCCTTGTTTTCGCCCGGCAGGTCGCGTTCGAAGATTTGAATGTCTTCACCCTCGAAAGGCACTTGGTGATGGTTGTTACCCACAAGGCAGGCGGGTTGGAGCTTGTGTATCAGTTCATACTGGCCGGGCAGCTGCCAGTCGAAGTCGGGATTTTGGTCCTGATCCCACCAGCCGTCGAACCAGATGGCGCCTATCGGCCCGTAGTTGGTAAGCAGCTCCGTCAGCTGATTGTTCATGAACTGATAATAGGTGGGCCAGTTGCCTTTGGAGTCAGGACGACCTGTCCCCCTACCCGTACGCCCCCAGGGATAATCTTCACGATACCAGTCGAGATGCGAATAGTAGAGATGCAGACGGATACCCTGCTTGTGACACTCGTCGGCCAACTCCTTCAGGATATCGCGTTTGAAGGGTGTAGCGTCCACAATATTGTAGTCGGAGTATTTCGTGTCGAACATGGAGAAGCCTTCGTGATGACGGCTGGTGAAGCAAATGTATTTCGCACCCGAGGCCTTGATGGCGGCCACCCACTCGGCGGCATTGAATTTCGAGGGATAGAAACCGCCTGCCAATTTGGCATACTCTTTATAATTCAAATTGTTGTTGGTCATTGTCCATTCGCCCGTAGCCAGCATGGCATACAATCCCCAATGGAGAAAGATACCGAAACGGGCGTCGCGAAACTCCTGGCGCGACTTCAAGTTCTCCTCCGTAGGTGTATAGTTCTGGGCACGTGCAGGAAGTGACAAACAGGCTCCTGCTAACAGGGCTAAAGCTAAAAGATGTGTTTTCATAAGGAAAGAGTGTTTTAAGTGAATGAAAACGATGTTTTAAGAAACAAAAAACGCAGGCTTCCTGAAGCGGGCAGGTAAGCCTACGTTTGTATGTCGCATCCGAATTATTCTTCGGTATATCGTTCGATGGTCTGTTCGCGGTCGGGACCTACGGACACAATCTTGATGGGCACACCCAATTGTTCTTCAAGGAAGGTCAGGTAGGCATTGAATTCTTCGGGGAACTCGTCCTCGCTCTGCATCTTGGTCATGTCGGTCTGCCAGCCGGGCAACTCTACATAGACAGGTTCCACGCCTTCGGAAATATCGAAGGGGAAGTAATCTATCTCCTCGCCGTTTATCTTGTAGGCCACGCAAGCCTTGATGGTCTCGAACGTGTCGAGCACATCGCTCTTCATCATGATGAGCTTCGTCACACCATCCACCATCACGGCATACTTCAACGCCACGAGATCAATCCATCCGCAACGACGACGACGACCGGTAACGGAACCGAATTCGTGTCCGAGCGTACAGATCTTATCACCCGTCTCGTCGAAGAGCTCGGTGGGGAAAGGACCAGCCCCCACACGCGTGCAATAAGCCTTGAAGATACCATAGACATCGCCAATCTTGCAAGGAGCCACACCCAAACCCGTGCAGGCACCCGCACAGATGGTGTTGGACGAAGTGACGAAAGGATAGGATCCGAAGTCGATGTCGAGCATCGTGCCCTGAGCACCCTCGCAGAGGACGGACTTGCCTTCGTTCAAAAGGCCGTTGATTTCGTGTTCGCTATCCACCAACTGGAATTGCTTCAGGTATTCAATGCCTTCGAACCAAGTCTTTTCAGCCTCAGCCAAGTCGTATTCAAAGTTCAGGCTCTTGAGAATTTGCTCGTGGCGGGCCTTGGCGGCGGCATACTTCTGGTCGAAGTTGTGCAAGAGGTCGCCTACACGCAAGCCGTTGCGACTTACCTTATCAGTATAGGTAGGGCCAATTCCCTTGCCTGTGGTACCCACTTTGGCATCACCCTTAGCGGCCTCATAAGCAGCATCGAGCAAACGGTGAGTAGGCATAATAAGGTGAGCCTTCTTCGAAATGTGTAAACGGGTCTTCAAATCGTGTCCCGATGCCTCAAGAGCCTCAGCTTCAGCCTTGAAAAGAGCCGGGTCAAGCACCACACCGTTGCCGATGATGTTTACCTTGTCGCCCTGGAAAATCCCTGACGGGATTGAGCGGAGTACATACTTCTGACCTTCGAACTCCAGTGTATGCCCAGCATTGGGACCACCCTGGAAACGGGCCACTACATCGTAGCGTGGGGTCAGTACGTCAACGACTTTACCTTTGCCTTCGTCGCCCCATTGTAATCCTAATAATACGTCTACTTTCATTTTTCTTTTTTATGAATGTTGTTTTTCTTCATTTTCTTGTTGGCCCGCTCACACTTGCTACACAATCCGTAGATATACAACGAATAGTGTGTCAGGTTGAAACGGCTGAGCCGGGTATGCTCGATAGCATGCTGGAGATCTTCGTTCAGAAACTCCGTCACCTTGCCACATTGGGTACAGATCTGATGATGATGCGTACCACGATTGTAGCACCGCTCGTACTGGGACGTGTTGCCAAACTGGTGCTTGATGACCAGCCGCGCGTTGATAAGCAGGATAATGGTGTTGTAGAGGGTAGCCCTGCTGACGCGGAACTTTTCCTGGTCGGCCATGAGCGAGTAGAGCGTGTCGATGTCGAAATGGCCGTCGATGGAGTAGATGGTATCGAGTATGGCATAGCGTTCGGGAGTCTTCCGATGCCCGTTCGCATTGAGATATTCGGTGAATATCTGCTTGACCGTATCTTTCACATTTTGAACCTCCATCCTTCAGTCCATTTTCTTTTTTATCAGCCAACAAAGTTAAGCCTTTTTTGTGGAAAGCAAAAAGAAAACGGTGAAAAGTTACAACCACCTCCAAGTCATTCGACCACCGCACTCACTACCTCGTAGAGCAAGCGTTCGCCTTCGGATGAAGAATCTTTCATACCGTCCACACATCGGCAAGCCCTGAACGCATGTTCCTCGCTATGCTCCATGAAGCGGCGGAGGGCGGCGGAAACGGCATTGCGTACTGCATAAGAACCGGCGAGGAAACACGACACGGCCTGGTCGAGAAACTCATTGGCCACACGATCTTCCATATCGCCCTTCTTCTGAAGCAGGCGCGCGATGGTGAGAAAGCCGCACACCTGCGCCAACTCGCGTTCGTCCGCTATCCAACGGAAAGCCTTGGCGGGTGCATAGGGCAGGTGCTGGAAAAGGTTCATCGACGTGAGTTCGGCAATCTCGACCGTGGGCATGGTGTCTATCCATATGTCGGCAATCTCGGGCAGGAAAGTGTCGACGGGCTGAAGCAGGCCGGCCAGAATCTTGCACTCGCGGATGTCTTCCTTCCACAAGGCCTGGGCCAGGGCATGGTCTTTCTCGTAGGAGGCGGCAATACCCTTGATGCGGGGCAGCTCGACGCCGAAGTTCAGTTTGTATACAAGCCCTTTTTCGCGCATGCTCTGCGACACGGCGCCGTTCATCGAGAGGCGGAGCTGGGTCTTGATATCTTTCAGTTGTTCATGTAAATCCATCATTCAAACGTATAGAAAATAACAAATTAGCCTCGTAAGGCTGTTTCTTGGGACACGTTAGGCACGAACGACACGAATTGTCACATCGGTTCGTCCGTGAAAATCCGTGGCATCCGTGCCTAAAGACAGGTATAGCACACGTCAGACCTTATTCGTTGACGTAAGGCAGAGTGGCGTAATCCTTGCTGTAGCGAAGCATCTGCTCGGCATAACCTTCGTCGTAGCTCACCTTCACGTCGGTGATGTTGCCGTCGGCGTCGGTCACAGGCTCATACTTCGGATTGACAAAGCCCTTGTAGGGAGCCAGGTTCAGTTTCTTGTAGCGTTCGAGTACTTCGGCATGGAGTTCGGGATCGACCTTCACGGCATAGTTCTCGACCAGCTGACGGGCACCTTCGAAGTCGCCCGTCGACTTGATGCGCTGGATTTCGGCCAGCAATTCGCCGAAGAGGGTGCGCACCTTGGCATAGTCGTTCACCACCACGTAGGTCTTGCCGTCTTTCTTTTTCAGTTCGACCACCTTGTCGGCCGCTCCCTTCTCGTACACCCAGCGGGCGATGAGGGCACGGTTGCGCATGTGGGCTTCCTCAATCTGATTGCCCGGCTCGATGCGCACCAGCTGGGTCATCAGGCCGTTCATCAGGTAGGTATAGAACTGGGCCTTGTAGGCATCGGCATCGGGCAGCAGCCCCAGTTCAACCAGCTTGGGGTCGGCCACGTAGTAGAGGCCGAAGAGGTCGGCACGGGCTTCCTCGATGGTAGAGCCATAAGCCTTCAGGGCATCGGGATCGACGCCAGGGAGCAGCTTGCCCGAACCGTGGCCCAAGCATTCGTGCAGGTCGGTATGGAGTTCGTCGGTCAGGTCAGCATACTTGTTGATATTATCCAGTTCGACCTGACTATAAACAAACTCTTCGTTGAAGCCGTTGCCGTGGGCGGCCTTGTTGTAGGCATCGGTAATGTTGCCGATGGTCACCGACTTGGAGCCGTGCTGGCTGCGTATCCAGTTGGCATTGGGCAGGTTGATGCCGATGGCCGTAGCCGGATAGAGATCTCCTGCCAGGATGGCGGCGGTGATGACCTTGGCCGAAACGCCCTTCACCTGCTCCTTCTTGAACTGCTTGTCCACCGGCGAGTGGTCTTCGAACCACTGGGCATTGCTGCTGATGATCTCCGTACGGCGGGTAGCCTCGAGGTCCTTGAAGTTGACGAGCGACTCCCAGCTGGCCTTCATGCCCAGCGGGTCACCATAAGTTTCGGTAAAGCCGTTCACAAAGTCGACACGCGAATTGAGGTCCTTCACCCACAGGATGGCATAGTCGTCGAAGGTCTTCAGGTCGCCCGTCTCGTAGTATTCCACCAGCTTGGCAATAACGGCCTTCTGTTCGGGTGTCTCGGCCACGCCTTCAGCTTTCTTCAGCCAGTAGACAATCTTCTCGAGCGCCTGGCCGTAGAGTCCGCCCACCTTCCACACCTTCTCCTGAACACGGCCGTTTTCCTTCACCAAACGGCTGTTTAGTCCATAGGAAACGGGCGTTTCGTCCTTGGGATCCTTCAGGGCGTTGTAGAAGTCTTCGGCCTCCTTCTGCGTCACCCCCTCGTAGTAGTTGCAGGCAGAGGTGAGCACCAGATCTTCGCCATCGGCCTGATTGACGCGCTTTGGCATCACGGCGGGGTCGAAGATGACGGGGAAAATCTCGTCGCAGAACTGCTCCAGCGTCTGACCTTCGGCCAACGGAAGCTCGGAAGCATCGACACTGGCCAACGCCTGCTTGAAGAACTCGGGAGTGAAGCCCGGCACAAACTTCTCGCACCCATAGTGATGATGGATGCCGTTGGAGAACCATACGCGCTTGAGGTAAACCTCCATCGCCTTGAAGTCGGCCGACTGCTTGTCGCCCTTATAACCTGTATAGACCGCCTCCAGGGCCTTGCGGATGCGGAGGTTGTACTTGCCGTTCTGGTCGAACAGGATGTCACGGCCCTGCAGAGCCGCTTCCGTCAGATAATAGACCAGTTGCTTCTGCTGGAGGGAAAGTTGCTCGAAGCCCGGCACACGATAGCGTAAAATCTGTAAATCAGCAAATTGTTCCACGGTATAATCAAATTTTTCTGCCTCGGCAGAAGTTTGTTTCTGGCCTCCGCAAGCGGAAAGTATCGCCAGAGCGGCGGCCATCGAAAGAAATTGTTTTCTCATATATCGGTCTGTTTAAGTAATCTCAATTCCGTACATACCTTCCGTAACATCGGCCATAAATAAAAAAGGAAGTATCCCGAAGCCTCGGCTCCCGAATATTTCCTTTTTTATCCACTCCTTACGGAGTAGGGTTATTTTTTCTTTTCCGCATGCTTTTTGCGATAGCTGTTCGGAGTTTCACCGACATTCTTGTAAAAAGCCGCATAGAAAGACTGACGGTTGGCAAAACCTACCATCGTACTGATTTCTTCCACATTCTTGTCTGCATATCTCTTGTCTTTCAGCAGGTGCATGGCTTCCTTGACGCGATACTCGTTCAACAGGCAGGAATAGTTCATACCAAAACGGGAATTGACCACCGCCGACAAATAGCGGGTGTTGGTTTCCAGGTCTTTAGCCAACTCTTTGGCAGAGTAGTCACGGTCTCTATACTTCTTCTGCACGACAATGATGTTCATGATCTTGTCATACAATTCGTCAGCCAGTTCGGGACGAATCAAAGCACGGTAGGCCGCGTCCTTCTCTTTCTTTTCACGCAGGTTGTACGGGCGTTTCTTAGGAGCCTCTTCCTGCGTTTTGTTCTCTAAATCACTCATTGAATTAACTGGTTAGGGGTTTTACATTTCGTGTCCTAACAATCTGTTTTGTTTAGGACATACAAAAGTCTGCTTTTTTTTTGATATATGCAACTATTTTCGTACATATTTCTCCCCTAAAAAGAATAAAAAAGATTGAATAAAAGCATAAAAATGTAATAAAATCGCGTAGAAGCCCGTCTCGCGCATCCGAATATTCATGGGAAAGACAGCGCGGATATTCAAATAAATGGTGTAACTTTGCCCAAGAAAAAATATAGACACCACCGCATGACTCAAATCCAACAAGTGCTCAAGACCTATTTCGGATACGACAGCTTCCGTCCGCAACAAGAAGAAATCATCCGCCATCTGTTACAAAAAAGAGATGCCCTGGTGCTGATGCCTACCGGTGGTGGCAAGTCCGTCTGCTACCAGGTGCCTGCCCTCGTGTGCGCAGGAACTGCCGTCGTCGTGTCACCCCTCATCTCACTGATGAAAGACCAGGTGGAAAGTCTGTGCACCAACGGCATCGCCGCCGCAGCCCTGAACAGCAACAACGACGAGACGGAAAACCTGCGCATCCGCCGGGTCTGCATGGAAGGAAAACTGAAACTGATCTACATCTCGCCCGAGAAGCTGCTGGCCGAGGCCAACTACCTGCTGCGCGACATCTCCATCTCGTTCTTCGCCATTGACGAAGCGCACTGCATCTCGCAATGGGGACACGACTTCCGACCGGAATACGCCCAACTGGGCATCCTGCGGAACCTCTTTCCACAGACGCCCGTCATTGCCCTGACCGCCACTGCCGACAAGCTGACGCGTGAAGACATCGTCCGGCAACTGCACTTGCGGGAACCGCGTATCTTCCTCTCGTCGTTCGACCGGCCCAACCTGAGCCTGACCGTCAAGCGTGGTTACCAGCAGAAGGAGAAGAACAAAGCCATCCTCGACTTCATCGGCAGGCATCGGGGCGAAAGCGGCATCGTCTACTGCATGAGCCGGAGCAAGACGGAAAGCGTAGCACAAATGTTGCAGAAGAGCGGTATCCGTACCGCCGTCTACCATGCCGGGCTGGATACCGAAAAGCGCAACCGCGCACAGGACGACTTCATCAACGACCGCATACAGGTAGTGTGTGCCACAGTCGCCTTCGGCATGGGCATCGACAAGAGCAACGTACGGTGGGTCATCCACTACAACCTGCCCAAGAGCATCGAGAGTTTCTATCAGGAAATAGGACGTGCCGGACGCGACGGCCTGCCAAGCGACACCCTGCTCTTCTACTCGATGGCCGACCTCATCCTGCTGACCAAGTTTGCCAACGAAAGCGGACAGCGTGAAATCAATTTGGAAAAACTCCAGCGCATGCAACAATATGCCGAGGCCGACATCTGCCGACGACGCATCCTGCTGAACTATTTTGGCGAACAACGGACACACGATTGCGGCAACTGCGACGTATGCAAGAATCCGCCCGAGCGGTTCGACGGCACCGTCATCGTACAGAAAGCACTGAGCGCCATTGCCCGCACCAATCAACAGATCGGTACCCAAATGCTGGTAGACATCCTGCGCGGCAACCTCGATGCCGAACTCAAAGAAAAGGGGTACCACCAGCTGAAGACCTATGGAGCCGGACGCGACATCCCCGCCCGCGACTGGCAGGACTACCTGCTACAGATGCTGCAAATGGGATATTTCGAAGTGGCATACAACGAAAGCAACCACCTGAAGATAACCCCTGCGGGAAGCGATGTCCTCTTCGGCAGGGAGACAGCCCGCCTGGTAGTCATCCGCAGGGAGGAAACGACGGGCACGCGAGGAAGGAAACGGCAGGCGGCATCGCCCGTCATGCGCGAACTGCCACTGGGAATGGACAGTGGCGAGAGCGCCGATCTCTTCGAAGCCCTCAAGGACCTGCGCAAGCGCCTGGCCGATGAGGAAGTACTACCTGCCTACATCGTCTTGTCCGACAAGGTGCTGCACCTGCTGGCCGCCCAACGCCCCACGACCCTCGAAGCCTTCGGCAACGTGAGCGGCATCAGCGAATACAAGAAACGGAAATACGGGAAAGAATTCGTCAAGCTCATCCGACGCTTCGTCTGACCGGAACAACCGCCGTCCTACCTGCACTGACGCAACAATTCGCGTACCTCGCTTTGGGGCACGCCCAGCGAAACGGCCTTCTCCAGGTCGCGCTTGGCCTGCGTTTTCTTTTCCTGCATCAGATAGACCCGCCCGCGCATCAGGTAGGCCTCCACCTGTTCAGGATCCAGCCGGATGGCTTCGTCCAGATCCATCAGAGCCAAATCGGTGTTCCGCATGTCGAGTTCCACGCCGGCACGGGCTACATAGACCACCGCCAGCTCACGAGGAGCATAAGGCGTCGAACCGCCCTTATCGGCCAGCATGCCTTCGAGCACCTTCAGGGCCTCGCCATAGCGGGCCTCACGCTGGTGGAGGGTAGCCAGCCCCAGACGGGCACTGTAGTGACGGGGATCCACCTTCAGCAGCGTGTCATAGTCGAGACGGGCAAACTTGTAGTCGCGCCGGTTCATGTAGATGTAGGCACGCATCAGCAGCGCTTCGACGTTGTGGGGTTCCAGCTCGATGACCTGCGAATAGTCGGCACGGGCCTTGTCGTCCTGCCCCATCTCGAGCGAGAGGGTGGCATGGTTCATCAGGATGGGAACAGACATGGGAGCGATGTTGAGGGCCAGCCGATAGGACTCCAAAGCCTGCTCGTAACGGTGCTGGCTGCGCTGGATAGTCCCCAAATTGGAGAAGAGCAGAGCATTGCGCGCATTGGCCGGCTCCAGTTTCAGAGCCTGGCGGATGCAGTACTCAGCACGTTCGAGGCTATCTTGCTCGGTGGCAGTCACGGCACGTTCGCACCATTCGTCATAGGTTTGCGACAGAGCAGGAAGCCAAGTGACTACAAGCAGGAGTACGGACAGGAAGGCTTTCTTCATATGCAATAAATACAGTATATATAAGGTATAAATAATCGGGATCAATACAGCCCCACCGACAAATAACGCTCGCCGGTATCGGGCAGAAGCACGACGATACATTTGCCCTGCATATCGGACCGGGCAGCCAAGGTGCGGGCAGCATGAAGCGCGGCACCCGACGAAATGCCGGCCAGCAGTCCTTCAGTGGCAGCCAGCTCACGGGAGGCACGGAAAGCATCGTCGTCGGACACGGGAATCACCTCGTCGACGACAGAGGCATCGTAGTTGCCGGGCACGAAGTTGGCACCGATGCCCTGCAGGCGGTGAGGTCCGGCCTGTCCGCCCTCAAGCACAGGCGACGAAGCCGGTTCGACGGCCACGATACGCACAGCAGCGTTATGTTTCTTCAGTGCACGGGCCACACCACTGACGGTACCGCCCGTTCCTACACCAGCCACAAAGACATCCACCAGCCCAGCGGTTTCGGTCCATATTTCCTCACCGGTAGTGCGCTCGTGTACGGCCGGATTGGAAGGGTTGTCGAACTGCTGGAGGATGACGGCACCGGACGTGGCGTCACGCAATGCCTCGGCCTTGGCAATGGAACCTGCCATTCCCTCCGCACCGGACGTCAACACAATTTCAGCTCCCAGGGCCTTCAGCAGGTTGCGACGCTCAAGGCTCATGGTCTCGGGCATGGTGAGTATAAGGTGGTAGCCCTTGATGGTAGCCACCATGGCCAGGCCGATACCCGTATTGCCGCTGGTAGGCTCGATAATGGTAGCGCCGGGCTGCAGCAAGCCACGAGCTTCGGCATCTTCAATCATGGCCAGGGCAGTACGTGCCTTCACACTGCCCGAAGGGTTAAACATCTCCAGTTTTGCCACCAGCGGACGGGGCAGCCCATGCAGACGGCTGTAGGCCGACAGCTCCATGAGCGGAGTGCGGCCTACCAGATCTATCAGGTTCTTTGCTATCATGATGCGTCAAGCTTTCTTTATATAGTCCACCAACCAGGCACCGACTTCCTTCGTGCCATACTTGGCTCCGCCCTCCACCTGAATTTCAGGCGTACGGACATTGGCATCGAGCGAAGCATCGACCGCCTTTCGGATAAGGGTTCCTTCCTCCTTCAGGTTGAAATATTCGAAGAGCATGGCTACGGAGAGTACCTGTGCCAGCGGATTGGCGATGTTCAGCCCCTTGGCCTGCGGCCACGAACCGTGAATGGGTTCAAAGACCGGTGTGCTCTCGCCCGTAGAGGCCGAAGGAAGCAAGCCCATCGAACCGCTGATGACGGAGCCTTCGTCCGTCAGAATGTCGCCAAAGGTGTTCTCGGTGACCATCACGTCGAAGAAGCGCGGTTCCTGTATCATCTTCATGGCGGCGTTGTCGACGTACATATAGTCGGTCGTCACTTCGGGATATTTGGGGGCCATCTCTTGGGCTATCTGACGCCAGAGGCGGGAAGAAGCCAACACGTTGGCCTTGTCGACTACCGTCAGATGCTTGCGACGCTTCATGGCATACTCGAAGCCGACACGGAGGATGCGCTCAATCTCGGGACGGGTGTAATAGTTCGTATCCCATGCCTTGTCGTTGTCCTGGTATTTCTCGCCGAAGTACATACCGCCCGTCAGTTCGCGGATGCAGAGAAAGTCGGCACCCTCGACCAGCTCGGCGCGCAGGGGCGACTTGTGCAGGAGGCACTTGAAGGTCTGTACGGGGCGAATGTTGGCGTAGAGGCCAAGACGCTTGCGCATGGCCAGCAGGCCCTGCTCGGGACGCACCTTGGCAGTGGGGTCGTTGTCGAAACGCGGGTCGCCCACGGCCGAGAAGAGGACAGCGTCGGCGTTCTTGCATATCTGATAGGTGGCTTCGGGGAAGGGATCGCCCACTTCGTCGATGGCATGTGCACCGCAGAGGGCGTATTCGTACGTCACCTTGTGACCAAACTTCTCGCATACGGCGGTCATTACATCCACACCTACGGCGGATATTTCGGGGCCGATACCGTCACCGGCCAATACTGCTACTTTCAGTTCCATATCGTTTATTCGTTATTATTCAATAATTCTTGTACTTTGTCTTTATACTTCTTGTTCCTGAGACGCCGGCGGTCGGCAGCAATGAAGCCTGCGGTGAGCAGGGCCGCCACCACGACGTTGACCAGCAGATTGCCGTCCTTCCACTCCTCGTCGGGGCTTAGCCAACGCAGCAAGCCATTGACGGCCAGCAGCAGAACGAACACCAGCACGTAGCGCTGCCAGGGTTTCAAGCTAATCTTTTTCATGTTTCACCTTTGTTTCAGGGCTCAAAATAAGCATTTTATTCCATATCTCCGGCCCTAATTTTTCTTAAAAGTCTGAACGGACCACTTTTCCCAAGCTGAAGGGACAGAACGGATGCCTGTGTCTACAGCAATGTCTGAGCCGCCAGTCTCTGTTTCCCCACGGAGTAACTTTCGTTTCCCCCGCAGGAAACGCCCGTTTCCCCAGTAGGAAACGACAGTTCCCCCAGCAGGGAACGCCCGTTCCGCAAGCAGGAAATTACAGTTTTCTGCGCAGCCTCAGGGCTATTACATACGCGGAGAGGAGTCAGAAGATGCCTCAGTCTTGTCGTAACTGTCCTCGATGAGGTTCAGCATCTTCATCGTAGCCTTGATGGCAGCCTCCGTCTGGTCGGCGTCGAGGCCGCGGGTGCGGAGCACCTTGTCGTCGAAGCTCCACGTGATGACCGTCTGCACGAAGGCGTCCGTACGTCCACCGGGCGGGATACTGACGGCATAATTGGTCAGCATCGGGAAGCGGCGGCCCAGCGTACCCTTGTACACCTTGCGCAGGGCGCGGACGAAGGCATCGTATTGACCGTCGCCGCTGCTGTTTTCTTCGTACTCCTTGCCGTTGATTTCCACCTTGATGGTGGCCATCGGCTTCAGCCCGTAGGCCAGGTTGACGATGTAGCTCTTCAGCTTGACGCGCTCGGTGCGCACGTCGTGCTTCAGCACGTCGGACACGATGTAGGGCAGGTCTTCCTGCGTGACGAGCTCTTTCTTGTCGCCCAGCTCGATGATGCGTTCGGTAACCTTGCGCATCGACTCGTCGTCCAGCTGCAACCCCAGGTCTTCGAGGTTCCTGCGGATGTTGGCCTTGCCGGAATTCTTGCCGAGGGCATACTCGCGGCGACGGCCGAAGCGTTCGGGCAGGAGGTCATTGCAATAGAGGTTGCGCTTGTTGTCGCCGTCGGCATGCACGCCCGCCACCTGTGTGAAGACATTCTCGCCCACGATGGGCTTGTTGGCGGGGATGGCAATGCCGGAATACGACTCCACCACGCGGCTCACTTCGTTCAGACGGCTCTCGTCGATGCCTGTTATGGCGTTGAAGTGGTCCTTCAGGATGGCCTGTACGCTGGCCAGCGGGGCATTGCCCGCACGTTCGCCCAGACCGTTGATGGTGGTGTGCAGGCCACGGCAGCCGCTCAGCACAGCTGCCAGCACGTTGGATACGGCCAGGTCGTAGTCGTTGTGTGCATGGAAGTCGAAATGTACGTCGGGATAACGTTTCTTCATCTTGCGCATGAACTCAATGACCTGCAGGGGATTGAGGATGCCCAATGTGTCGGGCAGCATGAAGCGGCGGATAGAAGTGCCGACAAGGGCATCCATCAGCTGGAAGACGTAGTCGGGCGAATCTTTCATACCGCTGCTCCAGTCCTCCAGATAGATGTTGACGTCCATGTCGAGCGAGTCGGCGTAGTCCACCACCGCACGGATGTCGGCGATGTGCTCCTCGGGGGTTTTCTTCAGTTGGTATGTGCAGTGCTTCAACGAGCCCTTGCACAGCAGATTGATGACACGACACCCGGCGGCATGTATCCAGTCGACGGACACATGCCCGTCCACAAAACCCAGCACCTCGACGCGCTGTAACAGGCCGCGGCGGGCGGCCCAGTCGCAGATCATGCGCACGGCATCGGCCTCGCCGTCGGACACGCGGGCAGAGGCTACCTCCACACGGTCCACCTTCAGTTCCTCGAGCAGCAGACGGGCAATCATCAGCTTCTCGTGGGGCACGAAGGATACGCCGCTGGTCTGCTCCCCGTCGCGCAGGGTGGTGTCCATGATTTCTATTCTCGGATGGTTCATAGTTGGCAAATTATTGTGGCAGGCAGCATCATTTGTGTGCCGCCGATTCATACTCCTCGATTTTCTTCTTGTTTTCTACCAGGAAGTCGATGTCGTCCAGCCCGTTCATCAGGCAATGTTTCTTGTAGGCATTGATTTCGAATGTTTCCGTGCGGCCCGTTGCCTTGTTGGTCACCGTCTGGGCGGGCAGGTTCACTTCGACCTCGGTCTTGGGATCGGCAGCGATGCTCTCGAACAATTCCTTCAGAAAAGCTTCGCTCACTACCACGGGCAGCACGAAGTTGTTCAGCTCGTTGTTCTTGTGGATGTCCGCAAAGAAGCTTGAGATAACTACACGGAAACCATATCCGGCAATGGCCCAGGCGGCATGCTCACGGCTGGAACCCGATCCGAAGTTCTTTCCGGCTACCAGGATGCAGCCGCTGTACGTGGGATTGTTCAGCACGAAATCCTTGTTCAGCGTACCGTCGGCATTGTAGCACCAGTCACGGAAAAGGTTGTCACCGAAAAACTTCTCCTCGCGCGTCGTTGCCTTGAGGAAACGGGCGGGGATAATCTGGTCGGTATCTACGTTCTCCAGCGGCAGGGGAACGCAGGTGGAAGTTATGATGTTGAATTTCTGTTTCATTGTAGTACGATAGTTAATGAATGATCATCTGTATGCATATTCTTACATCAGTTCGCGCGGATCGGTAATCACGCCCGTCACGGCAGCGGCAGCAGCAGTCAACGGACTGGCCAGCAACGTGCGCGAACCGGGTCCCTGACGTCCTTCGAAGTTGCGGTTCGAAGTAGACACGGCATACTTGCCCGCAGGCACCTTGTCGTCGTTCATTGCCAGACAGGCGGAACAGCCCGGCTGACGGATTTCGAAGCCTGCCTCGGCCAGCACCTTGTCCAGTCCCTCTTCACGTATCTGGGCATCGACCATCCACGAGCCGGGAACCAGCCACGCTACCACGTGGGGAGCCTTCTTGCGGCCTTTTGCAATGGAAGCGAAGGCACGGAAGTCCTCTATACGACCATTCGTACAAGCACCGAGGAACACATAGTCTATCTTCTTGCCCAGCAACGACTCGCCCGGCTGGAATCCCATGTAGTCGAGCGACTTCTGGAACGAAGCCTTTGCCGCCTCGCCCATACCTTCGGTGGTAGGGATATGGGCGGTGATGCCCATGCCCATACCGGGGTTGGTGCCATAGGTAATCATCGGTTCGATGTCGGCAGCGTCAAAACGCACTTCCTTGTCGAACACAGCATCTTCATCGCTCTTCAGTGTCTTCCAATAGGCCACTGCCTTGTCCCAATCCTCGCCCTTCGGCGCATATTCACGGCCTTTGATGTAGGCGAAGGTCACCTCGTCGGGTGCCACCATGCCGCCGCGTGCACCCATTTCGATGCTGAGGTTGCACAGCGTCAGGCGGCCTTCCATCGTCAGACTGCGGACAGCCTCGCCGGCATATTCCACAAAATAACCCGTGGCACCGCTGGTCGTCATCTTCGACATCATATAGAGAGCGAGGTCCTTGGCTGTCACTCCCTTGCCCAGCCTGCCGTCCACGGTGATGCGCATCGTCTTGGGCCGTGTCTGGAGGATGCATTGCGAAGCCAATACCATCTCCACCTCACTGGTACCGATACCAAAGGCTACGGCACCCATGGCTCCGTGGGTCGACGTATGGGAGTCTCCACATACGATGGTCATCCCCGGCAAGGTCAGGCCGCGTTCGGGCCCTACGACGTGGATGATGCCGTTCTTGGGATTCATCATCCCGAAATGTGTCAGCCCGAATTCCTCGGCATTCCGTGCCAGCGTGTCTACCTGCTTGCGCGATACAGGGTCCTCGATGGGTTTGTCCTGGTCGTGCGTCGGCGTATTATGGTCAGGCATACAGAAAATCTTTTCCGGACGGAAGCAGCGGAGCCCCCTTGCCCGCAAGCCCTCGAAAGCCTGCGGACTGGTCACCTCATGGCAGTAGAGGCGGTCGATATAAAGCTGTGTGGGACCATCTTCCACCTTCTGCACCACGTGGGCGTCCCAGATCTTATCAAACAATGTATTCATAATGAATAAATTAATTAGAATCTTTGCTATGTTTATTTGAATTTATTGATACAGTCGATGTATGCTTCCACAGAAGCGGCAATGATGTCGGTGTTGGCACCGAAACCGTAGTAGCTGCGATTGTCGTACTCCACCTGCATGTGTACCTTACCCATATCGTCGCTTCCCTTGCTGATGGCCTGGATCGTGAATTCCTTCAACGTCATCTGACGGTCGATGATTTTCTTCAGTGCCTTGATGGCCGCATCCACCGGACCGTTGCCGCTGGCAGCTGCCTCAAACTTCTCGCCCGCGATATTCAATCCGATGCTGGCCACGGAACGGACACCCACACCGCTCGTCACTTGCAGGTATTCCAGCTTGATGCGGTGATTCTGCGTACGGTCGGCACCGGCCAGTACCAGAATGTCATCATCATTGATATCCTTCTTCTTGTCGGCCAGTTTGAGAAACTCTTCGTATATTTTGTCCAGTTTCTCCTGAGTCAGCTCCACACCCAGCACGTGCAGACGATTCTTCAACGCCGCACGTCCGCTACGGGCCGTCAATACGATGGAGTTGTCGTCGATGCCCACGTCGTGCGGATCGATGATTTCATAGGTCTGCGCATTCTTCAACACGCCGTCCTGATGAATACCCGAAGAATGGGCAAAGGCGTTGCGGCCCACGATAGCCTTGTTGGGCTGCACGGGCATATTCATCAGGCTGGACACCATGCGGCTCGTCGGATAAATCTTCTGCGTATTGATGTTTGTCTCGATATCGATATCCTTATGGCACTTGATGATCATCGCCACTTCCTCCAACGCAGTATTTCCGGCACGTTCACCGATACCGTTGATAGTCACTTCCACCTGGCGGGCACCGTTCAGCACACCGGCCATCGTATTGGCCGTCGCCATACCGAGGTCGTTGTGGCAATGGGTCGAGATAACAGCGTTATGGATGCCGTCTACATGCTCCATCAGATACTTGATTTTGGCGCCATACTCCGAAGGCAGGCAGTAGCCCGTCGTATCGGGAATGTTCACCACCGTAGCCCCTGCCTTGATGACAGCCTCGATGACACGGGCCAGGTATTCGTTCTCCGTACGACCGGCATCCTCTGCATAAAACTCCACATCGTCCACAAAACGACGGGCGTACTTCACGGCTGCTACCGCCCGCTCGATGATTTCCTCACGGTTGGAGTTGAATTTATAGCGGATGTGAGAATCAGACGTACCGATTCCCGTATGGATACGTTTATGCTTGGCATATTTCAAGGCTTCTGCCGCCACATCGATATCTTTCTGGACAGCACGGGTCAGGGCACAAATGGTAGGCCACGTCACAGCCTTGGATATTTCAATCACCGAATTGAAGTCACCCGGACTCGAAATGGGAAATCCTGCCTCAATGACATCCACGCCCAGCAGCTCCAGCTGCTTGGCCACTTGGATTTTCTCTACTGTGTTCAACTGACATCCCGGAACCTGTTCGCCGTCGCGAAGCGTCGTGTCGAAAATAAATAATCTGTCACTCATCTTGTTTATTGTATTTATAAGTTTATGTGCAATAAAAAAGCCTTTCGCACAGGGAAGTGAGAAAGGCTTCATATATATCTTTGAATTTACATATAATCATGCACGACACTCACTTCCACTACGTTTTCCTAGCAGAATAATAATGCCACACAGCAGAATATATGTAAAGTTCTGAATAATCATCTCATCATTTTGGTTTTAAAACGATGCAAAGGTAGAGATAATTTCATAGCACGCAAACAAATCCGTTACTTTTTTCAATCAAAACACGACATTCTATAACAATACGCATTACATCACCGTGAATATGACATAAAAAAGGCGCACCCGAAAGGGATGCGCCACAATATGGGTCACCATCAAGGTTATTTCTCACAAGTCTTGTCACATGCCTTCTTCTGGCACGCAGCATTTTCGCAGTCACCTCCACAGCTGCCTTTGCAGCCGTCCTTACAGATGCTGTCATTGGCACAGCACTCACCAGCGTTTTTCGTACATGCAGAATCACAAACTTGCACAGCTGTATCAGCATTTGCCTCTGCTGCCTTCTTGTTACCACAAGACATCACAGTCAAAGAAAACACGAACATCACAGCCAAAAATACTTTTGTCTTCATAAATCCAATTAATATTAAAAATAAACCTATAAAATAATTCAAGCGCAAATATAACAAAAGTCGAAAACAGAAAAAATAAGCTCACCCATTTTTTGTTTCAGTTTAACGCAGCACTTCCTGAGGTTCTGACGCAGTGCTTCATGAGGGCGTGACGCAGTGCTTCATGAGGACCTGACGCAGTGCTTCCTGAGGACCTGAGGAAGCACTTCATGGGGAGGTGACGCAGCACTCCGTGAAGGTGTAAGGAAGCGCGGCACGGCAGGAGGAGGGAGGGAGAGGTGGAGGGGAGCAGAGGCGCGGAAGCGGAAAGGGACGGGAGGGCCGGCCGCAGGGACGGGACGTGCACAAACGAAAAGTCCCCCGCGACACGTTCGTCACGGAGGACTTCCACTGAAGACGGCGGCTACCTACTCTCCCACTGTTGCGCAGTACCATCGGCGTGACCGGGCTTAACTTCTCTGTTCGGAATGGGAAGAGGTGGAACCCCGGTGCTATAGCCACCTGAATAAGGTTGGCATGAAGGAAGAAAAAGCAATGCAAAGCTGCAGGAATGTGCCGTCCCATAGGGACGAGGCGGAATAAAGCGGACGGGCAATTAGTAACGCTCGGCTTTGACGTCACCGTCTTTACACCTGCGTCCTATCAACGTCATCGTCTTTGACGACCCTAAAGAAATCTAATCTTGTGGCCGGCTTCGCACTTAGATGCTTTCAGCGCTTATCCG
>ENA-OOWN01000799-OOWN01000799.1-human-gut-metagenome-genome-assembly--contig:-NODE-799-length-25677-cov-2.429631_pt1 | contig 25677 bp, 23 predicted proteins | sample MGYA00241406_ERZ501319 | MGnify/ENA primary metagenome ERZ501319 (study PRJEB25962, sample SAMEA2042734) | human gut metagenome | biome: human gut; feature: human-associated habitat; material: faeces... | reverse complement strand
GGTCTGGTGGGCGATCCCTATTGCAGAGCTTATGTCTCTGGCTATGACGGTGATCTGCATGATCCACATTAATAAAAATATTATCAGTAAAATCGGAAAAAACAGTTGACATGTGTGGCCAGCTGACATATAATATTTAACTGTGACAAAGCGAGAAAATGTCTGATCCAAAGCCCCGGTAAGATGTTTTTACGTATAAATCAATAATATTTAATTGAATTTTTACAGGAGGTATACCAATGAACAGTTTCATGGCTAATCCAGCAAAAGTGGAAAGAAAATGGTACGTAGTTGACGCTACAGGATATACATTGGGACGTCTGGCATCTGAGGTAGCAAAGGTACTGAGAGGAAAGAACAAGCCGATCTTCACCCCGCATATGGACTGCGGAGATTATGTGATCGTTGTAAACGCTTCCAAGATCAAGGTTACAGGAAGGAAGCTGGATCAGAAGATCTATTATAACCATTCCGATTATGTTGGCGGAATGAAAGAGACCACGTTAAGAGAAATGATGGCGAAGAAGCCTGAGAGAGTGATTGAGTTGGCAGTGAAGGGAATGCTTCCCAAAGGACCTTTAGGAAGAAGCATGATCACAAAACTTCACGTATACGCTGGTGCAGATCACAAGCATCAGGCACAGAAGCCAGAAGTATTAGAGATTAAGTACTAAGAAGGAGGAGATTAACAGATGGCTAAGACAACAAAGTTCTATGGAACAGGAAGAAGAAAAAGCAGTATCGCCAGAGTTTACATCACTCCAGGTACTGGTAAGATCGTTATAAACAAGAAGGATATGGATGAGTACTTTGGCCTTGATACACTCAAGGTTATCGTAAAGCAGCCACTCGTTGCTACAGGCACAGAGGGCAAGTACGATGTACTCGTTAACGTATGTGGTGGTGGTTTCACAGGTCAGGCTGGAGCTATCAGACATGGTATTTCAAGAGCACTCCTTGAGGTTGATGCTGAGTACAGACCAATCCTTAAGAAGGCTGGATACCTTACAAGAGATCCAAGAATGAAGGAGAGAAAGAAGTACGGTCTCAAGGCCGCTCGTCGTGCTCCACAGTTCTCAAAGAGATAATTATATATCATTTCAGATATATCAAGAACCCGCAGAAGTCCAACGCTTTTGTGGGTTCTTTTTTTCAGAACTTTTGAGATTCAGATTAGGAGGAACAAAAGATATGGTGACATTATTGTCGAAGTTGTGGATCAAATCAGATAATTATAAGGATAGCAAGGTGAGGGAGAAATATGGTGTTCTTTGCGGAGCTGTTGGTATATTTTTGAATGTATTATTGTTTCTGGGAAAATTCTTCGCTGGATTACTTTCGGGTGCTATCTCGATCACGGCGGATGCGTTCAACAATTTATCAGATGCAGGAAGCTCGTTTATATCTATGATAGGCTTTAAGTTATCTGGCAGAAAACCGGACCCGGATCATCCGTTTGGACATGGAAGAATAGAGTATATATCAGGCTTATTTGTAGCAGTCATGATCATATTGATGGCCTACGAGCTTATTAAAGATTCAATCGGAAAGATCCTACATCCGGAACTTCCAAAATTCAGCAGTCTAGTTGCCGTTATACTCGTTGTTTCAATTGGAGTAAAGATATATATGTATTTCTACAACAGGAGTATAGGCAGAAAGATAGAGAGTGCGACCATGATAGCGACGGCGAAAGACAGTTTATCTGATACATTTTCCACAATGGTTGTTCTTGCATCTGCACTTGCTGCTCATTTCTGGAAAATACCTATAGATGGATATTGCGGGTTATTGGTGGGCGTAATGATACTCATAGCTGGCATCACTGCAATGAAGGATACGGTCAGCCCATTGCTTGGTCAGGCACCGGAACCAGAGCTTGTGGATGAGATCGAGAAGATCGTGAGGTGTGATAAAAGGATCCTTGGTATTCATGATCTTGTGGTCCATGATTATGGACCTGGCAGACTTATGGTCAGCTTGCACGCAGAAGTTCCTTATAAGGAAGATATTCTTGAACTGCATGATCTGATCGATCAGATAGAATTCTCTCTCAGAAAAGAACTAAATTGTGAGCCTGTCATTCACATGGACCCGATAGTAGATGACGATGAGGAGACAAATGCTGTGAAAGCGCGGATCACTGAAATTATAGAATCACTTAATAAGGATAGCAGAAAAAATGAAAATGTTCAGTTTCACGACTTTAGAATGGTAAAGGGTTCAACACATTCCAATTTGATTTTTGATGTGGTTTTGCCACATGGATATCAAATGTCAGAAGAACAGATAATATCCTATATCAAGGAAAAAGTTAGTGAGTACAATAAAAATTACTATTGTGTGATACATATTGACAGAGCGTATGTAAAATAATTCCAGATGGTGAGCATCCTGATCACAGAAGAGTAAGACCTTCTGTGGTTATTATTATTACATAATATATTTACATGTTTTTTCATAATCTTAGATTTGACTTTACCATGATAAACTGTTACTATGTTACCGTGTTGTGCCCTAATAGGGCTGTATATCATGCAGATGCCCAGTGTAGTGTGTTTCATGCATCTGCCAAGTATATTTAAGTATATTTCAGGAGGAAAAAAGTATGAAAAAGTTATTATCACTGCTCTTAGTGGCAGCAATGGGACTTTCACTGGTTGGATGTGGCGGATCTGATAACGGATCTAAGAGTGAGTCAAAGAGTGATCTGGAGTATGTAAAGGATAAGGGAACTCTCGTTGTCGGCGTTACAGACTTCGCACCGATGGATTACAAGGATGAGTCAGGCAACTGGATCGGATTTGACGCGGATATGGCATCAGCATTTGCAGAGAGCCTTGGGGTAAAGGCAGAGTTCGTAGAGATAGATTGGGACAACAAGATCATGGAGCTTGACGGCAAGACCATCGACTGTGTATGGAATGGTATGACACTTACAGATGAGGTTACAAGCTCAATGGCATGTTCAGATGCATACTGCAACAATGCTCAGGTAGTTATCGTGCCAAATGATAAGGCAGACAAGTATCAGACAGTAGACAGCATCAAGGAGCTTACATTTGCTGTAGAGGCAGGAAGCGCAGGCGAGGATCAGGCCAAGGCGCTTGGTCTCAACTATACAGCGGTAAAGGCACAGGCAGATGCACTCATGGAAGTTGCAGCTGGAACATCAGATGCAGCAATCATTGATTCGCTTATGGCAGCAGCTATGGTTGGTGAGGGAACAGGTTATGACAAGCTCACATATACCGTAGGTCTCAACAGCGAGGAGTATGGCGTTGGCTTCAGAAAGGACTCAGATCTTGTAGCTGAGCTCAACAAGTTCTTTGCAGACAGTAAGGCTGACGGTTCAATGGAGAAGTGTGCTGAGACATATAAGGTACAGGCTGCACTTGCAAAGTAATAGATAAGATATAATTAGTATTTTTACCATCACTTAGAGAGAAAAATTATTATGGATTTGTTTTTTGAACAGCTCCCGGTCGTACTTGGAGCTCTTAATACAGGATTTATACAGACATTAAAATTGTTCTTCGTGACATTGCTCGGTGCATTTCCACTTGGACTTCTCATAGCACTCGGTTCCATGTCAAAGTTTAAACCGCTCAGCTATCTTATGAAGTTCATTGTATGGATAGTGAGAGGTACACCACTTATGATACAGCTGCTCATCATATATTATTTCCCGGGACTTGTATTCCACAACCCGGTATGGGGCGGCGGCGAAGGCGGAAGATTTGTAGCGGCATCGGTGTCATTCATAGTGAACTATGCCTGCTATTTCTCAGAGATTTACCGTGGAGGTATTCAGGGTATTCCTGTAGGACAGGAGGAGGCCGGACTTGTGCTTGGCATGACTCCAAAGCAGATATTCTTCAAGGTCAAGCTTTTGCAGATGATAAAGAAGATAGTTCCGGCGATGTCCAACGAGATCATAACTCTGGTCAAGGATACGTCCCTTGCCCGTATCATCGCACTTCAGGAGATAATCTGGGCAGGACAGGCATTCATGAAGGGTTCACAGGGAATCTCTGGTGCGATATGGCCACTCTTCTTCTGCGCATTCTACTATCTGATATGGAATGGCGTACTCACAGTTTTACTTGGCAAATTAGAGAAGAAACTTGATTTTTTTAGATAGGAGGAGCCGCAATGAACGCAGTTCATACTCGGAATCGGCTCTGACAACCTGCCCCGCTGCGGAGCAGAGGGGCGATACATATTAAATAGGAGGAGCCGCAAATGGCTATATTAGAGGTTGAACATATAAAAAAGAAGTTTGGCAAGACAGATGTGCTCAAGGATATAAGCTTTTCTCTGGAGCAGGGCGAGGTCCTTTCTATCATAGGATCATCAGGAAGTGGAAAGACAACACTTCTTCGCTGTTTGAACTTTCTGGAGATGCCGGATAACGGAGTAATCCGTGTAAAAGATGAGATCCTGCTTGATACAGACAAGCCGGAAACCCTTAAGGAGTCGGAGGTGCGCAAGAAGAGACTGCATTTTGGACTGGTGTTCCAGTCATTTAATCTCTTTCCACAGTACACTGCGCTTCAGAACGTAATGCTTGCAAGAGAGCTTCTTGCAAAGGAGAGACCGGATTTCAAAGTAAATAAGAAGAATATACTCGACGAGATAAGAGTCCAGGCAGAGGAACTTCTCCGTCAGATGGGACTTGAGGAAAGAATGAACAACTATCCTCACCAGCTTTCAGGCGGACAGTGCCAGCGAGTTGCCATAGCAAGAGCGCTTGCGTTGCAGCCGGACATCCTGTGTTTCGATGAGCCTACATCGGCTCTTGATCCGGAGCTCACAGGAGAGGTACTTAAGGTTCTCAGAAACCTTGCAGACAAAAAGACAACCATGATAATTGTTACCCATGAGATGGCATTTGCAAAGGATGTTGCAAGTCAGGTCATATTCATGGATGATGGATATATACTTGAGCAGGGAAGACCTGACCAGGTATTTGACAATCCGAAGATGGAGAGGACAAAACAATTTCTTTCATCATATTCATAAAAGATGTATAAGATCCCGGTGTATCGAAAAAATGATGCACCGGGATTTTCTGTTTATATAAAAAATAATCACTAAAAATCTGAAAAACCGTCTGAAACTATACTATACAAAATTTACAAAACAATAATAAGAAACAAGGCAGCAATTCTCCCCCATATATAAATGAAATAAGAAACATAGGCATGGCAGATAGGGATGCCATCTACCCCATGCACAAAAAAACAAGAAAATGACATATCGGAGGTCTACCCAGAGGGATAAAAAAATCTACCCAGACGTTGAGTAAAAAAAGGTCAGTGTGTACTATTGGATATACCGTACGGAATACAAAGCATGACATTAAAAATTTGTTTTACAGGAGGAGAACATTATGCCATTAACAAGAAAAACAACAGGTGTAGAAAAAACAAAAAGAGAAACAGGAAGTATTGATAAGGTCAGAATAAATGATGGTCGTGTACAGGTACTGACCAGCGAGGGTAAAATATATGTTTTTGATAAACGAGAGGTATGCACTGTTACAAATATATCACTCAGTGTAAATGAAAGACCGGTAAATGCCAGCTTTGAGAATTCAGGGTATGGGACATCGACCAATGCTATCCGTTTTCAGAGATACCCGATAGTGGAATTTGTCAATCTTGCGCCGGAAACAGTGAAGAACTATATGAAGTCAATATTGATGGAGTCCGTCCTGGATCTGTCTGACGTTAAGGTGATGCATTCATATAAGTGGGGGGACAATGAGCCGCATCTCTATATGCCAGATGATTGGGACGATGGAAGAATATATGCTAAACTGAGCGATGAAGAAGCAGACAAAGCCGATGAATATGACATAGACTATGTGGAAGATGGATATGAGGACGATTGGTATGAAGAGGAAGGGGATGAGAATGAGTAGGAGAAATGTGATCTCATGATTGAAATGTGATACAGTTTTTCCAATGCAGTGATGACACAGAGAAAACAATAAAGTATAGTAGAAGCAGCAAAGACACTAAATGCCGCTTGCCCAATATCAGACGGGCAGGCAGAATTTGGTGTCTTTTTTGATGGAGGACAGAAGCATGCTAAAAACAATGGGACAATAAATCCGGCAATGCGTTCTACCTCATGTCACATGAAAACATATCAGCAATCCATTCCCATAGCCCTGGCTTTGGTGGTCTGTGTCTCTCCCCTGGGATGATGTGGTGGGGCGTATATGGATGAGAGTTTCAGTGGATTATTGCCAATGTTGATGATGTTGTGCCATGTGCCGGCTGGTATACAGACGCATTCTCCTGCACAAAGATTCTGACGGAAGCACAGTTCGTTTGGGCAGCAGCCCATTCTGACTGAACACTGTCCCTGTTCGATCCGGATGATCTGATCGGTATTATCATGGATTTCCAAACCTACGTCTGAGCAGGCAGGTATACACATGACTGTCATCTGCATGAAACAGCCGGTCCACACGGTTTCGCGGTAATTGTGGTTCTGTAACGCTTTATCCCGGAGGTCTATAGTGCAGATGTTGTCACGACAGTCAGGTCTGTTCGGAGAACAATGGTTGTTGCATTTCATAGGATAGTCCTTTCAGATTTAATAGTTCTATTTATAGTATTCAGAAAGGATAGAATATGACAAAAATTATACATTTTTATGTAACCTGGATTGTGAGATATGTGAAAAAATGCAAAAAGTGATAAAAAAATTGAAAATAGTATTGACATTTTGTACATAAACAACTAATATAAGATATATCAAATGGAAACGGTTCCAGAAACGTTTCCGAAAAAAACAAAGTAACCATTAAGCAGCTCGTATAAGAGATGACTGAAGGAAAAATTTTATTATTTTATGGGAGGAACCAATATGAACAAGAAAGGTATTGCGGCACTTGGACTGTCACTTATGATGGCAGGTACCATGTTGACAGGATGTGGCTCAGGAGATTCAGATGGAGCAGGAAAGAAGGCAGATGCAAAGGGCTCTGTATATTATCTGAATTTCAAACCGGAGCAGGATGCACAGTGGCAGGAGCTTGCTAAGGTGTACACAGAAGAGACTGGCGTTGATGTGACGGTAGTTACAGCGGCTTCTGGTCAGTATGAGACTACTCTTAAGAGTGAGATGGGTAAGTCAGAATCACCTACCCTGTTCCAGGTAAATGGACCGGTTGGTCTTGCTTCCTGGAAGGACTATTGTTATGATCTTGGATCATCACAGGTGTATAAAGAACTCACTTCTGAGGACTTTGCACTTAAGGATGGCGATAAGGTCGCAGGAATCGGATATGTTATAGAGTCATACGGAATCATTTACAACAAAGAGCTTTTAAGCAAAGCTGGATACACAGAGGATGATATCAAATCATTTGCAGACCTCAAGAAGGTGGCAGAGGATATAACAGCTAACTCAGACAAATTAGGATTCTCAGCATTTACATCAGCTGGAATGGACGGATCATCAGATTGGAGATTCAAGACACATCTTGCAAATCTTCCAATCTACTATGAATACAAGGCTGATGGAATCGATACTACAGATGCGATCAAGGGTACATATCTTGATAATTACAGAAATGTATGGGATCTGTACATCAACAACTCAACAACCGATCCAAAGCAGCTCAGCACAAAGACTGGTGATGATGCGGTTGCAGAGTTTGTTTCAGGACAGGCAGTATTTTATCAGAATGGTACATGGGCATACTCAGATGTATCATCACTTGGCGATGACAACCTCGGAATGCTCCCTATCTATATCGGAGTAGATGGTGAGGAGAATCAGGGACTCTGTACAGGAAGTGAGAATTACTGGTGTGTAAATGCTAAGGCTTCAGAGGAAGATATCCAGGCAACTCTTGACTTCATGGAGTGGTGTGCTACAGATGATGTCGCACTTAAGGCAATCTGTGGTTCAGAGGGTGCTATGCCATCAGGAGCTGATGGAATGGGATTTGTAACACCATTCAAGAAGAACATTGAGTCAACAAACCTTCTTGTAAACATTGCAAATGAGTATGTAGCAGAGGGCAAGACACCTGTAAGCTGGAACTTCACAACAATGCCATCAGAGCAGTGGAAGAACGACCTCGGATCAGCACTTACAACATATGCGGCAGATCAGACAGATGCCAACTGGGATCTTGTAAAGAGCGCATTTGTAGACGGATGGGCTAAAGAGGCTGCTGCAGCAAAGTCAAAATAAAACATATTAACAAATAAACAATAGTACACAACCCCAAAATAAAAAAACATCACAAAATAAACCCAACTTAAAATATGAATAAAGTCCTGCAAGCTGCAGGACACCAGGAAGGCTAACAGCTTTGCAAAGGCAGCTCATACCCGGAGGTGCCAGACTAGAGATGGATATGTATTCATATGCAAATATGTCTACATATCCATTTTTAGACTCAAAAGATATTGGAAAGAAAATTGATATGCAACAGAGTGGAGGTTATCAAAAAAATTATGGAGAAAACGATAAAAAGATATTGGCCGGTGTTTCTGATACCGACAATGGCTGCGTTTGTTATAGGATTTATCGTGCCATTTGCCGAGGGAATATATCTGTCCTTCTGTAAGTTCACGACCATAAGGGACGCTGAATTTGTAGGATTACAGAATTATATAGACGCATTCAAGGACGCAACATTCCCGGATGCATTTAAGTTTACAACATTATTTGCGATTGTCACACTTGTGCTTATAAATGTTCTTGCATTTCTTGTGGCACTGGCACTTACACAGAAAATCAAAGGAACTAATATATTCAGAACGATATTCTTTATGCCGAATCTTATAGGTGGTATCGTACTTGGATATGTATGGCAGCTTATATTTGATGCCATATTCTCAAAGTTTGACACAGCCCTGAAACTCAATGAAGTCCTCGGTTTCTGGGGACTGGTTATACTTGTGTGCTGGCAGCAGATAGGATATATGATGATCGTTTATATTGCAGGACTTCAGGCAATACCTGAAGACATTCAGGAAGCGGCCATGATTGATGGCGCAAATAGAACACAGAGACTTTTCAGAGTTACGATCCCGAACATGATGCCATCCATAACTATATGTACATTTCTCACAATAACCAACTCGTTCAAACTGTTTGACCAGAACCTGGCACTCACAGGAGGCGAGCCTCTTCATAAGACAGAGATGCTTGCGCTCAATATATATGAGACGTTTTATGGAAGAGTAGGATATGAGGGAGTAGGTCAGGCCAAGGCAGTCATATTCTTTATACTGGTAGTAGTGATAGGACTCATACAGCTTAAGCTTACAAGATCAAAGGAGGTGCAGCAGTAATGGCGAAGATACAGAAAACAGCAAATACAGCGGATAAAAAGCCTGTATACAGAGTGAAAGAAAAACCGACGGCTATGGGAATTCTGGCTACTTTATTCTTTACCATTATTTCCATAATATTTGTTTCACCGATAATAATCGTAATTATAAACTCTCTGAAAGCCAAGACGTTTATCAGTCTGGAGACATTTGAACTGCCAAATGAGCACAGCTACATAGGCCTGGACAATTATAAAACGGCTATAACACAGTATGATTTCATTAAGGCAGTGGGCTGGACAGTTGTGATAACGGTTCTCTCAGTAGCAGCAATTCTGCTGTTCTGCTCTATGACAGCCTGGTATATAACCAGAGTCAAGAATATAGCGACAAAGATCATATATCTGCTCTGCGTGTTCTCTATGGTAATACCTTTCCAGATGGTTATGTTTACTTTGGCTGGAACTGCGGATGCACTTCACCTTACTACTCCATGGGGAATCGTGATCGTGTATCTTGGATTTGGAACAGGTCTTGCAGTATTCATGTTCTGCGGATTTATCAAGTCCATTCCTTTGGAGGTCGAGGAGGCTGCGATGATAGATGGATGTACGCCACTCAAGACATTTTTCAGGGTTGTTATCCCTATCATGAAACCTACGTACATATCTGTAGGAATACTTGAGGCTATGTGGATATGGAATGATTTCCTTCTGCCATATTTGGTACTCGACATCAAGAAATACAAGACGATATCTATAGTTGTCCAGTATATGAAGGGCAGCTACGGAAGAGTAGATATGGGAGCAATCATGGCGTGCCTTGTTATGGCTATCATTCCGGTTGTTGTATTCTACCTCTGTGCACAGAAGTACATCATCAAGGGTGTTGCAGCTGGTGCTGTAAAGGGATAGTAATATAATATTATTATAAAAAACAGGCGGTTGTGAGATTCGCAGCCGCCTGAAATTGGTTAAAAGGAGAGATTTCAGATGGAAAGATCAGCAGGAATACTGCTTGCTATATCAAGCCTCCCGTCAAAGTATGGAATTGGCAGCTTCTCAAAAGAGGCATATCGTTTCGTTGACTGGCTTAGGTCTGCACACCAGAGTTACTGGCAGATACTTCCCATGGGTCCCACCGGGTATGGGGATTCGCCGTATCAGTCATTTTCGACATTTGCTGGAAATCCATATTTTATAGATCTTGATACACTTGTGGATCAGGGACTGCTCACAGACCGCGAGTGCAGAGAGATAGACTGGGGAGATGATGACAGATACGTTGATTATAGCAAAATTTATAATGGAAGATACAGTCTCCTCAGGAAAGCATATGAAAGATGGAAAATGACTGACAGCATGGAGTTTTCCATGTTCATGGATGAGAACAAAGAATGGATATATGATTATTCACTATTTATGGCTGTAAAGGATTCGCTTGGTGGAATTTCGTGGACAGAGTGGCCGCAGGATATAAGAAACAGGCAGCCTGATGCGGTGCAGAAAATGCAGGTTGAGCTTGCGGATGAGATACATTTTCAGCAGTACATGCAGTATTTGTTTTATACTCAGTGGAATGCGCTAAAGAGCTATGCCAACAAGAACCATATAAGGATCATAGGAGATATCCCAATCTATGTAGCTATGGACAGCGCAGATGTATGGGCACACCCGGAGCTTTTCAGGCTTGATGAGGATAGGCGACCATACGAGGTTGCCGGATGCCCGCCTGATGGGTTTTCGGAGACCGGACAGCTGTGGGGAAACCCAATATATGACTGGGAGCTGAACAGGCAGACCGGTTACAGCTGGTGGATAGCCAGAATGAGACATAGCTATAAACTTTATGATGTAGTCCGGATTGATCATTTCAGAGGCTTTGATGAATATTATGCCATTCCATATGGTGAGGAAACAGCTGTGAATGGCAAGTGGAAAAAGGGCCCTGGGATGGATCTGTTCAGGAATATAGAAAAGGCTCTGGGTAAGAGAGATGTCATTGCCGAGGATCTTGGTTTTGTGACTGATTCGGTCAGAAAGCTTGTGCATGATTCCGGATTTCCGGGAATGAAGGTTGTGGAGTTTGCCTTTGATGTGAGAGACACCGGGGCGGCATCTGATTATCTTCCACATAATTACATACGAAATTGTGTTGTATATACGGGAACCCATGACAATGAGACCCTTATTGGCTGGTGGAGCAGTATAGATCAGAGATCCAGAGACATGGCAAGGGATTATATGGCAGCTCATTATACACCGGACCGTCTGATCAATGTCCCATTTATCACGCTTGCTATGAGAAGTATTGCAGATCTTTGTATTATACCGATGCAGGATTATTTGGGGCTAGACAATAAATCGAGGATGAATAAGCCATCCACAGTTGGCGATAACTGGAGGTGGCGCATGATATCCGACGATACGGATGATGATCTTGCAGAGGAAATAGGCAGACTTACACTGATGACCGGGAGAAGCAAGATGTGAAAAAGTACTCTCTAAAAATATTTACCGGGAAATGATAAGTAGAGTATTTTCTTGACCTCCACATATTGGGATAATATAATTATTGGGAATAAAAGAGAAAAGTGGGATACAGCTTATGACAATAAAGGATATTGCACGTATATCAGGTTATGGTATCGGAACCGTGTCCAGGGTGATCAACAATCAGACCGGAGTCAGCGATGCAGCCAGAGAGAAGATACTCAGGGTTATAGAGGAAAACGGCTTTGAGCCGAACGTCAACGCAAAGCTCCTCAAAATGTCAGCGAAATCGGCGGTGGTTGTCATCATAAAAGGAAACCAGAATATGTTGTTTGCGGATATAGTAGAGCGGATACAGAACCTGCTTGCTGGATATGATGAGGATGTCATAGTGGAGTACATAGACGAGGATGGTGACGAGATCGAGTATGCCATCAAACTCACTCATAGCGTGAATCCGAAGGGAATCATGTTTTTGGGTGCCAATCTTGCACTTTTTGATGAGCGTGTGAAAGAGTTTGAGATCCCGGGAGTCATAATCACGACCGGCGGAGAGATTCTTGCAAATGACAACATATCCTCCATAACGATAGATGACACGGCAGCGACATACGATATGACAAGGTATCTTCTTGAAAAAGGCCACAGACGCATCGGAGTCATAGGAGGGCAGGTGTCCGAGAAACAGATAAGTTTCAATAGATATGAAGGCTGCAAGAGGGCTATAGATGAGTGGCAGCATGATGACCGGGCGGAGTTTACATATATTCCGTGCAGGTATTCTATGAAGGCAGGTTATGAGGCCACGAAGCGTCTCTTGGAGGAACAGCCGGAGGTTACAGCAATCATGGCTCTCAGTGATACGATAGCGATCGGCGTCATGAGAGCGGCTGCTGATCTGGGCAAACATATTCCGGAGGAGCTGTCAGTTACTGGATTTGATGGAATAGAGCTGGCAGGATACTGTGTACCAAGACTTACAACAATAAAACAGAATAAAGAGATCATGGCATCGAGAAGTGTTGACATCATGCTCAAGCATATAAATTATGCAGCAGCTGGTGAACATGAGATAGTGCCATATTCCCTGATAGAGGGAGAAAGCGTTAAGAGCATCGGCTAGGATTCAGGGAAAATCTTTTTAATTAAGTTTGAATTCGTCTTATACTGGTATATTATATATCAGTATAGGGCGATTTTTTTATGAGATAAAAGTTCGGTAAGGCTCTGAGATTCGTATAGCGTATTTATCACAGTTTGGAGATGAGAAGATGGATCAGAATATAGAATCGGAAATATTAGAAAAACACAAACTATGTAAAGTGCTTAAGGTGTTTAAGATTGTTTCTTTTATAGGAATATTTGCGCCATTTGTTGCGTTTATGGTGGTATCTAGAAATGGCTATGAATTAGACTCTGCTTGGCTGCTGATTCCGGCTTTGTTTGTAGGCGGATTTTTCCTGTTCTCATATATGGAGACAAATAAACTTAAAGACCTCAAGGAACTCATGGGACAGTATGTTGTACGGAGTGTCCTTGGAGAGCGCTTTCATGTGATTGAATACATGCCAAATGGATATACAAATGAGGCATTTTTACATAATTGTCCGATTCTTCCTTCATTTAATAATATGGATGGTTCTGACTTTATACATGGAATATACAGGGGAGTAGAATTTACATTCAGTGATCTCACACTCAGAACGGAAACAAAGGGTTCACCGGACGGCGAGTTTCCTGGCGATAATGTTGTCAATTTTAAAGGTCAGCTCATAACGGCTACTTCCCATAAGAATGTTAATGGTTTTGTACATATCCAGGAGAGAATTAGTCGAAGAATGAAAAATGAAAAGAAAAGTGGCATATTATCAAGTGTATTGAGTTCTGGGGATTCATGTAACAGTTTTATGACGGGCAACGCGTCATTTGATAACAGGTTCGATATATATGCCTCTGACAGCCAGCTTGCTTTGAGGGTATTGACGCCACAGCTTATGCAGGGACTTATGGGACTTGAAGGATTTATGGAGATACAGATCGCTGGCAATATGGTGGCAGTAGCGATAAAGAATGACAGAGATTTATTTGAACTTAGTAACAATGGCAGGGATAATGGTGACATGGAGGAGTATCGTCAGAAATTTAGGGATGAACTTTCCGATATTTTGAAAGTTATTGATGTCTTTGGTATGAATACAGATCTTTTTCAGTAGTTGGTTAAATGATAGAATGTTTATATACAGTGAGAATGTGTTAAATGTAGGAAATAACCGGAAAGATCATAGGATACGATACCCTGACCGGCAGGACAAAATTGCCGGGATATGCACAACCCACAGTGGAATACATCGATCCATACAGCGGTGAGCCGGATTCTTATATGGTAAATCAGGAGATAAACAGAAAGAAACATCCTATCGGTAGCGAGTATAAACTTTTATACTCTAGGGAAAAGAGAACGGCCTATGAGAAGAAGTCAAACAAGGTGTACAGAGAGATGGAGGTTTGCTTTTTCGGACTGGCTGTGCTGATCTTCATTGCGGGGATAGTGAAGTTGGCGATGAAGGTATTGTAATCACCGCCGATACTATGCTAATATAGATATGTTTGCGAAAATGACAAATTTTTATCACTTCAGGAGGAAAACAATGGGTGGATTTTTTGGAGTAGCGGCAAAAGATGACTGTGTGTTTGATCTGTTCTTTGGAATAGACTATCATTCACATCTTGGAACAAGACGCGGAGGCATGACAGTGTATGGAGATAAGGGATTTGACAGATCCATACACAATATCGAGAATGCTCCATTTAGAACAAAGTTCGACAAAGATATGCAGAACATGAAGGGCTATTTTGGAATAGGATGTATATCCGATTATGAGCCACAGCCACTCATAGTGCGTTCACATCACGGAACATATGCTCTGACAACTGTCAGCAAGATCAACAATGTTGACGAGATATCCAAGGAGATATTTGATCAGGGACATTCACATTTCCTTGAGATGAGCGGAGGGGATATCAACAGCACAGAGCTTGTGGCAGCCCTCATCAACCAGAAGGATAATCTGATAGATGGAATAAGATATGCGCTGGAGAAGATAGATGGTTCTCTGTCACTCCTGCTCATGAACCAGAATGGAATATATGCAGCCAGGGATATGTATGGAAGAACTCCTGTGGTCATAGGCAAGAAAGATGGTGCATTCTGTGCGTCATTTGAGAACTTTGCCTACAAGAACCTTGGCTATCATGACTATAAAGAACTCGGTCCTGGTGAGGTTGTTGTACTCACACCGTCAAACTGCGTGACGCTTGTGCAGCCGGGCAAGGACATGAAGATCTGTACCTTCCTGTGGGTATACTATGGTTACCCTGCAAGTTCATACGAGGGTATGAGTGTAGAGCAGATGAGATACAACTGCGGAGCCAGCATGGCAAAGAGAGATAACGTTAAGCCTGATATCGTAGCCGGAGTTCCGGATTCAGGAACAGCGCATGCAGTCGGCTATGCCAATGAATCAGGAATACCTTTCTCAAGACCATTCATCAAGTACACACCGACATGGCCACGTTCATTTATGCCGACCATACAGAGCCAGCGTAACCTCATCGCGAAGATGAAGCTTCTGGCAGTTGAGGATCTTATAAAGGATAAGAGCCTTCTGCTCATAGACGATTCCATCGTGCGTGGAACACAGCTCAGAGAGACAACCGAGTATCTGTTTGACAGCGGTGCCAAGGAAGTGCACATCAGACCTGCATGTCCACCACTTGTATACGGATGTAAATACCTTAACTTCTCAAGATCATCATCAGAGATGGATCTTATAACAAGAAGAGTTATCGAGAGACTTGAGAACGGCAACGTGACAGACGAGGTACTTCAGGAGTACACAGATCCTGATTCAGAGAAGTATGAGAAAATGGTTGATGAGATCTGCAAGGAGCTGCATTTCACATCACTCAGATTCAACAGACTTGATGATATGCTTGAGGCATGCGGAGTTGAGAAGTGCAAGCTTTGTACATACTGCTGGGATGGTAAGGAGTAGAGCAGGAAAACAGCCGCATAACCTGGCATATATGGTTAGGACAGAACATTTTATGACAAATATTAAACGGTGGTAGAGATAAGGCATAGATAATATGGGTAATAGTGCAGAGAATATATCAGAGATCACAATAGAAGAGATACAGGAACTGGATAAGGATTCATATCTGATGGTTGACATCAGGGATGAGGTAGAGATATCCCACGGAGCCATCCTGGGTGCGATGGCAGTCCAGACGGACAGGCTGATGCCGGAGCATCTGGCAGAAACCGCAGGTGAACTGTTTCCTGCAGAGGAATATATGCCCGGGGACAACTCAAAGGGAAAGAAACTCATCATCTGCTGCACCCACGGAACCAACAGCATTCCGCTGGCGGAGAGACTTACAGAGCTGGGATACGATGCGGTGAGCCTAAAAGGTGGCTATATATCATGGCTGCTCTACACCATGGGCAAGCAGGAACAGACTGATATATGTGCCGACGTTGAGAAGAGCCTCCGCAAGAAGTTCCACAAGAAGATATGGTGCAACTTCACAAAGGCCATCAACAGATATGAGCTGGTGAAGGAGGGCGACAGGATAGCCGTATGTATATCGGGCGGCAAGGATTCCTTCCTCATGGCAAAGTGTTTTCAGGAGCTGAAAAGGCACAACAAGTTCCCATTTGAGCTCAAGTTCATAGTTATGGATCCGGGTTACAGCCCGGCAAACCGCAAGGTCATAGAGGATAATGCCAGGATGCTGAACATCCCTATCCAGATATTTGAGTCGGATATATTTGATTCAGTGTATAACGTAGAGAAGTCGCCGTGTTATCTCTGTGCAAGAATGAGACGAGGCCATCTGTACAGCTATGCGAAGGAGCTTGGCTGTAACAAGATAGCTCTTGGACACCACTACGATGATGTCATAGAGACCATACTCATGGGTATGCTCTACGGAGCGCAGATGCAGACCATGATGCCGAAGCTCCACAGCACCAACTTTGAGGGCATGGAGCTCATCAGACCTCTTTATATGGTAAGGGAGGACGACATCAAAGCGTGGAGAGATTACAATGAGCTTCATTTCATACAGTGTGCATGTAAGTTCACGGATACATGTACCACCTGCAATAATGAGGAGACAAAGTCCAAGCGTCAGGAGATCAAACAGCTCATAGCAACGCTCAAGAAGACGAATCCGTTTGTGGAGGGCAATATATTCAAGAGTGTGGAGAATGTCAATATCGATACCCTTATAGAGTATAAGCAGGGAGGCGTGCGACACAGCTTCCTTGATACCTACGATGAGAAGAGCGGTAAGACAGAATAGATAAAAACAGCATTTGAGAGCCGTTATTTACATTTTGCAGATGTAAGTGACGGCTTTTAATGTTATTTTCATAAAAGCATGGCAATATATATCTGTTCAGCGATCGTGCAGCGATATACTGTAGTGGCCAACAGATGAAAATGACAGGGAGGATGGATGTATGCGTGTACTTGTAGTTGAAGATGAGAAGGATCTGAACAGCATAATATGCAGTAAGCTGGTCAAAGAGGGCTATAATGTGGATGCCTGTTATGACGGACAGGCGGCACTTGATTATATGGAAGCGGAGAATTACGACGGGGCGATCATGGATATAATGATCCCGAACAAGGACGGAATAACAGTCCTGCGCGAGATGAGAAATGCGGGGATACAGGTTCCTGTGCTTTTCCTCACGGCCAAGACGGAGACACAGGATATAGTCAGGGGACTGGATGCCGGAGCCAGCGATTATATGACAAAGCCATTTGAGTTCTCGGAGCTTATGGCAAGACTCAGGGTCATGCTGAGAACCCAGAATCCGGTAAATGAGAATGTGATAACCTGTGGTTCACTGGTGGTCGACATGAACAACAGACAGGCGATCAGGGATGGAAAGGTAATTGATCTCACGGTCAGGGAGTATGCTATCCTTGAGTACCTAGCCAGAAACAGAAATGTGGTAGTAACTAGGGAACAGATACGGGTGAACATCTGGAACATAGATGACGATGTCAATTCAAATGTGATAGATGTGTATATCCGTTATCTGAGAAGGAAGATAGACGATAATTATGAGGAGAAGCTGATCCATACTATAAGAGGTGTCGGCTATAAACTGGAATGTTAAAGAGAAAAATATCATTTGTAACATACACTATTATAATTACAGCGCTTATTCTGGTGGTGGGTATATCTTGTCTGCTGGTCATCCAGAACAATCTTATGAAGGATGATATGAACCTGATGGCTTATAAGAAGCTGACACAGGAGGTAGCCCAGATCAGACGATACATAGTGTATGATTCACAGAAGAAGCCACATATAGATGATGGATTTTACGACCGTGAAGACGATCCGGACAGTAATGAGCAGATATATGTGTTCCTTCAGGGAAATGACGGCGAGATCCTTGACGGCGAGGTGCCTGAGGAATATGCGGATAATCCGGATATAAGCATAGGAGATCTTATGCTTATAGATGCAGGGAAGGTCAAGTATTTTGCGGTCGTCAGGCAGGGAAGAACAGACAAAGAGCCGCTGAAGAAGACTTCTAAATACAAGATCTGTGTCATGGTATCCGTCAGGGATATAGAGAGCAATTACAGTGAACTGTTATATAAATCATACTGTGTTATTGGAATCGTGCTGATAGCATTTGTGATATATGCATTTGCTTTGAGGAAACTGATAGCAGTTCCAATGGGAAGCCTGAACCGTTCGATAGATAAGAGCGTGGACAATCTTGATTTTACAGAGAATCTGGAGTATGACGGTCCGTTCAAAGAGCTTGATATGCTGACCGATGCGAATAACAACCTGTACAGAAAAGTCCATCATGAGCTTGAGAGACAGACCGAGTTCAATGCAAATGTATCCCATGAGCTGAGAACACCTGTAGCAGTCATGCATGCCCAGTGTCAGCTTTCCAGGGAGATCGCGGAGAAGAATGGCGATGAGGAGATGCTTGAGAGCATAGAGGTATTCGAGAGACAGACCTCACGTATGAAGGGGCTCATAGAACAGCTTCTTCAGATGTCGGTCATGGACAATGAAAACGCAGTCATAGCGGTTGAGGATGTAGATCTGCTGGATGTGGTGGAGTCTGTGTGCGATGATGTGGAGTACATCTGTAAGAAGAATCTTAAGTTTACCTACGACCTGAAGCCGACGATGGTCAAAGCGAATATGAACCATATAGTTATCGTCGTGAACAATCTGATGTCAAATGCGGTGAAGTACAGCAATGATGGAGGTAGTATCCATGTGTCCTGCGGTGTGAAAAATGACAGCTATTTTATCTCGGTCAGGGATGAGGGCCGGGGAATGGATAAGAGCACAAAGGAAAAGATATTTGAGAGTTTTTACAGAGGTGAGCCAGACAGAAGTGCGGAGGGTTTTGGCCTGGGTCTGTCACAGGTAATGCAGATCGCCAGATATTACGGCGGAATCGTGGATGTTGACAGTGAGCCCGGAAAAGGAAGCCTGTTTACATTTAAAATCCCGGTAAATGCAGAATAATGTCTGTGGATTTTAATATATATTAATTTTTTTAATGAAAGATTAATCTTAAATGTGTATAATTTAAAATCAGTGTTTTATTGAAAATAGGAGCTATATTTATGAAAGAACGAAAGAGAATAGTACATTTACTGATCGGCCCATTGTTATTCGGGCTGTTTACGGCACTTTTGCCACACGGAGTATTCACGACATTTGAGTCAAGAGCAGCGATAGGAACCATCATGTGGATGGCGTACTGGTGGGTAACAGGCCCGGTGGACTATGCGGTAACTGCATTCCTCCCGATAGCCTTAAATGCGATATTTCAGATGACTGACATGTCGGCGGTCATTTCCAACTACGCAGACGAGACGATACTGCTTCTTCTGGGAGCTTCCATCATAAGCGTGATGTGGGAGAATACCGGGCTTGACAAGAGGATAGCCATTACATTCCTGAGACTTATCGGCAGCAGTTTGAGGATACAGCTTGTGTTCTGGTTTGTGTTGTCTGCAGTTCTGTCAGCGGTGCTTCCAAATGCAGTGGTATGTGCGACGATCACACCTATAGCGATCGCCATGCTCAAGTATATAGGAATGGACGACATCAAGACAAACAAGACTGCATCAAAGATACTTCTCACGATAGCATATGCAACCGGACTCGGTGGTCTGGCATCGCCGCTCGGAGGTGCGATGAATCTTGTGACGGTCGAATATATACAGCAGATAACAGGCGAGGAGTACATGTACTCTTCGTGGGTCGTGAGATTCCTGCCTATCATGCTCATACTTGTGCTTGTAAATATCCTGTTCATGATCCGTGATGTGAAGAAGACAGAGATGCTTGGCGGTTCAAGGGAATACTTTGTAGCAAAATACAAGGAGCTTCCTCCTATGAGCTACGAGGAGAAGATAGCACTTGTGTTATTTGTTCTTGCCACGGTGCTTGCATTTACCAGACAGCTCTACCAGAGCATACTTCCGGGACTCAAGCCGGCGTATGTATTTATCATATGCGCCATAGTATCATTCCTTCTCACCAACAAGAACGGAGAGCGTATTATGGTGTGGAAGAATGTTCAGGGTAAGATCATCTGGGGACTTATGTATATATTTGCCGGTGGACTTGCCGCCGGAACACTCATCAACAAATCCGGTGCTGCAGAGGCACTTGGTGAGTGTATATCAAAGCTTGATATGAAGGGCGGATTTATCACAGTGTTCGTGATACTTGCCGTTACACTTCTCATGTCGGATGTGACATCCAACACAGCCACGGCTGCGGTAGCCATGCCGCTGGTAATATCCATCACACAGGGCTGCGGACTCAATCCGATACCGTACATATATGTGGCATCTGTGGGAGTCAACCTGTCATACATGCTTCCGACATCCATCAGGGCGATACCGGTTGGATACGGCCTGTCGCCAAAGTATATGTTCAAAGAGGGCTGGAAGATAACTCTGCTGGTTCTGGCGGTCATGTCAGTAGCATGTGCGCTGCTGTTAAAATACTGGCCGGTGTTTAGCAGTGTATAAATAATTTTTACTTGTAGAAGAGGGAGAGGACATGTCAGTAGTAACTTATACATTTATAGTTTTTTTATTGTGTACAATAGTGCTATACTACATAGTTCCAAAGAAGATACAGTGGGTGATACTGCTCCTTGCGAGTCTTGTGTTCTACGGATATGCCGGGATAGAGTACCTGTTTCTGGTCATTGCCACGGCTGTTGTCGTGTATCTGTTCTCACTGAGGCTGCAGAAGAGTCTGGACGAGCAGGAGGAGCTGGCAAAGGATGCGGACAGAAGAACCGCACGAAAGATCAAGGCTGCTGAGAAGGCGAAGAGAAAGAAGTTCCTTGTGTGGGCACTTGTCATAGTTATCGGTGTTCTGGCGGTGTTCAAGGCATTTGGCTTTGTGCTCGACAATATAAAGAGATTCATACCATACGACGGATTGCAGAGCATTCCTGACTGGAATCTCATAGCACCTTTGGGAATATCATTTTACTCATTCATGATGATCTCATATCTCGTGGATCTGTATAACGGACGAATATCAGCGCAGAAGAATTTCTTCAGATACCTGTCATATGTGCTTTATTTCCCACATGTTACCCAGGGACCTATAGCCAGATATGAGGAAGTAGGATATCAGCTCTGGGAGGAGCACAGCTTCAATATGGACACTATCATGAGAGGTGTCTGGCTCATGCTTTGGGGATTTGTGAAGAAGATCGTTATAGCTGACAGGATAGGAGCTTTTACAAAAGAGATATTTGGGCATACATTTGATTATCATGGCGGAATATTCCTGGCAGTGGGAATCGCATATTCCATCCAGATATACTGCGATTTCTCAGGATGTATGGACATAGTAAGGGGCACTTCAGAGTGCTTCGGCATCGTTCTGGGAGAGAACTTCAGAAGACCATACTTTTCACAGACACTTCCTGAGTTCTGGAGAAGATGGCACATAACGCTTGGTACATGGATGAAGGACTACATATTCTATCCATTTTCTTTATCTAAGAGTATGGCTAAATTCGGCAAGTGGAGCAAGAAGAAATTTGGTAACAATGTTGGAAAGCTTCTTCCTGTAGGACTTGCTGACATTTTGGTGTTCTTTGTTGTAGGTGTATGGCATGGAGCAGCGTGGAAGTACATAATGTATGGTATATATAATGGCGTAATTGTTGCAGGAAGTGGAATGTTAGCACCTGTATATGCAAAGATACAGGAAAAGCTTCATATCAATCCTAAGAAATGGTGGTATCAGGGCTTCTGCATTATAAGGACATTTATTCTTGTCAATATAGGCTTTTATTTTGATATGGCAAATGATTTAAGAGCTGCTAATGCTATGTTGGTACAGACAGTTACAAAGGCACATATATCACAGCTTTCAATGGCGGCTGTTAAAGCTGTAGGGCTTACAAGTCAGGATTTGCTAATTGTTATAGCAGGCTGTATTATTATATTTGTTGTCAGTCTGTTAAAAGAAAAGGGGATTAACATAAGAGAAACAATAGCATCATATAATATTGTAATAAGATGGATTATATATATAGGATTTATAATGTTTATACTTATATATGGAAGTACAAGCACAACATCAGATTTTATATATGCTAATTTTTAATAATTACAGTAAATGAGTGGCGAAAATCAGGTTATAGCCGCTTATTTGCTGTTTTTTTGTTGTAGTGACAATTATTGTGGGAGGTGGTATAATAATATATGAATGCCTAAGTGGAGCATTTTCACATTTATTCTGTTCATAACGGAGTAGATAGTGAAGGCACACATAAAGTGTTCTTATTTTAAGGTTTGGTACGTTAGTAAGAATATTATATCAGGAGATGAATATGAGTAATAAAGATGACGGGCTTTCACAGTTAGTACAGGATGTGATTGACGGAAAAGCTGAGAAAAAGGAACTATGCAATAAGATTTACAAAGAGGTATACGCTTTAGCATACCCTGTATATCAGAACGAAGAAAAGAGTATGACCCAGGCAAAGAAGGCACTTATTGAGATATGTAAGAGAATAGGTGATTTTAACCTTGAAAGAAATATTCATAAGCAGGTTGCAACAATTGCATCTGCGTTCTTCTTTACAAGTGTGGTAAGTGAGAATGCAGAAGAATTAAGGAATAATGCACCAACAGGAGAATATGAATATACTCATATTAAGGATGATGAAGAATTCGTTACATATATGAAGCAGAAGGCAATAGCCTTCAGAAGCCCTAAGTCATTTGACCAGCAGGAGGAGAGCTTTAGAAATTTATCAGAGATAGAAATGTCGCTTACAGAATTATACGCTTATGAGATGCTTTCTGTTGATGCGATTGAGAGCGTAACCGATGTTGACAGTTCTTATATAAGCGGCTGGTTAGCAGGCATAAGAAGTTATGTATTAGGTTATGAAACGGCTGGTAATGCCGATAATAATGATATGGCAGCAGTCGCTGATAATGATTACAATTCATTAGATGAAAGTGATTATTCTGATGAAGAGTATGATGACAGCGATTATGGTTATGATGAGAATAATAATAATGATGATTATAGAGAAAGAGAAGCTGTAAGTTCTGTATACAGAAAAACAGGAAAAAGATTAAAGGAAAATGCTGTTACATTATTCATTAAAAGACTTTTTCCAGCACTCACACTTCCGGCAAGAATGATGGTTTCATGGATTGCAGGTGGTGTAATAGTTATTATTCTTATTATTATTCTTGTTGTATCAGTTAAGGCTGGCAAGAGCAATAAGAAGAGTGCTTCTTATGAATACCAGAATATGCAGTATACAACAGAACAGGCTGCAACGAAGAATAATAAGAAGAATGAGGCGGCAACAGCTTCAACTGAGGCAGGCACAGAAGAACAGACTACACAGAAGCAGACTGAGAATGTAACACAAAGTACTACTGGCAGCAGTTCTAATAATACAACCAATAGGACAACAGCTAATACATCTGATGATGATAGCATCACAGGAAATACTAGTTCAGATAATAGTGGAAGCACAGACAATGATACCAATGGAAGTGGTGACACAGGAAGTACAGATAACGGAGCAAGCGGAAGCGGCACTACAGGCGGAAGCACAGACAGCGGAGCAAGCGGAAGCACTACTACAGGTGGAAGCACAGATAACGGAGCAAGTGGAAGCAGCACAGGAAGCGGCAGTTCAAGCAGTTCAGGTTCATCAGACACAGTTAAATCAGCAGCTTCTGGTGTATCAGCTAATTAAAATGATGGGCAAAAATAACAATTATGGAGGAACATTTGCATGAAGTGTGTAATTCTTGCAGGTGGAAGTGGCGATAGTTTATGGCCATTGTCCAGAAAAAATTATCCTAAACAGTTTATGAAATTTAAGGAAGGCCGTTCACTTTTACAGGAAACGGTTGTCAGAAATCTGCCTTATTGTGATGAATTTATTATAGTAACTAATGAGGCATATAAGAATATTGTAAACGGACAGATGAAGGCGTTCCAGAGCCTGAAATACAGAGTTATTCTTGAGGGCACAGCTAAGGGTACAGCAGCGGCAATTATGCTTGGAACAATGTTTGCCAATCCAACTGAATTTGTATTAGTTGTTAATTCAGACAATTTTATTGATGGTGATGGATACAAGGATGCCATCATAGGAGCTAAAGAGATAGCAAAGAAAGGCGTAATTGCGGCAGTTGGAGTTAAGCCTGAATATCAGGCGAAGAATCTTGGATATATCAAGAGAGATGGAAATGATGTAATTAAGATATTATCAAATGTTGATTTTGATGATGCAACATCTGAGATTGCAGACTGCTATTCATATGAGGAGGGGTATCTATGGAATAGTGGAATACTTGTGTTCAGGGCAGGTGATATGGTTAATATCACAAGAAAGAAATGTCCGGAATTGTATACAGCCTGCCGTACAGCTAAGAGAAAAGTTCCAGCTATAAGAAGGGCTATACGTTTCTCAGAAAATGTAATGAAGGACATAGTTACAGGAAGCATAGAAACACTTGTTCTTGAACACTGTGACAATCTCAAAGTAGTAGAGGCTGACATTTTATGGAAAGATATCGATAATGTATGTGATATTGAAATGCACCATAGTGATGATAAGCCTGACAATATAATTAAGAATGACTGTAGTAATATATCAGTAATTAACAACGCGCAAAGACAGCTTGTAGTTGCTAATGACTTAAGAGATATAGTAGTTGTCAATACAGAAGATGCTGTATACATTTCATCAAAGAAATCTGCTGATAATATCAAAGAGATTATTAAAGACAATCTTGACCAATATGAAACATACTTTGATTATAATCGTATCTCCTATAGGGAATGGGGTATACACGAGCTTCTTAATTATTCTAATGGTTATAAGGTTAAGAAGGTTACAGTATTTCCAGGAATGATGATGAATCTTCACCAGCATGAATTAAGGGCAGAATACTGGTCAGTTGTTGAAGGTACAGCTACTATTACAATAGGTACAGAAACTAAAGATTACCATAAGTATGAGAGCGTATTCGTGCCAATCGGTGTTAAGCATAAGGTTGCTAACAAGACAGACTCTAATGTTGTCATTATAGAGGTTGGAATTGGTGATTCAATCCTTGATAATGATATGGTTAAGATATATGGACAGGATTCATCAGATAATGGCTCTTGGTCCCGTCGATGTAAAATGTCTCTTTCGCCTTTACCCGATAGCTCTGGCTGCCGATCACCAGCATGATCGTCCCCCTGAGGACATACCCGAACTCCTCGCCGCTGTGGCT
>ENA-OOWN01000771-OOWN01000771.1-human-gut-metagenome-genome-assembly--contig:-NODE-771-length-26421-cov-3.370932_pt1 | contig 26421 bp, 23 predicted proteins | sample MGYA00241406_ERZ501319 | MGnify/ENA primary metagenome ERZ501319 (study PRJEB25962, sample SAMEA2042734) | human gut metagenome | biome: human gut; feature: human-associated habitat; material: faeces... | reverse complement strand
ATACGACAGGAAGCTGACGGCTACGACAAAGGATCAAAGACCTTGTCGGACAGTCTGATGCAGGAGAAATTGAAAGTGGAACAAATTAAAAAGTAAGATATGGCACATATAAAACGTCCGATACGGCCTCCATAAAAAGAGTGGGTAATACACAAATTTCAATTATAAAAGCAGTTTGTCGTCAAAGCTTGAGTACTTTTGATAGGTAATCATTATCTTTGCAGATACAATCAATTATTATTGCACGTATGCAATACGTTTTTATATGGGAACAGAAAAAATAAATCGACTAAAAATAGTATTGGTAGAACAAGGGAAAACCGGGAAATGGTTGGCTGAACAGTTAGGAAAGAACGAGGCGACCATATCGCGCTGGTGTTCCAATGCGACCCAACCCTCATTGGAAATGCTGATGAAGATAGCATCCATATTGAATGTGGATGCGAGAAGGTTGATTAATAACGGGATAGAAGAATAAGGTCATGGCAAAGAAACAGCTGAAAGAAAAGAGCATAGAAGAAACCCTTTGGGATTCGGCGAATAAACTACGTGGGTCGGTTGAACCTTCGGAATACAAGCATGTGGTATTGAGTCTGATATTCCTGAAATATGCCTACGACCGCTTTGTGGAACGCCGCAACGAACTGATAGCAGACGGCAAAGAAGCATTTGTCGAACAGGCTGTATTCTATAACGCCAAGAATGTTTTCTATTTAAACGAAATAAGCCGCTGGGGCTATCTGATAGAAAATGCCAAACAGAACGACATTGCCATCAAGATAGATGCGGCTTTGGCTCAGGTGGAGAAAGACAACCCGACATTGAAAGGAGCTTTGCCAAGCAATTATTATTCCGGCTTGGGGCTTGACCGCACCAAATTGGCAAGCCTGCTGGACGTCATCGGCAAGATTGATACACAGAAAGACAAGGAACACGACTTAATTGGACGTGTCTACGAATATTTCTTGGGCAAGTTTGCCATAGCCGAAGGAAAAGGCAAAGGAGAGTATTATACGCCCAAGACGATAGTCAACCTGATAGCGGAAATGATACAGCCTTACCGGGGCAAGATTTACGACCCTTGTTGCGGCTCCGGCGGCATGTTCGTGCAGAGCATGAAATTCATTGAAGCGCACCATGGTAATAAAAAGGATATATCCGTATATGGACAGGAATACACCAATACCACGTATAAGTTGGCGAAGATGAATCTTGCCATCCGTGGCATTGCCTGTAACTTAGGAGAAAAAGCTGCCGATACGTTCCATGACGACCAACACAAGGACTTGAAAGCAGACTTCATCATGGCAAATCCGCCTTTCAACCAGAAGGCATGGCGGGCAGAAAACGAACTGACCAACGACCCACGTTGGCATGGGTATGAAGTTCCGCCTACAAGTAATGCCAACTATGGCTGGATTCTGAACATCGTTTCCAAACTGTCTGCCAATGGTATGGCGGGCTTTCTGCTTGCCAACGGTGCGTTGAGTGGAGACGGTACAGAATTGAACATACGTCGCCAACTATTGAAGAACCATTTGGTGGAAGCCATTGTAATCCTTCCCCGTAATATGTTCTACTCTACGGATATCAGCGTTACACTTTGGGTATTGGCAGGGAACCGCAAAGCCCGTACAGTAGAACAGAACGACGAGTTGGTGAACTACCGTAACCGGGAAAATGAGGTTTTGTTTATCGACTTGCGTCAATGGGGTGAACCGTTCGAGAAGAAATACATCCAATTCTCTGGGGAACAGATTGCGCAAATAGCCGAAAACTTTCATAACTGGCAACGAGAGGGGCATGAACAAACCTATCGCAATGTACCCGAATACTGCTATTCCGCCACATTAGAAGAAATTGAAGCGAAAGGCTGGTCACTCGTGCCCAGCAAATACATCGAGTTCAAGAACCGAGACGAAGGCATCGACTTCGACACGAAGATGAAGCAACTACAAAGCGAGATGCAAGAACTGCTTCGCGAAGAGGCAGAAAGCAAAAAGGAGTTGTTGAACCTGTTTCAAGAGTTGGGTTATGGACTTGAAGAGTAATGATAAAGAACTGAAAGGCTCGCACAAGTTCTCCATCCGTTTTTATCAAGATTATGAAGTGCGGGCCGTTTGGGATGAAGCCAATTCCAAATGGTGGTTTTCTGCCATTGATATAATACGGGCTATCAATGACGAATCAGATTATGTCAAGGCTGGAAACTACTGGCGTTGGCTCAAACGAAAATTGAATGCGGATGGTGTCCAACTCGTGAGTGTCACTCACGAGTTCAAATTTGAAGCGCCTGATGGCAAGCGGCGGGCAGCTGATGCGCTCGACAATTCGTGTGTGGAAACATTGGCAAAGCATTATCCCAATAATAGAGCCAACCGCTTTTTGGATTGGTTCACTTATGGCGACAACACCATTGATGGGAAAAGCCGCAAGAAAGCATATTCCCTTTTTGAAAGCGGACTGCTTAAAACCTTGGAGCCTGGAAGCATAAAATGTTTACAACAAATACACGCGTATATTTTTGGAGGTCTTTATGATTTCGCAGGTCAAATCAGGAACAAGAACATTAGCAAAGGCGGTTTTACTTTCGCCAATGCTCTACATTTCCCCATTATATTGAAGGACATCGAGAATATGCCTGAAACGACTTTTGATGAGATTACGGATAAGTATGTGGAAATGAATGTGGCGCATCCATTCATGGAGGGTAACGGGCGCAGCACGCGGATATGGCTGGATCTTATGCTAAGGCGTTCATTGAAGAAGTGCGTGGATTGGAGCAAGATAGATAAGAGGGACTATCTGGATGCCATGCGCAGGAGTGTTACAGATGCTTCTTCTATTAAAGCATTACTAAAAAGTGCTTTGACAGACAAGATTGACGATAGGGAAACTTTCATGAAAGGGATCGACTATTCTTATTATTATGAGCAGGAGGATGAAGTATGATGACTAATAGTTATAAACGACTGGGCGATTATATCCGCGAGGTGGATGTAAGGAATCGGGATTTGAAGGTGACGAATTTGTTAGGTCTAAGCATGACAAAACAATTCCGTCCATCAACTTCTAATATTGTTGGTGTCGATTTAAGCAAATACAAGATAGTACATAAAGATGTTTTTGCTTTTGATACAATGTCTGTTATTCGTGTTCATAAAGTACCTATTGCAATAAATTTATCAAAGAGTCCAATAATAGTTTCTCCTGCTTATATTACGTTTGAATGCAAGGATTCAAATATTTTAAATCCTAACTATTTGATGATGTGGTTCTCACGTGACGAATTTGATCGATATGCGGATTTTAAATCAGATGCAGCCGTTAGGGGTGGTTATAATTGGGAAGAACTTTGTGATACACCAATATACTTACCTCCCATAGAACAGCAACAAGAGATTGTGTCCGAATACGAAGCGATTACCCGTCGCATTCACCTTAATGAACAAATCATTGCCAAGTTGGAAGAAACGGCACAAGCCCTTTATCGCAAGATGTTTGTGGATGGGATTGATACGGAGAATTTGCCGGAAGGGTGGAGAATGGGAATAATTTCTGATTTCGGTAATGTCATTACGGGGAAAACTCCATCAAGTGATGCTCCAGAAGATTTTGGAATGGATATGCCATTCATAACTCCCGGTGATTTCCAATATTATAACAAGTTTGCCATTGGTTCAGAAAGGAAATTGTCTGAGATTGGATATAAACGCTTAAAAAATAAGATACTTCCTATCGGAAGTGTAATTGTTACGTGCATTGGTTCTGATATGGGAAAGGTTGTTATAACGTCAGAACAATGTGTCACCAACCAACAGATGAACTCAATTATAGTCAAAGAAAAGTTTTACTCTGATTATTTATACTACTATTTATCAAATATGAAAGAGGAATTAAAAGGAATGGCATTAGGTAGTTCTACTATGCCCCTATTAAATAAAAGTGATTTTGAGAAAATTGCAATTGTAATACCTGCAAAAAGTAGTCTTTATGCTTTTGGTACAAAAGTATCTTCAGTTAACAAACTGCTAAAATTGCATTTTAAAGAAATATATAAATTAAAAGAATTACAGTCTTTGCTTTTGGCGAAGATGGGGAGATAAAAATAAGATTATGGACAAGAAACTTGTTGTAACATATGCAGTACTAGCTTATCTTAAAGAGACTTCTGATAGTAGTAAGACATCTCTTTTCGATATCTATATTCCTTTAGTCAAAAAAGGATTGTCTATTTATTCTGAAGAAAACAGTCTAACCCAAATAATGGGTAGATCCCTTTCTGAAATTCAAGACAAAATATTTAATATTTTTGGTATCGCCATTCCGATACCAGTCATCTTTCATGCATTAAAAACAATTGAGAAACAAATAAATGATGATAATGTATTTAAGATTAATAACGATAAATCTTTTATCATAAAATCGTATGTGTTTTCTGATATTGATGAAATTGTTTCAATAGAAAAAGAAAGTGTTTTGTACTTAGAAACTGACTTTTGTGATTTTTGTAAAAGAAATAATTGTGTTATTTCTTTTGATGAATTAATCAATTTCATTAAGGCACAAGAAATAGATTTATTTACAGATGAAAAATCTAATTTTTTAGAAACTGATGGTTTGTTGTCAATATATTTAGATAAGATTCTAAAAGAAAAAGGTAGAATATATCAAATTATATGTAACCTATATCTCGGAAGTTTATTAGCTTCTTATTTTGAATTAAGATTAGACAAAGTTGCAACAAGTGTAAGGTTGCTAATAGATACAAATTTTTTTATCAGTTTAATTGATTTAAATACTGAAGATGCTTTCTCCGTTTGTAATCAAGTTTTTGATTTGTGCAAACGACTTGGATATCAGTTTTATATTCTTGAAAGCACAATACGGCAAATCGAAATACTTTTGAATAATAGAATTCAAGATTTTGGTAATAAAGACTTTATTGGAACGGTTAGGACCGCCGATATTTTTAATGCTTGTATTAGACGGAAAATCCAAAAAACGGAATTAGAAGCTATTAAAGATTCTGTTAGACAAAAATTAAAAGAGTTTGGGATTGAAACGGTTCTAGAAGTTCAGGTTAGAGATTTAGCCGACAAAGCAAAAAGACAAGAAGATTTTAAACAATTAAAAGAACGTAGAGGAAACGCAGACAGTGCTTTAAATGATGTAGTCGCTAGATTGTATGTCGAAAAATATAGAGGGAATTATGTTTCAGACTTTTCAGATGTTAAATGTTGGTTTCTTCATAACTCATATTCTCCATATGAGTATTCATCAAAGCAAAAGGTTTGTGAAAGGTGGTCGATTGGAGCTAATGAATTACTAGTATTATTATGGTTATCTAGCCCTGCGCAAGAAAATAATGTCAAAACAGAGCTTGTAGCTAGAGGCGGAATTGCCTCATATATTACTAAGTATCGACGTGCGAAAACACCTTCGACAAAAATTCTTAAGGCTATTAAACAAAAAATGGATAATGCCGTTTCCTTAGGTGTTGTGGACGAAAAGACTATTTACAATCTGACAATAAGAATGTCTGAAGGAAGTATTGACCAAGAAACAACAGATGTATTAGCAGAGCTACAAGGTGATGAGTTTATTTCGAAACTTAACGAATTCAAAGGTCTCGACAATGCGAAAGATAATAAGATAGATGAATTAAAAAAGACCATAGACACTTTAGTATGCGAAAGAGAAAACCAAAATAAACAAATGCAACAGCAGGAAAAAAATATTTCGACGTTGAACGAAACAATCAAAGAATTAAAAGAAGATAAATATAAAAGAGAACAGGCTGAATACGTTACAAAAGAAATGAAAAAATATCGAACATATACAGTCTTGTATATTGTATTTGTGATAATAATTATTACACTTTGGATAATAAATCATTTACATATTGTTGTTAAAGAACCATATGCAAGTATAATATCTGTATTATTATTTGTTGCTTCCACATTTGTATTGCGTTTTGTCAACCACACTACCATTATAGAATTTTTCAATAGAAAGAAATTGAAATATCGTTTGAAAAATGACTTTGATAATAATCACAAAAGAATGTAATTGCCATGTCGCCCTTCAACGAACACGCCCTCGAACTGTCCATCATGGAACTGTTTCAGCAAGAGGGTTACACATACATAAGTGGAGAAGAAATCCATAAGGAAGTAAGCGATGTCTTGCTTCGGGACGATATGCGTTTTACACATGATAAATAACAATTAGATGTCATGGCACTACCTATAAATATAGAAGACTTGCTCAATAAGCGAAAGATTGAGTCCAATCGCATAGAGTTCAAGGCAGGTTGGAATCCGGATAAGATTTATCATACCATCTGTGCCTTTGCTACTGATTTGGATAACATCGGTGGTGGGTATATTCTTGTGGGTGTTGAAGAGGAAGACGGAATTGCAAAGCGGCCTGTAAAGGGTTTGGCAGAAAACGAAATTGACCGTATTCTGAAAGATATGGTGCGCTATGATGCAAAAATTTCTCCATCCTACCTCACTAAAGTGTCTCCGGAAGAAGTGGACGGTAAAATCATCCTTGCCATTTGGGTGCCTGCCGGAATAAACCGACCTTATTCGGTGGCAGAGAGTGTAGTTGCCAAGAAATCAATACCGAAATTTTATGTGCGAAGTAAATCTTCTACGATTGAGGCTAAAGGTGAAATTTTAGACAAAGTACGCGAGTTAGCCCATCGTGTATCGTTTGATGAACGGGGAAATGTGGCAGCAAAAATTGATGATATATCAAGTGTGCTTGTCTACGAATATCTTAAACAGGTAGGAAGTAAGCTGGCAGGAGATTTTATGGCGAAACCTCTGATTGATATTCTTGATGAGATGGATTTATTGACAGGTCCGACAGAGGACAGACTGATAAAAAATTGTGCAATCATGATGTTTTGTGAACATCCTGAACGATTCTTTCCCGTTACGCAGGTCGACATTGTGCTGTTCCCTGAAGGCAGTATCAATAATCCTGATTTGATGATTGAAGTGCCAAAAATAGTCGGACCAATTCCTAAAATTATCAATGATACGCTGTCGTATCTCCGCACTCATGTTATTAAGAAGAAAATCATCAAACCAGCGGATACTGAAAAATCGGATAAGATATTCAATTATCCTTATCAGGCATTTGAAGAAGCTGTGGTCAATGCCTTGTATCATCGCGATTATCAAGAACGTGAACCGGTGGAGATTACAGTAGAACCTACCCATGTGGATATATTAAGCTATGCCGGACCTGATAGGTCCATTAGTTCGGAAGCAATAAAGGCTGCGCGAAAGTTGAAGGCACGAAGATACCGTAACCGCAGATTAGGTGATTTCTTGAAGGAACTGGATTTGACAGAAGGTAGGGCAACCGGAATTCCTACAATTCAAAAAGCCTTGAGAGATAACGGATCTATGGCAGCAACCATTGAAACGGATGAGGACAGGACCTACTTTCTTTTAACTATTCCTTGCCGACATGGATTTGAAGAAGAAGTGCCAGCTGTTTCAAAGGAACAGAGATATACGCTTGACAACGAACTTGGACACAGACTTGGACAAATCTCTGTCCAAGTTGAAGAAGCAGTAAATCAATGTATTATTAAAGAGAAAATGGAACTTGGACAGATACTTGGACAAATGTTTGTCCAAGTCTGGGAGAAGTCACGTTTTGGAAATAATGTTCAAGAACTAATATCAAACACGATTGATTTATTATGTCTTTTAAAGGAAAATGATTTGTCAGCCAATGTCTTGAGTGAAAGTCTTTCTTTTGAATCGACTAAAGAGTTGAAACGAAAGATTATTCTTCCACTTATCAAACTGGGGTATGTTACAATGACTTATCCGGACAAACCAACCAGTGCAAAACAAACTTACAGATTAACAGAAAAAGGAAAATCTCTTTTTTAGTATATATTATGCCACACTTCAACGAACACGCCCTCGAACTATCCATCATGGAACTGTTTCAGCAAGAGGGTTACACATACACAAGCGGAGAAGAAATCCATAAGGAAGTAAGCGATGTCATGCTTCGGGACGACATGCGCCTGTATCTGCACAACCGATATAAAGCCGAAAGCATTACGCCGTTAGAGATTGAGCGCGTACTTGCCAAGTTGACTGCCAATGTGAGCTTCTCCTTGTATGAGCAGAACCGCCATACCTATCGGCTGATGACGGAGGGCTTTTCGTTGAAGCGTGAGGACGCGGCTTTGCCGGATTTGTTTATCGAGCCGATAGATTTTAGCAAAGATGGTACAAAGAACAACCTGTTCCGTATCGTCAACCAGTTGGAGATACAAGGTGCGGAGCGACGTATTCCCGATGGCATTGTTTATGTGAATGGTTTGCCCGTGGTGGTATTGGAGTTCAAGAGTGCCGTAAAAGAAGATACGACCATCATGGATGCTTATACCCAACTCACCGTACGTTACCGCCGTGATATTCCCGACCTGTTCAAATACAACGCTTTTGTGGTGATCAGTGATGGGGTGAACAACAAGTATGGCTCTCTGTTTTCTCCTTATGATTTCTTTTATGCGTGGCGGAAAGTAGAGGCGAACGATAAGGCGACAGACGGTATCAATTCCCTCCTGACAATGGTCAAAGGTTTGTTCCAGAAAGAGAGGCTGCTGAGCGTGATAAAGGATTTCGTGTTCTTTCCAGATTCATCGAAGAACGAGAAGAAGGTGGTTTGCCGCTATCCGCAATTCTTTGCCACACACAAGCTATTCGAGAATATCCGTCTGCACTCCAAACTCCAAGAAGGCGGTGATGGAAAAGGAGGAACTTACTTCGGGGCAACGGGTTGTGGTAAGAGTATCACGATGCTATTCCTTACCCGTATGTTGATGCGAAGCCGGGAGTTTGCCAGCCCTACGATAGTCCTGATAACTGACCGTACCGATTTGGATGACCAACTTTCCAAACTTTTTGGAACGGCTAAGAAGTTCATCGGCGATGAATGTGTAGTAGAGGTGGAAAGCAGGGATAAACTTCGGGAACATTTGGCCGGGCGAACCAGCGGCGGCGTGTTCCTGACCACCATACATAAGTTTACCGAAGATACACGGCTCTTGTCTGAACGGGCAAACATCATCTGCATATCAGACGAGGCACACCGCTCCCAAACTAACTTATCCTTACAGGTAAAGCAGACCGAAAAGGGAGTGAAACGCAACTACGGTTTTGCCAAATACCTGCACGATTCATTGCCCAATGCCACGTACGTAGGTTTTACGGGTACTCCGATTGATGCCACGATTGACGTATTCGGTGAGGTGGTGGATGCCTATACGATGACCGAATCGGTGGAAGATGGCATCACACGGCGTATTGTGTACGAAGGACGTGCTGCCAAGGTTTTGCTTGACAATAAGAAATTGCAAGAAATAGAGAATTATTACAAGCAATGTGCAGAAGAAGGAGCGAATGAATACCAGATAGAGGAAAGCAAGAAAGCCGTTACCAAAATGGAACGTATCTTGGGAGACTCCGACCGTCTGCAAGCCGTAGCCGAAGACTTCATTGCCCATTATGAGAAACGGGTGGAAGAAGGCAGTACGGTAGAGGGTAAGGCGATGTTCGTTTGTTCCAACCGAACCATCGCTTTCAACCTTTATAAAAAGATTATCGCTTTGCGTCCAGAGTGGGCAAAAATACCCGGCGAAGAAGCGCATGAATACCATTATATGATGGCGGCAGAACCGCGTATTCCTTATGGAAATCAAGAACTCCCCATCGAGAAAATAAAGCTGATAATGACCCGAAGCAAGGACGATGAACCGGAACTGTACAACTTGTTGGGCACAGATGAAGACCGCCGTGCTTGGGCAGAGGAGTTTAAAAAGCCGAAATCAAACTTCAAGATTGCCATTGTGGTCGATATGTGGACAACCGGTTTTGATGTGGACTGTCTAGACACGATGTACATTGACAAACCTTTGCAGCAACACACGTTGGTGCAGACCATCTCACGTGTAAACCGTGTCTATCCGGGAAAGGAGAAAGGTTTGGTGGTGGACTACATCGGCATTAAGAGCAACATGAATGTAGCGTTGAAACGCTATGCGCAAGGGGGTGCCAACTTGGATTCGGTGGAGAGCGTAGAGCAATCTGTTACGATGGTGAAAGACGAATTAGACATTATCCGTCGGATGTTCGGTGGATTCGATTACTCGGTGTTTACAACCGGGACACCCTTGGAACAACTGGATTGTCTGAATAAGGGAGCTGAGTTCGTGCAACGCACCAAAGAACAGGAAAACCTGTTTATGGGACATGCCAAGAAACTGAAATCGGCATTTAGCTTGTGCAGCAACAGCGAAGAGATAAGCGACGAAGAGCGTGAAGAAATCCATTATTTCTGCGGTGTGTGTTCCATTATTTATAAATTAACAATAGGCGATACGCCAGACACCGCTCAGATGAACCGCCGTGTCAGTGAGATGATAGAAGAAGCCATCCAATCGGAAGGCGTGGAAGAAATCATCCACATTGGCAATGACAAAGAAAACTTGGATGTACTAAGCGAAGAATATATGGAACGTCTGGGCAAACTGAAACTGCCCAATACGAAAGTGAAGCTCATGGAACGCTTGTTGAAAACTGTCATTACCGAGTTCAAGAAGGTGAACAAGGCGAAAGGCGTAGACTTCTCCAAACGCTTGAGTGCTTTGGTTGACAAATACAACGACCGCAGAGATAGTGCTATCTTTGCGGATGAGGTCTTGACTGAAGTGGCTAATCAGATGGCTGATTTGTTGAAAGAGCTAAACAAAGAGAAGAAATCTTTCCTTGATTTAGGCATCAGCTATGAAGAAAAAGCCTTTTACGATATTCTGAAATCCATCGCCAAACAATTTGGTTTTGAATATCCCGAAGACAAGTTGCTTAAACTCGCTGCTGAAATCAAGAAGATTGTAGCAGACAAGTCCAAGTACACAGATTGGTCCACTCGCGATGACATTAAGGCAGAACTGAAAATGGATTTGATTTTGGTTTTGGCCGAATATGGCTATCCTCCTGTGACGAACGACGAGGTGTTTAAGGAGATTTTGGAGCAGGCGGAGAATTTTAAGAAATATAATGGATGACAATATGATGAAAACCGAATCCCAAAACATAGAGTTCAAAGAATCTTGGCGCGATGAATACCAGAAATGGATTTGTGGCTTCGCCAATGCACAAGGCGGTATCCTTTATGTGGGTGTAAAGGACAATGGCGAAGTGTGCGGTGTGCAGGATGTAAAGAAGCTGATGGAGGATATTCCGAACAAGGTACGCGACATGATGGGTATCTTAGTGGATGTCAATTTGAAAGAAAAGGACGAAAAACAATATCTGGAAATTGTAACGGAGGCTTACCCTTATCCCATCAGTTTCCGTGGAAAGTATTACCAACGGAGTGGCGTAACCAATCAGGAGCTGAAAGGGGCTGCACTCGACCGCTTCATGCTTCGCAAACAGGGCAAGACTTGGGACGGTGTGCCAGTGCCTTATCTGAAAGCGGAGGACTTGGACAACGCAACTTTCGATTTGTTCCGCAAGTATGCCAAGCGGAGCGGACGTATGGAGGAAGCGGACTTAATGGACGACAATCACGGATTATTGGAGAAACTCCGGCTTTATGAGGGTAGTTACTTGAAACGTGCTGCCGCTTTGTTGTTCCATCCCGACCCGGAACAATATGTGACCGGGGCATTTGTAAAGGTCGGCTTCTTCCGCGAAGGCATGGATTTGGTGTATCAAGACGAAGTACATGGTAATCTGTTCCAGCAAATTGTGAAACTGATGGACTTGCTATGTACCAAATACATGAAAGCCATCATTACCTACGAGGGCATCCAACGGATAGAAACATTGCCTATGCCCCGTGAGGCTCTGCGTGAGGCATTATTAAATGCCTGTATCAACAAAGACTATGCAGAACCTTCTCCCATCCAAATCCGCGTGTATGAGAATAAGTTGGAGATAATAAACGGTGGGGTATTGCCCGAAGGGTGGACGGTGGAAACCTTATTGTCTTCGCATCGAAGTATGCCTTACAACCCTGATATTGCCAACACCTTTTTCCGTGCTGGTGAGATTGAGGCATGGGGACGCGGCATTGAGCGCATCATCACGGCTTGTAAGAATGATGGTTTCTCCACACCGGAGTTCCGCTATGATGCTTCGGGTATATGGACAACCTTTAAGTTTGAGTACCCGGAAAGAGCTACGACCCAAAAGAACGACCCAGAAACGACCCAGAAAAACGACCCAGAAACCGACCAGCAAAAGCAAGAAAACGTTATTCTTGAACTAATCAAAGAGAATCCTTATATACAAAGGAAAGAATTGGTAAGTCGCTTAGGCATACATGAAAGCAGTGTAAAACGTCGGTTGGCTTCACTCCAAGAAAAGGGGATAATCAGACATGTCGGCCCCAATAAAGGCGGCTATTGGGAAGTCCAAAAAGGATTTTGAACCAAGGTAGAGAAGTTTTCATGATTACATGCCTGACATTCAAAAGAAAGCTGTATATTTGTAATCAGTAAAGGAAACCTCCACGCAACCTGACGCAGAACGCTGCAAAATCCGGTGGAGCAATAGCGGGAGATTACTTCTTTAGCTAAAAGATACATCAAAGATATTCAGCCACTTATCGTTAGATTACGATTCCTGGTGGCATCACTAAATAAAGAAGCAAAATATGCAATTTCAGGCATATTTGCCGTGCCGCTGAACCGCATCTAATTCACAGATATTCATCAATTTACTTAATGGTCATAGACCTGGGCGAAGAAGGGGTTGCCGGCGGCGATGGCCTCGAAGTTCCAGGGGTTGGGGTTGGCCGGGTCGTATTTGGGCAGGCAGTCCGGGCACCAGTGGCCGCCGCGTAGGACTGCGTTGGGGGTCATCTCGAACTCGTGGCCGAACTGGCATTTCCATCTGAGCGGGGTGAACAGGTCTCCTTTTGTCATGCAGGCCGAAAGGCATTCTCCGCCACGGAAGCGGGCCGCAGCTTTCATATCCTCTATATCGAGTTCTGTGGCAGGCTTGGTCTCATCGTAGCCGTGATTCAGCACGATGGCTTTCTTCGGGTCGTCCGAGGGGCGGCTGAGGTTCTGGTGTTTCCAGTCCGGTATGGCTCTCCATTCTTCCAGTGAACCGAAATGCGCCTTGATGCGTTCAGTGTTTCCGTGCTTGAACCAATACAATGTGCCGAGCGGATTGGATACGGCGACGTGCTTCATAAAGGTCTTGATGGCGAAGGCTGGAGCGAGCGGAGCAAGCGAGAAGAACCACGGAAGCTGTTTTTTCATCCGCTTGAAATATTCTTCCGCTGTTATACCCTCACGGAAGTGAAGTATCTCCTCCAGTCTGTCCGAGTCCAGGTACCATTCTCCGTGAAAATTCTTGGTGGCGAACCAATTGGCACTGAAGACCTTCTCTACGGGCGGGCAGCCCATGCCTTTGAGCAGCATACTTTCGAACTCGTAGTTGGTCAGACGGAACGACGGGCCGCTGCTGAGGTTATAGAATCCTCTCCAGAAATCATCAGGCACCCAGTCCTCGCAGACATTGGCGCAGACCCGTCCGGAGTCCTCCAGCGTGCTCCATTCCAGCACCCCTCTGAGAGGCACATGGCAGGCTATCGGATCATTGGCCTTCATGAGCAGGGCAGGGTAGAGCATCCCGGTCTGACGTATGGATACCCATTTTTTTAAGCCTGACTCAGTGAAGACAAGCTCTGACAGGCATTTGGAGACGGAGTACCAGTCGAAGATACTGGTATAGATCGGGTCTCCGGTACGTCCCCAGTGCCGGGGAGGCAGATGATTGCCTACCTGGGCTACCGAGCCGATGTAGACCGCCCCTATGTTGTCGGGCTCTGGCTGGGCCTTTATTGCCCTGACTACATTCTGCGCTCCTGTCACATTGACTCTCAGAGTCTGCTCCGGATACATGTCTGCCGCCGGGGATACCATGCCGCCGATATGCAGCACATAGTCCGAACCTGTGACACCCTTCAGCACGCTGTCGTAGTCGGTCAGGTCGCCCCATACAATCTCTACTCCCGGCTTGCCCCGCAGGTATTTGAGTTTGTTTATGTTTTTCTTACTGGGCCGTGCCAGCAGCACTATGTCGAACCTGTCCCGGCGGCCGAGCAGTTCCTGAAGAGCAGCTCCGCCCATATTGCCGGTGGCCCCGGTTATGAATACTTTTTTTTTGGTCATGATAAGCTGATTGTCTATTCTGTCTCCTTCTCTTCAATCCACAACTCAAAGAACAGAGGGACAAAGCCGGGGATGTCACCGCTGCCACTGTCTCCGTAGCCGAGGCTGGAATAGAAGAAAGTTATGGCGCGGTCGCCATATCCCATGCGCCACAAGGCTTTGGAGAATCCCTGGACGAAAGAGTTGTTTTCCAGAGTGTTCTCTTCGGTTTCTTGAAATTCAAACGAAAGGGCTTCATATTCGTTTGCGGAGGAATAGATGTCGTATTTCTTTGCGGTGTCCTCGATGTTGGTGTCGAAGACAGTCCCGTCAAGATATTTCCCTATGTATCTTACATTTGCATCGTCTCCGCTTGCTATGGAGTCAAGGGCGTATCTGGTCTTGTTGAAATAGAAACCGTATTCTGTAGAATCCAGATTGTAATGTTCGGCTGAGAATGCTTCCAGCTGTTCTATCTGGTATGTGTACGCATCGTCTATGACTTCCCTGAGATGGAACTCATAAATCCTGGAGGCACCGTCGCTGTGAACAATCTCATTGTCACTTTCCGCGTTCAGAAGTGTGGCTGGAATCACGGCTTTGATCATTCCGCCCTCCTTCATGCCTGTCAGAATCTCCTTTACACCGGTGTTGCTTTCAGAAACATCCACGATCCTCGGCTGATAGTAACCGGAAGCGGCATACTCGCCAAGTTGGCGGGCAATGCTGTCGCTGGTGTATGATTGATAGCTGCCGTTAAGATAAGTTATGGTATAGTCTACGAGAGCGTAGGACTCTTCTGTAAGGGTGCGGCCAGTTCCGGGAATTGAGTCAATGATGTAAAGTCCTGATGGAGACCGCTCCGCGTCCGGATAGTTGGTCTCAATAAAGGCCTGAAGTATCCGTTCCTGAATCGATTCGGACGATTCATCTCTCTCTTCGGCACAGGCGAGTGTCAGAAATGCGGCGGCAGAGGCCAACAATATTTTATAAAATGTACTCATTGTCATCAGTCTTTTTTGATAACCCTGTCAACCCATATCTCATATGCGAGGGCTGACAATTTTGGAATGTTGTATACATAGGAGTCATAGAATCCGTATTGGGCAGAAAACAGGATAATGCAGTGACCGCCGTCTTTGACTCCGTACATTCCATTCTCCAGCCCGTTGACAAGACACCCTTTGGTAAACAGTATTTTACGCACGGAGTAGTCTGGGTCAGAGAGGGTGAATCCGCTTTCTTCGGCAACAGTTTGGTTGTTGGTACTGAACAGTGTTGACGGGGAACTGGTGAAAACATACCCGGCATAGTAGAAATATAAGGAGTCGCCGTATACAAGCGAGTCCTGAATGTTAACCGAAGTAGTATCCAGTATCACACGGTTGGATCCGTTTCTGCGGACAACTGTGTTGTTTGCGTAATTCTGTGAGATATACGAGTCTATAGCCGCCTCCTGGTCTGCAATGGTGAGCTTTTTGTCCTCATTTGCGCATGAGATGGCTCCGGCGAGGGTCGCCAGGGCGGCAATCATTATGTGTCTCATTCTGCTCATATTCTTCGGTTGTTTAGCAAGAATTGTTCCAAGGACTCTCTGAAATAATCCCGGACTTGGCCTATGGGAATGTACAGCCTGCCTCCGGCGGCTCTCTCGTGCCCGCCTCCGTTAAAGTATGACTTTGCCAGAGCGTTGACCGAGATGCTTCCTTTTGACCTTAGGGACACCTTGATGAAATCTTCCGACTCGCTGAACAGAGCGGATACTTCTACATCTTTTATCATGAGAGGAAGATTGACGAAGCCTTCAGTGTCTCCGTCCTGTATTTCGAAGTCCTTTTTTTCTTCCAAGGTGAGCACCATGCATGAGGCCTGGCTGTTTTGATCCACTTTCATGGAGTCTTTCAGCAAATGCCCCATCAGTCTCATTCTGGATTCAGAGAACCTTTTGAACAGCATATTGTTCAGAAAGTCAAAATCTACTCCGGCCTTGAGCATCTCAGCTGCGATGTTGAATGTGTGCGGGGTGACGGAGTTGTTGAAGTTGTTGGTGTCTGTCAGTATGCCGGCCATGATTGCGGTCAGGCTGTTGAGGCTCAGGCCTGATGTGCGGCCTTGGGTGGAATTGAATGCCATGAGAACTCTGAAGAGCAGCTCACAGGTAGAGGAAACTCCGGTGTCTGATATTACAATGCTGAATCCTTCGCGGACAGCGTTGGGGTGATGGTCTATCATGACTTTGTCGGCTCTTGCCGAGATCAGGAGGTCGGACATCCATTCGGTTCTCTCCGGTTTGTTGAAGTCCAGACAGACAATCATGTCGCAGTCATTGACCGCAGCCTTTGCCCGTTGCTTGTCTTCGGAATAGTATATAATATTGTGCTGCGGATCTAGAAAGTCCAGAAAAGAGGGAATCGTGGAAGGAAGTACGATGCGGGAGTCGTACCCCATGTCCAAAAGGAATCCGTTCAGGCCCACTGATGAGCCTACGGCATCTCCGTCCGGATTGAAGTGGCTGATAATGGTCACTTTCTTTTTCGTCTCCAGCAGCTCTTCAAAGCTCAGGGCCAGTTCGTCTATTGTCATGCAGGTAAATTTTCTGATTGCAAAATTAAAAATATATTGCAAGTCCTAATTATTATTTTTACTTTTGTCGGCATATTGAATAGTAAAACGAATTAAATTTTTATACTTACAATGAAAACACTCTTTAAGGTTTTGACTTATGTGGTCTTTCCTCTACTGATTATTCTTTTGGTATATCTTGTGTATGACAGTGTGATGCAGCCTGTCAGATTCCAGAAAGAAGTAGATAGAAGAGAGGCTGTTGCCATTGACAGACTGATGAGTATCAGGACTTTGCAGGAAGCTTACAAAGAGGCCAACAGAAGGTTCCTCTCAACAACCGATTCATTGATAGACTTCTACAAAAACGGAAGGATCACTATCGTAAGGCAGATCGGTTCAATGGATGACTCGCTTGCAGTTGCAGAGGGAAGAGTAAGCCGTGACAGTATCGAGATTATGGTGAGGGATACGCTTCTCAAAGGTAAGGGAGCCCTGATTGATTCCATCAAGTTTATCCCGTTCTCTGGTGGAAAGCTTATACACATGGAATCCGTAATCAGAAAGGTTTCCGGTATTGAGATTCCTCTGTTTGAGGCAACAATGTCTTACGATGATCTCCTCAAAGGTCTGGACAGGCAGTTGGTGGTAAACCTTAAAGCCGAGAAAGAGGATATGGGACAGTATCCCGGTCTGAAAGTCGGTGATATCAACAATCCCAACAACAACGCCGGTAACTGGGAGTAGTTCAGATGTCCGGTTCGCAGCACAGGATAACCATTCAACTAGACTTGAGTGGTTATTCTTTTACCACATATGACCGGAACGGTACCCGGACAGCGCATGAGATTCATTCGTGTCCGGTTGATCTGTCTGTGAAGGAGCTGGCTCAGGTGCTTGGCAGGCAGTTCTCGGTGGTCTCTGTGTATTTTACCACATGGAAATATACGCTGGTGCCAGTCTCTCATTTTTCAAAGGAGTCTCCGGGGATGTACTTGCGTTCAGTGCGGGATATTCTGCCTGATGACAGGATTTTGACTCTGGATATGCCGTCTCGCAAGGCAGTGATGGTGTTTGCTATGCCGGAAAGTATTTACAGTGGTCTTTCCGTACTGAACAGGAACGTACGCTTCTATCCCACCTCTTACATGCTGATTGACAGGATCTCGTCCATTGCCGACAATAACCGTCTTTTGGTATCTTTCACCGAGGGGATGCTGCATATTGCCGCAGCTGAGAGGGACCGTCTGCTTTTCGCCAACAGTTTCCCGGCCAGGGATATGGCCACGGCGGAGTACTTCATATTCTCAGTGACGAAAGAGGTCATGTTCAATCCCGAGCATACGCGTCTGCACATATTCGGAAAGGTGCCGGATAAGGTGCGGGATGAGTTGTGTGAGTATTTTGCTGGAATAGCATTCATTTCATGAGAATAATAGGAGGCAGTCTAAAGGGCAGGACGATATTGCCGCCGTCCGGATTCAAGGCGAGGCCGACGACCGACTTCGCCAAGGAGGGGCTCTTCAATATGCTTGACAATGCCTATGACCTTTCGACCATGCGTGTTCTGGACCTTTTTTCCGGCACAGGCAGCATATCCTACGAATTTGCCTCCAGAGGAGTGCAGGAGATATATTCAGTGGAGATGAACCCGCTTCATGCTGCGTTTATAAAGAGGACAGCGGCCTCCTTTAATATAAAAGGCTTGCATGTCGTACGTCACAATGTTTTCGATTTTATGAATATATGCAAGCTGGATTTTGACATTGTCTTTGCGGATCCTCCATACGATATTGACGGATTGGACACTATTCCGGATAAAGTATTCAATGCCCCAGAAGTGCCTGGCGGATTGCTTAGGGAAGGCGGGCTGCTGATACTCGAGCATCCTGGAACATACTCATTCAGTGATCACTCGCGTTTTGACAAGGAACGCAAGTACGGTAATGTTCATTTTTCATTCTTTAAATAATTTTATTATGTCAACAGTAACATTAGGCGGTAATGCCGTAAATCTTAAAGGGATATTTCCGGAGGCAGGTCAGATAGCCAGAAACTTTACGATGGTGAAAGGAGACCTCAGTGAGGCCTCGCTCAGTGACTGGGCGGGAAAGAAGGTGATATTGAATATTTTCCCTAGTCTTGATACAGCGGTATGCGCGACATCGGTACGCAAATTCAATCAGCTGGCGGCCGGAAAGGCTGATACCGTGGTGCTGGCTATATCCAAGGACCTTCCCTTTGCGCAGGGACGTTTCTGTACGACTGAGGGAATAGAGAATGTAGTGCCTCTCTCGGCTTTCCGCAATGATTCTTTTGGAGAGGATTACGGTGTGGCTATGGCGGACGGCCCGCTGGCGGGTCTTCTGGCGAGAGCAGTCGTAGTAATAGGCAAAGACGGTAAAGTGGTTTATTCTCAGCTGGTACCGGAAATAACGACTGAGCCTGATTATGAAAAAGCGATCGCAGCATTGTAAATTTCTTTAAAAAAATTTGCAAATAAGTAAAAACACTATATCTTTGCAGTCCCTTTCGGAAATGAAGGGGGCACAAAGAAAAACGGTGCGGTAGTTCAGCCTGGTTAGAATGCCGGCCTGTCACGCCGGAGGTCGCGGGTTCGAGCCCCGTCCGCACCGCCAACAAATCCCTGAAGTTAAGCAACTTCGGGGATTTTTCGTATATGCCGGTATGGCAAAATAAAGGACGACTGGGATCACCGATGATCCCTGTGTAGGAGCGGGGTCTTGGAAAATTGGGGACGGGGCATCGGGCTTATGGTAAGCGAGTGCCGGCGTGTGGGTATTCCTGACCCGGAGTTCCATACCGATGGGAATAGTGTCTGGGTTATTTTCCACGCCCCGACAGTTACCCCACAGGTGGAGAAAGTGATGTCCGCAGTCGGATTCCGTATTTTCCAATTCCGGCTTTTATTCGTATCTTCGTCGTGCAAAGTGAAATGACAGAAGGATATGTTTACCAACAGGGAAGAAGTATTGGAAAAGGCATTACGGGTATTCGCCAAGATGAATTACGAAAAAGCCACCCAGATGGAAATAGCCAAGGCATGCGGGTTGTCAAAGGCCGGACTGATTTATTATTTCCCGTTCAAGCAGGATCTTTTCGTGGCGGTGGTGGACAAGTATGTATTCCATACCCAACAGTTGGAGAACAAGTTCCAGTTCACGGCCGGTTCGTTTCCGGAGTTTATCGACCAATATGTGAGCGGGGTGGAGAAAACCATGAACCGTCTCGTGCACATGCTCGATGACGGCAACAATCCCAACGGCTGCAGTTTTAATTTCTACTACTATCATCTGCTGATGCAGGTGCGGTTGTATTATCCGGACGTGGAGAAGAAACTGGCCGCAATATTTGAGCGGAATCTCCAGCTATGGAAGTCCGCTATCCAAAAGGCAAAAGAAAACGGGGAAATACGCCAGGATCTGGACGTGGAAGAAACCGCCTCTATGTTCTGGCATGTCTTTTTCGGCATCTCCTTTGAGCAGTCTTTCTTCAAAGGGTTGAATATCAAGCAACTGTCAAAAAAGCTTCATTCCATTTACTCGCTGCTGAAAGCCTGAATCCAGGTTCCGGGCGCAAATCATACCTGCGTGTCTCATCCATATCCGAAAATTTTAATACAATAAAACAGACCAATTGGTTTGTTTTTGCATTCCTTTAGCTATATTTGCATATACTCAAGACAACAATGATAACCAATAAAGAAATTTACGGGCTGCACACTTCCGTCGATCCGGGACACTCCGGATTATACGAAGCTTACCGGGATGTCCCGCTTGACAGCCGGGATGAAAGCCGAAAGAACAATACTCCGCTGCATACGGCCTGCCATTTTGCAGACATGACTGCCGTGGGCATCCTGTTGGATAGAAGTGCGGACCCCAATGTGAAAAACGATGACGGTGATACGCCGCTGTGCGTCATGGCGAGGCGCGGTCCCCGGCCGGGCGATGCCGTCTATGCCGACATTGCCGGCCTGCTCCTGTCCAAAGGGGCGAGAGTGCCCCGTTCCGGCAAAGATACGACCGCCCTCATCGAAGCCGTGCGCAACCGCCATTTCCTGATGGCCGATATCCTTCTGACGTCGGGGAACCGCATAGATTCTACAGACAGGAGCGGCAGAAACGTGCTGCACGTCATCTGCCTGTCTGCCGGACTTATTGCAGCCGACATCAGGCGCACCGAGGAACAGATAGCAGATTTCTCCCAGCGGTGGTACTCGGACAAGAGCAAACAGGAAGCGTATGCCGAACTGGAAAACCTGCGGGAGTCGGACAGACAGTGCTTCCACACCGCAAAGCTCATTTTAGAAAGCGGACAGATAGACCCTGACGAAAAGGACAGCGTCGGGAAAACGGCCTTTGACATAGCTGCGGAAAACGGTGCGCGTAAAATCGGGGCATTGCTGTCGGGACAGGATCCCGAAACGGACGTACTGGCCGCACTTTCAGGCGGGCTTGACATCTTCCAGGCATTGTGGTACAAGGACGAAACGGCGCTGGAAGCCCTGTTACGTAGCGGCGCGGAAACCCAGACCCTGTGCGAGAATAAAGCCATGGCCGACTTCAAAGGCAAGTCGCCCCTTGGGTGTGCCCTGACATGGGAGAACTTCACCGCCGCAGAGATGCTGCTCAGAAGCGGAGCCGACCCCAATTTCAGGGATGCGGAAGAACGGACGGCCTTTGCCGTATGGATGAGCAGCAGAAGGCACGACAGCGAGCACAAAGAGACCTGCCTGCATTTCCTCCAGTGTCTGACGGAATGTGGATGGGACCTGGAAGGCCCCGCTGACAAGGAGGGGAACACCGCCTTGTCCGTCGCCTGCCGCGGGGCCGGATGTGATACGGGTATCTGGGCTGTACGCTACCTCGTGGAGAACGGGGCGGATGTCAATGCCGCCAACATGCAAGGCCAGACCCCTGCGATGAATCTCTACGGGGGACGGTACTGGGACGGCAACATCCCGCGTATTGCAGCCCTGCCGAGGTCATATCCGTACGACGGGCGCTCCTGTACGGAGCAGGATGCCGAGACACTTGAAATACTGCTCGAAGCCGGAGCGGATATCAATGCCAGGGACAAATGGGGCAATACCCTGCTGCATTACATTGCAGCCAGCTCGACGAGCGGCTCGAAGGACGCCGCCGCCCTTGTGACGGACTTCGGCACCCTGAACGTGAATGCCGTGAACAATGAGGGGCTGACGGCCCTGGACATCGCGGTGAAGAAGAACGACGAATCCCTTGTAAAATTTTTATTGAAATACAGCTGATAAAGATATGGATAACAACATGACTTTCCTGAATGCCTGCCGAAACGGACAGAAAGGCATCGTGCAGATATTCCTGAAAAAAGGCGGCATCGACGTGAACAAGCGGGATGCGGAGGGCAACACACCTCTATATTACGCCTGCCAGAAAGGTTACAGGGACATAGTCAGTCTTCTCCTTGACAATGAGGCCGATGTCTCCATAGCCAACAACCTGTCTGAAACACCCCTGCATGCCGCCGCCAAAAGCGGAAACAAGGAAATCATCGGGAAACTGGTACAATACGGGGCGGACATTGATGCAACGGACAGCGATGGCCGTACCCCGTTGATCCGTCTTCTCGACAACAGGCGTACCGATACCGCCCTGTTCCTGATAGAGCAGGGCGCGGATACGGAAATCGCCGACAATACAGGACACAAGGCGATAGACTACGCCACAGCCCACGGATTGCGTGATGTGCTGGAGCGTCTGTCCGCAGAAGGCACTACCGACGCGCACGGAAACACTCCGCTTCACCAGGCGGCTTTCAACGGCCAGTCGGAAATCGTCCGTTCGCTGCTTTCCGCGTTCCCCGACATGACAGACGCGGCGAATGACGAAGGGGAGACCCCTCTGATCATTGCCTGCATGAAAGGCAACCTTGCCGTCACAAAACTTCTGCTCGATGCCGGTGCGGATGCAAACAGAGGCCTGCTGAATGGAAACAGCCCGCTGCATTTTGCCGCATGGTCCGGGAACAAGTTTATAGGCAGCGACCTTATAGCGGCCCATGCACAGGTAAATGCGCAGAACGGGAACGGGGAAACGCCCCTGATCCTTGCCGCCAGAGAAGGGAACAACGAGTTTGTCCTTCTTCTTGTGGTGCATGGGGCCGACGTGAATCTCGCGGACAATCTACAGCACACGGCGCTGTATTATGCCGGAGAACGCGGTTACAGTGAAATAACGGAAATACTGCTGACAGCAGGAGCGGAAGGGTAATCCATTAATAACAAGCAATATGACAAAAGAAAAAGCAGATCCTCAAAGTCCTGAGGAAATGGCAAGGGCGGCACAGGAAGCCGCAGTAAAGGCAGCGATGGAACAGGCACAGGCCATGTTCGGGAACATTCCTGGATTCCAGATGCCTGAAGGCATGCAGGAACAGCTGATGGCGCAGATGGGCGCCGGAATGCCTGACATGGCGGCAGCGCAGGCACAGCATGAAGCCATGCTGAAAGCGGCGGGCATAGACCCGGAGACGGTGGCGCAGGCCGGCCGTCAGAATATGGCGTACGCCCAGCAACTCTACTCGTCCGACGCCATGGCGCAGATGATGGAAGCCTTCGGGAATTTAGAAGATACAGACTGGAACATCAGCAAAGCCGACGACGGGAAACTGGATAAGGCACAGCTCCGGCTGCTGGCTTTCGGCGCGCCAATGCTGGTGTACAATGACGAGAATGTGGATTCGGTCGACTGCCCTGAGGAAGATGTGGAAAGCATCAGGAGCACGATTGAGAGCTGGTGGAATGTGACTGACCGCGAGAGTACACTGGAGATTGTGAAGTGGCTGCTTGAAGAAGGACACCATGCCGATGCAGACAAAGCTCTGGAAAAAATCCGGAAGCGGGGAATCGAAGACATATCACAGGAAGAGCGTGACGACGAGGAAAGCAAGATGGGAGATGTCTGTCTGATAGCGGAGAGCATGGAAGAGAACGGCTGGTGTCCCGGAGGGCAGATGCCGGGCAGCGTCATCGCCTGGGATCTGGTAAGGGTGGTGAACCTTGCACGTTGGTCATATCTTTGCGGCTACCTGAACGAGGATGAGATGTGGCAGGTCATGCAGCTTGCCGCCGATACGGCGCTTGAACACTTCTCGTCATGGAAAGAATATGGGGCCAGCTTCATTATGGGACGCGGCGTATGGCACGGCGATCCGGGCGACAGCGAAACGGCATACGGGATAGTAAGCCTGCTGCTGGAGGACAGTGAGTCTCCTTGGAAAAAGTCAAGTTTCTAAATATGCGGTTCGGCTTGCTCCTGTGTCGTCGCCGTCATTGTGTCCCTTCCCGAGGGAATATTTATGTCTGACTTTGGAAAAGTCCTTGTATATTTGCTCCTCAAATTTATGAAGGGATCTGCTGTATATATCTTGGCGTGCATGATTCTGCTCAACCTGACTGCCACAAGGACTTCTGCGCGTGAGGGAGAGCAGATTTCACCTTTGTATTTCGGCCCTAACGCCCTGCCCGTGCCGGATATGCTGGACGGCAGGGTGTCGGAGCGGTTCTATCTGGAGCTGGATTATGACTGCCATTCGGGATTTTACGGGGACTTGACCCAGACCGTGTTCGCAAAAGCCAATATCCCTTTGTTCTCGCCTAGAGTCAACCTGTCATTATGGATGCCTGTGGTGGAGTTCTACCGCAATACTCCGGCATCCATAGAGCACAGCTGTCCGCCAGAAGTCAGTTACAGAGGGTGGCAGATAGGCAATGTATATGTGTCTGTGGACATTCAAGTCTTGAAAGAAAGGCGTTTCCTGCCCGATATGACAGTGAGGGCGGCTATAGTAACGGCTTCCGGAGACGGTGACGAGTATTTACGCAATTATGACGCCCCGGGCTACTTCTTCGATGCATCTATCGGCAAGTCCGTCAAATTTCAGGACGGTTTTTTTCAAAGTCTGCGTTTGGCTGTCAATGCCGGCTTCCTATGCTGGCAGGTAAGCGCGAATACTCAGAATGACGCGTACATGTACGGAGTCAAGACTGTGTTGGAGACGCGGCTGCTGGATGTCTCGTGTGCCTGGCAGGGATATACCGGATGGATAGGGGACGGGGACGCCCCGATGGTCATAAAGGCTACCGCTGTCTTTCATGCAGGCCGCTTCAGACCGCTTATTGCCTATGAATACGGTCTCAGGGATTATCCTTTCCATCATTTCCGGGTCGGGGTCGGTTTTGTATTCGGTCAGGCCGAGGCACTTATTCGTATACGGGAGCGCTGACAGGCGGAAGGTTGTATACGCTCTCTCCTTTAGGACTTTTCACAGTGATGTCTGTAAAATATATTTTGTCTCCGTTCTCGGCGGAGAGCAGTATCTGTTTTTGCTCTTCAGTGAGAGTCGGACTGTAGGATGTCGCAGACAGAACGTCCTTGCTGTTGTTCTTAATTAGGACTATCTCGAATCTGATTATCTTGTACGATATGTTGACAGGTTCGGATATGGATGCGCCTATGGAGACAGTGGATGCTATCCGTTCTTTTTCTATGGGAACGTTGCCGGTATATTTGGTATTGTCGGACAGTATTATATAGGGAGACGGTGTCGGTAACGACTTTACCTTGAAAGTCTGTGAGCCGAGATCCTTGTAAACGCTGTCGCGTGTGCAGCTCATATGCAGGACCACTTCTTTTCTTTGTTCGTCAGGGCAAATGTAGTATGTGCCGTCTTTCAGATATCCGTCACCTCCTTCAACGTCAAAATTTATCTTGTCTGGAGTGATGCCTATTGCAAGGATGTCTATGGGATTGTCAAATCCGGCGTATACGACACTTTCGATGTACGGAGCGGCATTGACTACAGGCACTTCTATTGTTCCGTCCTTGTCGACCACTTTCTGAGAATTGTTTATGAGTACATATCTGTATTCTCCATCGGTACTCTCGGAGTTGGCGGCTGCTTCCCTTTGAAAAGAGGCTGAGATGTCCTTGTAGGCCTCTATTTTTGTAACGAGGATATTCTCTTTAAGTGTGTTGAGATATGTGATGCCGCCGATGGCCGGCATGCTGGTAAAAGTAGCTTTTTCCCATGAGGTTAGACGTTTTTCGCTGTCCAGATTGAGATAGGATGAGACCAGGGTGCGGATGTCAGGACTGGATATGCGGGCAAGGAGAGTGTCCTTGTATGCTGTCATTGCCTCGTGGAGATGTGCCGCGTTGGAATTGATCGGGGACAGCATGACATCAGGTACTGCGTTCAGCTCTTCCTGGGCCTTGAGATTTTCCGAACAAGTGTATTTTTTCTTGTCAGCTGCTCTGGCGATATCTTCTTTAAGTCTGTCGATGAATACAATCAGTTCTGAAGCCATAGAGTCAATCTCTGTTATGGCGCTGTTGTTCCTGAAGTCTTCAGCAGCGAGGTCCTCAGCCATTTTTTGGCTGAGAGTCTGTAGTCCGGATATGCGCTCTGTCACTCCCTTGTTGAGAAGGGAATAGGTGTCAAGGGTGTCTGCTGAGATGTTTATGGCCAGCATGGCTATCAGAATGATGTGAATTAGTCAAGACTTAATCTGACAGTTACACATAAAAAGAGTAGATTTGTAACATAAAAGCAGATTAAGTTATGACCACATCAGA
>ENA-OOWN01000770-OOWN01000770.1-human-gut-metagenome-genome-assembly--contig:-NODE-770-length-26426-cov-2.792537_pt1 | contig 26426 bp, 20 predicted proteins | sample MGYA00241406_ERZ501319 | MGnify/ENA primary metagenome ERZ501319 (study PRJEB25962, sample SAMEA2042734) | human gut metagenome | biome: human gut; feature: human-associated habitat; material: faeces... | reverse complement strand
CGGGATGACGGTTACGATTATGGTAGTGATTATGACGACGGCAGCGGTTTTGACCCCGCAGGGCGCGGCGACGACGTGCTTTATGACTTCCAAAGCTCTGATTATACGGGCGACTATACGGCCACTCGCCCTACCGACGTTACCCCGACGGTGCGTTACGACGGCATACGTGAGCCGCAAAAGCCGCTGGCCCATCCGCTTGAAGTGCGCAACGCGCGCTTCGTTGATGACAACCAAGACCGCCGCCTGAACGGAGGCGAGCTGTGCAAGGTTATTTTCGAGGTGTACAACATGTCATCGGAACCGGTGTATGACGTGCAGCCTATGGTGGTGGAGACCAGCGGGAGCAAGCACGTTACAATATCAAACACCATACACGTAGAGCGCATATTGCCCGGCAAGGGCGTGCGTTATACGGCCATGGTGAAAGCCGGAAAAAGGCTGAAAGACGGTCGCCTGACGTTCCGTGTGTATGCCGTAAAGGGCAATCACGACGTGGTTTCAAACGTCAGTGAGTTTGACATCGAGGCCAGCAGGAAGTGAATTATTTAATTAAGAGTTAAGAATTAAGAATTAAGAAAAACACCATTGCCTATAAACCGATAAGGCATATTTTCTTAATTCTTAATTCTTAACTCTTAATTAAATAAGTTTTTAAGGAATAAGATTTTACTTTTGCACAGGATTTCAGTCTAAACAAAAAGATTAAAGTTTGTTTTTTTATGGTAAAACACCTATTTATATTATTACTTGCGGTTACGATGCTGTGTTCTTGCGGAGCGTCGCGCCATGAGGCGTATGTATGGGATATGTGTCCGGATACAGCCTTTACGGCCGCTTCCGTGCAGGAAATCCGCCTGCAACCGTATGATAAAATATCGATAGTAGTGAGCAGCCGCGACCCTAAACTCTCCGCGTTGTTCAACCTGCCTGTGGTGTCGGGCGATGTTGTAGGCGGCGATACGTTAGGCGGTCGCGGGCTGTCGCAGTATACGGTTGACAGTCGTGGCTGCATCGACTTTCCCGTGATGGGGCGTCTGCAAGTGGCCGGACTTACGCGCGACTCGGTGGCCCGGTTGGTGAAAAGCCAGCTGGCCGGGCGGCAGTTGCTGGCCGACGGCGTGGTGACTGTTGAGTTCTGCAACCTCGGACTGTCCGTGCTCGGCGAAGTGAGGCATCCCGGCCGTTACGCCATTACGCGCGATTGCCTGACCATTCTCGATGCGATAGGTATGGCCGGCGACCTTACCGACAAAGCCGACCGTCGCCGGTTGGTGGTGATGAGGCATGAGGACGGCCGCCGGATGGCTTACCGCATAGACCTTGGTTCGGCCCGGAGCATATATTCCTCGCCCGCGTATTACCTGCGTCAGAACGATGTCGTGTACGCTACTCCAAAGTAAACGCCAGTAAAGAACCTGAAACATTGACTATAATGGAAGAACAGAATATAATACAACCTTCTGACGAACGTGACGACGGCGTAAGCCTGCGCGATGTCCTTATAGAGTGTGCCTCCCGCTGGCGGTGGTATGTCGTGACCGTTACCGTGGCCTTGATAGTGGGCGTGCTGTATGTGAAGAAGACCCAACCTGTGTATAAGCGCGACGCCTCGATAATGGTGCTCGAGCGCAACCGCAAGCCCACCATAATCAACGAGTTGCTCAACGACTATATGGACTTCGGCTTTTTCTCTGATAATACTAACGTCAACAACGTAATCGCTGCAATCAAGTCGCCCGATGTAATGTCGGAAGTGGTGGGGCTTCTGGACCTCAACGTAAGTTATACTACAAGCGGTATGTTTTATGATAACACGCTTTACGGCAAGTCGTTGCCCGTAAAAGTGGTGTTCCGTGACTTGGATGAGGACGATGCCGCGGCGTTGCATTTAAGTTTGGACGGCCGCGGAGGAGTGAAAATGTCGGGCTTCGTGAAGAACGGTAAAGAGTTACATTCACCTGACTTGACGTGCAATGTCGGCCAAACGGTCAACACCCCGCTGGGCCGTCTGACAATAAAGAGCACGTCGCATTATTCAGGTGTGTCGCCCGATAACGACGAGATAGACGTGCGGAAGACGGCCAAGCGCGTAGCCGCAAACCGCTTCTTGGGTGGCCTTTCGGTTGAAATCGGCGACAAAAAGTCGACCATACTCGACCTGTCTTACCGTGACGTGTCTGGCGAAAGGGCAGAAGATATACTGTCGGCGGTTATCGACATATATAATAAAGTATGGATGAAAAACCGCAACGAGGTGACAGCCGGAGCCACGCGCTTCCTAGACGAGCGTCTCGCCATCATCGAGCGCGAGCTTGACAGCGTAGATACTGACATATCGAAGTACAAGAGCGACAACCTGCTGCCCGACATAGAGAAGGCTTACAGCCTGTCGATGGAGCGCGCCGACAAGAACTCCGCCATACTGCTTGGCCTCAATACGCAGCTCTCCGTGGCCGGTTACATACGCGACTTCATCGCCGCGCGCGTCAACACCAACCAGCTGATACCCGTCAACGTGGGGCTTGACAATGATAAGATAGACGCTTTAATCGACAAGTATAACGCCATGCAGCTGGAACGCAACAAGCTGGTGGCCAACAGCGGAGAGGGCAACCCGTTGATAAAAGACATGGACAGCCAGCTCGCACAGATGCGCCGCTCGGTGCTGAATTCGCTCAACAACCTCATGGTTTCGCTCTCTACGCACATCGGTCACTTGCAGAACTACGAACAGAAGACCAACACCGACATCTCGACCAATCCCACACAGGCCAAGGTCTTGCTGTCGGTAGAGCGCCAACAGAAAGTTAAGGAAGCCTTGTATCTGTTCCTTTTGCAACGCCGGGAGGAAAATCAGCTGTCGCAATCGTTCAACGCCGACAATACACAAATCATCAAATCCCCGTCTGGCAGCGATGTCCCGCTTGCGCCTAAGACGGGCATGATAATGCTTGTTGCCCTCGTGGTAGGCTTGGCTTTGCCTACTGGCGTTGTGTATTTGCTTGAAACCACCAACAACAAAGTGCGCGGACGAAAGGACGTGGAGGAACGTGTGACGGCTCCGCTTGTGGGCGAAATACCGTTGGTGGAGGACGAACGGCGTGGCGTAATGTCGTTGAAACCGCAGCCTGCAAAGGACTACGGCGTTGTGGTTGAGCACGGGAACCACGACATTATAAACGAAGCGTTCCGCATAATGCGCACGAACATCGAGTTTCTTAACGCTCCGGGCAGCGGCGCAAGCGTGCAGATGATGACATCGTATAACACGGGCAGCGGCAAGACTTTCCTCACATTGAACCTTGCGTCGTGCCTCGCTATAAAGGAAAAGCGGGTGCTCGTTGTTGACTGCGACCTGCGCACCGCGGCCCTTTCGCGCTACGCAGACAGCCAAAAGCCCGGTCTTAGCGATTATCTCGGGCGGCATATTGACGACGTGGATACGATAATACACCATGTAAAGGTATGTCCCGGACTCGACATCCTGCCGTCGGGCACTATTCCGCCGAACCCCGCCGAACTGTTGGCTTCCGACCGTTTTGCGGCTCTATTGCAAGTCCTAAGGACGCGTTATGACTATATCTTCATCGACTGTCCGCCCATTGATGCTGTAGCCGACACGTCGATAATATCACATTATGTAGACCGTTCGCTCTTCGTAGTGCGTGCGGGAAAGCTCGAGCGGGCGATGCTCGACGACTTGGAAAAGCTATACAGGAGCGGAAGATTGAACAACTTGGCCGTAATATTGAACGGAACGCGGTGCGCGGGAACTATCTACGCCTACCGCTACGGTTACAGTTACGGCTACGGAACGGGAAAAATAAAATGAAGAAAACATTGATAATTGCAGTCGCCTCGGTGCTTGGAGCGCTCCTTTTGGCGACTTTCGGCGCGGCGTGGTACATGCTTGACTACGCTCTTACGCCAGCTTCCGACGCGCGTGACACGGCTAAACGTTACAGGCAGATGCTGGCCGAGTATCCGTATATGCGCCAGTGGGTTGACAGCATGAAGCAAACCGGCGCGCTGCGTGACACGTTTGTTGTGACGGCCGACGGCGAACGCCACCACGCGGTGTACGCCCGCGGAGCCGGTGCGGCCGGTCGCACGGCGATACTTGTGCACGGATATAAGGACAGCCACGCACGGATGTTGCCCATAGCTAGGATTTACGCTGACATGGGGTATAACATATTGCTGCCCGACCTGCACGCGCACGGACTCAGCGACGGTACTGAAATACAAATGGGATGGAAAGACCGTGAGGACGTAATACGCTGGATAGGCGTGGCCGATAGTCTTTTCGCCGACTCTACCGGCCGTCCGCGTATAGTCTTGCATGGTGTTTCGATGGGCGCGGCGACGGTGATGTGCGTAGCCGGTGAGCGTTTGCCTGAAAGTGTGAGGTGCTTTGTTGAGGACTGTGGTTACACCTCCGTGTGGGACGAGTTCGGCCACCAGCTCCGCGACCAGTTCGGTTTGCCAGAGTTTCCCGTGCTTTATGCCGCCAGCGCGCTGTGTAAGCTGAGGTACGGGTGGTGGTTTGGCGAGGCGTCGCCGGTGGCTCAATTAAGAAAGAAAGAGGTGCCGATGTTGTACATTCATGGCTCGTCTGACATGTATGTGCCGTCGGAAATGGTGTTTCCGCTTTACAACGCCAATCCGGTGCACCTGTCTTCCAACGGCGTTTACCGTCATTACAACGACATTTGGATAACCCCCGGATGCACCCATGCCAGCTCGATACACGACTATCCGGCTGAATACGCCGAGAGGGTGGGGCAGTTCGTGGGGAAGTTTATAAAAGAGTAGTTAAAGCAGTTAGAGGTAATTAAAGCAGTTAAAGACGTTACCTTTTCTTTGATTTGGAATAAACAGGAAAATGATTTTATGGTAAGAACTGTTTATCTGTTATGATTATGTAGCAGAGGTAATGTCTTTAACTGCTTTAATTACCTCTAACTGCTTTAACTACTGACGAAAATATATTTCCTTCCGCTACGTTTTTTTTCATGGCTTCGGCCGGTTCCATTCCGTCGGGCGTTATGCTTTCCACCACGGCGAAGCCTGCTTTCAAAAGTTCTTCCTTGTTGTCAACGCGCCCTGCCAGCAGCCATGTGGGCACGCCTTGCAGTCCGGCGCGGCGCATTACGCTGACGGGCAACTTGCCCATGAGTGTCTGGCGGTCGGCGTGCCCCTCGCCGGTTATCACGCATGTCGCTCCTGAAATGGCCTTGTCAAATCCGCAAATGTCTAGCAAAAGGTCGGCTCCCGGTCTCATTTCAGCGTTAAGATACTGCATGAAAGCGTAGCCTAGGCCGCCCGCCGCGCCTGCTCCGGGCATTGTGGAACGGTCGAAGCCGAAGTGGGCTGCCGACGCACGGGCGAATCTCAAGGCACGCTGTTCGAGCGGTTGCAGCATGTCTTCGGTAGCGCCTTTTTGCCGCGCGAACACCATTGTTGCGCCGTTGGCTCCGCAAAGAGGGTTGTCAACGTCGCAGGCCAGCGTAAAACGGCATTGCCCCAATTCTCCCTTTAGCGCGTCGTCGATAGTTCCGCCGCGCGGTGCCAGCTTGTCGGTCAGGGCGCGCATCATGCCTATGCCGGCATCGCTCGTGCCGCTTCCGCCAAGGCCGACGATGAACTTGCGGCATCCGCGGCTTACGGCCTCCGCCACGAGTTCGCCCACTCCGTATGTGGTAGCCCTCATGGGGTTGCGCTCCGGTCTGTCCACCAGTGTCAGGCCGCACGCTTTTGCCGTCTCGATTATTGCGGTACCGTCTGGCGCAATGCCGTATTCCGCCCACACGCGGCGCATCATCGGGTCGTGTACGTAAGCCTTTTCCAAGCATCCTCCAAGAGCCTCGGTAAATGCTTCGAGCATCCCTTCGCCGCCGTCGCTTACGGTAAACGTTACCGTTTCCGTGCCATTGTCGGCCTGCTTTACGGCCTCGGCCACGGCGTGTCCTGCTTCTCTTGAGGTGAGACAACCCTTGAACGAGTCGACGGCGATTATGTATTTCTTTTTCATAAATAACGTGTTGCCGGCGCAAAGATAATGCTTAAAATTCAAAAGACGGTCTTTCGCCTTCCAAAAGGTCGTCTTTTGCACGATAAAAGGCCACCTTTCGCAGGCTAAAATGCGGCCTTTTATAAATGCATTGATTATCAACAACTTACAGACTGGTAACAAACGTGCCCATAAAACGCCCTTAATTGCTCTGTTGCAAACCAAGCTCCCTCCCTTCGGGAGGGCTGGGGTGGGTGTCAGGTTGGGAGCATGTATGCTGTCTTTTTTATGTTTTTAATTTCAAATAATTGGCCTGTGCGAGTACAACTATCGCATATTTTGCTTAAATTTGCTTCGTGAAGATAGGATGTGGCTCGGCAAAGACAAATCAAAAAACTTCGTTTTTCATTTGTCTTTGCGCTCGCCTTTCACTATCTTTGCATACCGAAATCTGATAAAACGAAAAATATGCTCAATTTAGATGACCTTTACAAAGCGCGTTACGTGCTCAGTAAGATACTCCGGCGCACCGACCTTGTGCACGCGCCGAAGCTGAACCCCGAGAGTGACATTTACCTGAAGCCTGAGAACCTGCAGATAACAGGCTCGTTCAAGGTGCGCGGCGCTTATTATAAAATATCGCAACTTAGCGACGAGGAGAAGAAGAAAGGCGTGATAGCCTGCTCCGCCGGCAACCACGCGCAAGGCGTGGCGCTTGGCGCGACAAGCAACGGGATAAAGTCTATTATATGCCTGCCCGAAGGCGCGCCTATCAGTAAGGTTGAGGCCACGCGCAGGCTGGGGGCGGAGATTTGCTTGGTGCCGGGCGTTTACGACGATGCCTACAACCGCGCGCTTCAGTTGCGCGACGAGCATGGTTACTCGTTCGTACACCCTTTCAACGACGACAACGTGATAGCGGGTCAGGGCACGATAGGGCTTGAACTGCTAGACCAGCTGCCCGATGTTGAAGCCGTTGTAGTGCCGATAGGCGGCGGAGGGCTGATAAGCGGCGTGGCTTACGCCATGAAGTCGCTTAACCCTAACGTCAAGGTGTACGGCGTGCAGGCCGCCGGCGCGCCAAGCATGTATCAGAGCATACGCGACCATCATCCAGAGACTCTTTCCAGCGTGTCGACCGTTGCCGACGGTATAGCCGTGAAGACTCCGGGCGATTTGACTTACGACATCTGCTCGAAGTACGTAGATGAGATAGCCCTCGTAACCGAGGACGAGATATGCGCCGCAATACTCCGCCTCATGGAAGAGGAGAAGATGATAGCCGAGGGCGCCGGAGCGGTGAGCGTGGCCGCGGCGATGTTCAACAAAGTGCCGATCAAGGGCAAGAAGACCGTATGCCTAGTCAGTGGCGGCAACATCGACGTGAACATCCTCAACCGCGTCATCACCCGTGGTCTTGCCAAGAGCGGCCGTCTCTGCACCATCGAGATGGAACTGGATGACAAACCGGGCGAATTGGTAGAGGTCTGCTCTGTCATCGCCGGATTGGGCGGTAATATCACCGGTGTTCACCACGACCGTTCTGCCAACCGCAACAAGGTGAATGCCTGCGTGCTCCGCCTCACCATGGAGACTCGCGACGAGGAACACGTAAAAGAAATCAAGGAGGCTTTGGAATCAAAGGGATTCCACCTCTGGATAGTATAATATTTAATGTTGAATGGTTAGTGTTCAATGTTTAGTATTAAGTGTTAAGTGTTAAATTATAAATTGTAAATTATAAATTGAAGATTATGAACGCAATTCACACAGACAATGCGCCTGCAGCTATCGGTCCATATAGCCAGGCTATCGAAGTAAATGGTTTTGTTTTTGCATCTGGTCAGATTCCTATCGACCCTGCAACAGGCAATTTCGTAGAAGGCGGCATCAAGGAGCAGACTCGCCAGAGCCTCACCAACGCCCAGAACATCCTGAAGGCAGCAGGTACCGACCTTTCTCATGTAGTTAAGACTACAGTTTATCTGAACAGCATGGACGATTTCGCAGCCATGAACGAGGTTTATGCCGAGTTCTTCAGCCAGCCATATCCAGCTCGTTCTGCCGTAGCTGTAGAGAAGTTGCCAAAGGGCGCCCTCGTAGAGGTTGAGGTTTTGGCAGCCAAGTAATTCTTCCTCTTTTCTATCAGGAAGTAAAGTTTCAAGGTGAAAATATTCTTTAGATGGTATCAAGCATTACATTAAAGAATCTGATTATAGGCTATCGTTCGAAGCATCTGCTCCGGGCGATAGCCTCACCTGTTCATGCCTCGCTCCAAGCCGGTGAACTGACCTGTCTCATCGGAGCCAACGGAGTGGGCAAATCTACCTTGCTCAGAACTTTAGCTGGATTTCAGCCAGCGCTTGATGGCGAAATCCTGATTCAAGACAAATCTCTTTCTGATTTCTCTGCCCAGGAACTCGCCAGAGAAATCAGCATCGTTCTCACATCGAAGACAGACCATGCCCAGCTCTCTGCCAAAGAGCTTGTAGGCATAGGCCGTTCTCCCTATACCGGTTTTTGGGGCACATTATCTGCTGCCGACAAGCAGATTGTTGCTTCTGCTCTTCAGGAAACGGGCATTCAGCATCTTGCCCAAAGAAACATCAGAGAACTGAGCGATGGTGAGCGTCAGAAAGTAATGATAGCCAAAGCCTTGGCGCAGCAAACCCGCATCATCATCCTGGACGAGCCAACCGCCTTCCTCGATTTCCCCAGCAAGATAGAAACCCTACAGATGCTCCGCCGTCTGGCGCACGAACAGCATAAATCCATATTACTGTCAACCCATGACGTAGAGTTGGCGCTCCAACTCTCCGACCGTCTCTGGCTGATGGAAGAAAGCCGTTTCTCTATCGGCACTCCTAAAGAACTGGCTGCCGATGGTTCCTTATCCAGATTCATCAATCGTGACGGCATCCGATTCAACAAGGATTCCCTTCGCATCGAAATCAAATGAGTTTGCGTAATTGATTTTTTCTATGGTTGCACGCAAGCGCATGAAGAAAAATTCTCAAGTGGCTCAGTTTACTAACTCAAGTAGCTCAATCAGCTAACTCAAGTAGTTCAGTCTGCGAGTTCAGACGTCTCAGTTAGTTGATGCAGACGTCTCGATAAGCTTACAGATACGGCTCCGTTAGCCTACGCAGTAATATCTGTTACCCGATGCAGTCATATCCGTAACCCAGCGCAGTCATATTCGTAACCCAACGCAGCCATATTCGTAGCCCAGCACAGCCATATTTGTACCCCAGCGCAGCCATATTCGTAACCCAACGCAACCATATTCGTGAATAAGTTTTAGATAATTATCTATCATCCACCACGATTTATATACACAACGCACATTAATACACTAATATACAGATACTTAAATAGCGTGATGGATACTCTAAAAACAGGAATATCCATCACGCTATCCATCACGATTTGGGGTTATCCATCACGATTTTCTCACTACCAGATACCGCATTCCGTCGTTGAAACGCTTGCGATGGATGGTTGGCATCTGAGAAAGCTTGCGGCCGAAGGCTATGAGACTGTTCAACTTCAACGATGAACCGATGTGACTCTTCAGCTCTTGGAAAATCTCGGCTGCCGTAAGATACTCACCCTGTTTGGCATCATCGGTCAGGTCGAAATAGAGATCGAAATACTGGTCTACCGGCGAAACCACCTCAAACTTCCTGTTGTTCGCCATAATCAGTCGGGTCTGCTCCGCATCAAAATAAGTCTTCTTGCCTGCACGTAATGCAGAAAGCGCCTGCGCATAGAGCTGTTCATAATTCGGACGCTGGCTCACATCGATAGGCCCCGTGAGCTCCACACCCAGAAAACGGCGATTACCGGAAGGATCGGAGAGGATATCCTCCATATTGCTCGTGGCGATAAAAGACGCCATTCTCGGAAATTCCTGTACATGACTGCCATACGGAGGCTTTATCTTGACACTCGGCAACTGGATGATGTTCTTCAGGAATCCCTGCTGCACCTGAGGAGAAATCTGGTTGAACTCATCCAGGTTGATAACCAGCGACTGGCACATCGCCTGAAGCACCTGCCGTTTCTCTGACAATACGAGATTATCATTATACCCCCATTGCAACTCCGGCGGAACCAGAGACCGGCAGAAAGTACTCTTGTTGTAGCCCTGCTTGGAGATGAGAAGTGGTGCCACAGAGTTGCCGTATTTGCGATGACTGTAAGCACGCCACTGGTCAACCATCGCCAGGAACCAGGTATAGAACCAATCCTCCCAACAAGGATTATCATTAGGCACCGTGCGCGCCAAGGCACGGATATGATCCTTACCGTCCCACTTCCCCTCACACTTGAACAGGAAGTTTTCTACAGGATTATAGGTAGAAAGAAGATCCGACTCCAGATAATTGCGCACATCCTTGATACTCACACGGATGTTGGCGAGCTGTACCTCCAGCGTCATACGCTTCTGCACACGGGCATCCACAGGCTGATAACCCCAATAATCCTTTTCCTTCGGCCTATATTCTGTGCATTTCATTACCGAATTATAACGGAAATCATATTTATTACACAGAAATCCGATCATACTCATGATATTGTCACTCAACTCCTTACTGTCGTTATCCACACCTCCGGAAGAGTGGTCAGCCTCCTTCTCATCAACGCTCTCCACAGGTTTTTCTGCGCCATGAAAGACTTCATTCAACGTCAGGGGCAAGGCATCTTCACGATAATAAGGAAAAGAATCTCTTGTCATCAGAAAATCGGAAAAGATAGAAGGCTCGGGCATCTGCATCTTTGCCTTTACTAGCGCCTGATAAAGCGGAGCAAAGGTCAGGAAGGCCTGCTTGTAAATCCTGTCGGCAGCAACCTCCTCATCAGGTAACGTCCCCTTTGCCAGCGCATATTTCGCCAGAACATGCAGACTGATGCCATCGGCTCCCACAAAGGCTGCAAGAGTAGAAGGCAGACTGGCTACTTTCTGCTTGACGGCATCCACACCTCCATCCTCATTTATATCAACAAACGTAAGCAGCAGAACGCCGTTGTTTTTCTTCATCTTCAGGAGTCCATTCTCCGATTTCTGAAATTCTGCCGCAGGGTGAACATGCATCCAGGTTGGCATATCCTTATACCCATCATAACCATTCGTGAGATAAGGTACATATTCACGGAAGTTCTCTACGGTATTCCTGGCGTCATCGTTTACGATGCGCCCCAGGAAACGTTCCAGACTCTTGGTACTTACCAGGAGCTGGTTCTTTTTATTTCTATGTGTTATGGTAAATTTCATTATCTGTTATTTTAAAAAGTTTATCGATATGAAACATTAGGTTTCGCAGTGGTTATTGCCATTGTGGAATCTGTGTTGTCAACTCTCCGCAAAGATACAAAATTTTAAAGCCAGATGCAAGCTTTGTCCCGAAAACTTTCATCTTTGTCCCGAATCACGTGCATAAAAAAAGCACTTTCAGCAAGAAGATAAGCTGAAAAACGTGATGGATAAAGGCAATAAGTGATGGATAGCGTGATGGATTTTGTAAACATTTCGTCCATCTATCACGCTACACAAAAGAGACAACCACCTCATTATCAAACGATTAAAGATTAAAAAAGAGGAAACGTGAGGGATGTGAGGGATAAAAAGAGAAAAAACTTAGCGCAAGCAGAAGAAAAATGATTTTGCACTCAAGTTTTGCATATTCAGAATGAGCCGATAAATGAGCCTCCATCCAATCGACAAACAGCCGAGATTAACGTAAAAAACATTAAAAACGACAAGATTCTCTGAGAAAAGCATTGCCTTATCCTAGGAAATGTGTATTTTTGCACCTACGAAGACCTAGGAAATGTGTAAAATACAGGATTACAAAACCTAGGAAACGTGTAAAATCCAGCACTCTGAAAGCTAGGATACGTGCAACAACAAAAATACCAAGAAGTTATGAAACGTAAAATCTATAGTCAATTATTAGAATGGAAATCAGACGACAATGGGCAGAATGCATTACTCATTGATGGGGCACGACGTGTCGGTAAAAGCTATATCGTAGAGGAATTTGCCAAGAACGAATACGAATCGTATATCTTGATAGACTTCAACAATACGATGCAGCAAGTATTAGATTTGTTTAGGGACTACCTATATGATCTTGATACTTTCTTTATGTACTTGCAACTCTACTTCAATGTAAAGTTAACAGCGCGCAAGTCGCTAATCATCTTCGATGAAGTACAGGCATTTCCTGAAGCGAGAGCCGCCATCAAGTATCTTGTCAAAGATGGACGATACGACTATATTGAAACAGGTTCACTTGTTTCCATCAACAAGAATGTAAAAAACATCATGATTCCATCCGAAGAAATCAGAATCAACATGTATCCGATGGATTTTGAAGAATTCCTTTGGGCTATGGGTGAAGAGGGAATCATGCAACTCATCAAAAACCAATTTGCCAAGCTTAAGCCTCTTGGCCTCGACATGCATCGCAAGGCTATGACCTTATTCCGCCAATATATGATAGTAGGTGGTATGCCTAAGGCTGTAGATACCTATGTAAAGACTCGCGATTTTACAAAAGTTGATACAATAAAACGTGCGATAATAAGCCTGTATCGAAATGACATTCAGAAATATGCAGAAGGCAACGAGGTAAGAGTGACGAGCATCTTTGATCTGATTCCAAGCCAGCTTCAGAAACACAAGAAGAAATTCCGCCTGTCTGAAATAAAGGCAGGTGCCAGAATGCGTGAGTACGAGGGTGCTTTCTTTTGGCTGAACGAAGCTATGGTTGCAAATATCTGCTACGGAGCAACAGAGCCAAACATCGGGCTTAATCTCAAGCTGGAAAACTCGAGCTTGAAATGTTACATGGCAGATACTGGTTTGCTAATCAGTATGGCTTTTGACGAGAATCGAATCATGCAGGAATCACTTTACAAGAAACTGATGATGGACAAGCTGGAAGTAAACGAGGGGATGCTTGTAGAGAATATCGTAGCACAGATGTTGAGGGCAAAGGGGCACAAGCTGTTTTTCTATTCCAACTATTCACGTGAGGCAGAAGACAGAATGGAAATCGACTTTCTGATAGCGAAGCCTTCGATTACGAGCAAGCACAACATCTCGCCAATAGAGGTAAAGTCTACCAATCGTTATACCATTTCATCTTTGGAAAAGTGTGTCAGAAAGTACAAGAATTACCTATCGACTCCTTACGTCATTCACACCTCAGAGTTAGCGGAAAAAGATGGGATAGTATATCTGCCACTCTATATGACACCCCTGCTATAAACCAGAGCTAGAAGAGGGCGTGCAAAAACTATATCTTGCACACCCTCTTTTTTTCCATATCCCTATAATATCTCCAACTGATCCTTTACCGCCTTATAACAGCGGCGGGAAACCGTGATTTCCTCATGGTCGAAGGGAGGAGAAAAAATGCAGCGGAGCGTATAATTCTCGATGCAGAGAAGATAATCGAGATTGATGATGCAATCCTGACGAACCTGAGCCAGAGAAGGCGACATGGAAAGGATGGTCTTTGCCGTGGCCTGCCTCTTCAATTTATAAACCTGCCCATTCGACAACTTCAACTGCCAAAGATGAGTAGCCTCATCAAAAGTGCAACTGAACACATCATCGGGCTGTATGCTCATCACCAGATTCTTTGCCGATACCGCCGAAGAGGATGTGGCAATCACCTCAAAATCTTCCAGAGTTGCCAAATCATCCTGTAACCTGTGGATGCTCTGTGGTTCATCGTCCACAATCACAACCTTGATTTTATCTTGCATTGCTTGCATATTAGTATGTTTTAGCAAGCAACAGCATAAGAGCGAATATGCACAGAAGGCACACTCCATTCTTTATCTGCATCGTCATTATCTTTCTATATACACTTACCATGATAGACTATTTAAATAAATTTATGTTTCAGTTGCGAAAGTACAACAAAAAATCCAAATAGACAAAAAAATAACTGAAAAACTCATTTTTTATATAAAATACGAACTAAAACGCGTTTAAATGTGTATCTTTGTAGCATGGAAATGCATTTATTCAAAAATATAGAACTAAATAATATGCCTGAAAGGATGAACAATCCATTCAGCTACGAACCTCATCCGCTCTGCATCGAAGCATGCAGGGAGTTGCAGGATGAACTCTCACAGCGAAACGACTGGCGGGAGGAAATAGACCATGGAAAGATGTTCGGCATACTTATCGTAGAAGCCGACAATGGTAAGATTGGCTATCTGAGAGCTTATAGCGGACAGATTGGCGGCAGAAGCGACTGGGAAGGTTTTGTGCCAGCCGTTTTCGATTATCTTCAACCCGACGGATATTTCAAGGTACATGAGGCAGAGATTTCGGAAATGAACCAGCAAATCAGACAGTTTGAAGCCAACGAAACCCTGATAAAGGCGAAAAACCTGATTGATGATTTGCAGCAAAAGCGCCAGGAAGTTATCGCAAACTATCAGACAAAGATAAAAGAAGCAAAGGAAAAGCGAGATGCAAGGCGCCAGGAAGCCCTTTCGGCAGGAACGCCCCTGAGCGAGGAAGAGGAGAAAGCGATGATAAAAGAGAGCCAGTTTATGAAGGCAGAACTGAAGAGGCTGAAAAAGTCGATAAACGAAAAGACGGCATACGAAACGCTATATGAAAACTACGAAAAGGATTTGAAAAGTGCGAAACAGCTCCGCAAACAGTTATCTGAAGAACTTCAGCAATGGCTGTTTTCGAAATTCCAGATGCTGAATGCGGAAGGAGAAACCAAAGATCTGCTGGAGATTTTCAAGGACGAGGCGGTTAAGATTCCACCTGCCGGAAGTGGAGAATGCTGCGAGCCGAAACTCCTGCAATACGCTTACCAGCATGGCTACAAGCCTCTGCAGATGGCGATGTTCTGGTGGGGAGAGAGTCCGAAAGAAGAAATCAGACATCATCTTCAGTTTTATCCTGCCTGCAACGGAAAATGCAAACCGATACTACATTGGATGCTGCCTAAAACAGTCTTTGAAACCCAACAGACCGAAACTACTATATATAATAAGGTGGAAACGCTCTACGAAGACCGTGAACTGGCAGTCATCTATAAGCCCGAAGGTTTACTCTCGGTTCCGGGGAAAGATGCAGCCCAGCCTTCCGTCTACGCTCTGATGCGCAGGAAATATCAGGAAGCTACCGGTCCGCTCATCGTCCATCGTCTGGACATGGCAACAAGCGGACTGATGATTATTGCCAAGACCGAGTTTGCCTATCATCGCCTGCAGAAGGAGTTTCTGAATCATCGGGTTCAGAAGAAGTATGTAGCCATCGTTTGCGGAAAAGACAAGGAATCGTGCAACCGGATTCTGAAAGAAGCTGAAGGCGGAAGAGGTTACATCTCGCTCCCCCTGATAGCAGATTTCCTAGACCGTCCACGACAGATGGTAAACCGCGAACAGGGCAAGGAAGCCATTACAGAATACGAGGTTCTAGATCGTATTGACGATACCCATCTTCGCCTGGCGCTCTATCCTAAAACGGGCAGGACGCACCAGCTGAGAGTGCATTGTGCTCATCAGGAAGGTCTGAATGCCCCTATCATCGGCGATCCGCTCTACGGCAACGAGCCGGCAACAAGACTGCATCTTCATGCAGAGGAAATCACATTTGAGCACCCGATGACGGGAAAGAAGATGACTGTAACAAGAAAGGCTGATTTCTAACCGAAACCAGCCTTTCTTCATATCTGCGGATGACAGAATCCGCAGAAACAGATGAAAACATCGTAACATCAGACAAAGAACATCACGATAACCTGAGCTATCACCACTCTGATAAACATGCCGAGCGGATAAACCGTAGCATAACTGATACTTGGCGTATCGCCATCCAGCGTCTCGTTGGCGTAAGTAAGCGCCATCGGATTCGCCATACTTCCACAGAGGATTCCGCAGATACTGCCGAAGTCATACTTCTTGGACTTCAGGATGATGAGACCTACGATAAGCACAGGCACAACCGTGATAAGGAAACCGATGCCTACCCACATCAAACCTTCCGGACGGACTACCGTCTCGAAGAACTGTCCACCAGCCGCCAATCCCAGGCAACCGAGATAGAGGGCAAGACCCAGTTCTCGCAGCATCAGACCCGCACTTCGCGTCATGTAAGAGATGAAATGCACACGAGGCCCCAGCGCACCAATCAGAATACCCATCACGATAGGACCGCCGGCAATACCCAGACGCACAGGAGCCGTCATTCCAGGAATATCCAGAGGAATGGTTCCTACGGCAAGACCGAGAATGATTCCGAGGAAGATAGCGCCGAGGTTCGGCTCATTCAGGGTCTTTACGGCATTACCCAGAAACTGCTCTACATGGTCGATACTCGTAGGGTCGCCAACTACCGTCAGTCGGTCTCCGTACTGCAGACGGAGGTCATCGGTAGCCAGCAGACGGATATCACCACGAAGCACACGGCTCACATTCACACCATAGGAATTTCGCATCTGCAGACTGCCTAGGCGCTTGCCGTTCAGTCCCGGACGGGTAACAACGATAATGCGGCTTTCTACCTTCGCATCAATCGCATTCCAGTCTACCTTATCATTATTCCACTCCTTATCCACCTTCTTTCCGAAGAGAATCTGCATCGCCGAGACCTCTTCCTTATTGGTAACCACGAGCACATTATCATTCGTATGAAGAACCGTATCAGCCAGAGGAACTATCACCTGTTCGCCTCTCCACACACGGGAGATGATGAACTTGCGATGCGTCATCATCGTAATCTCTGCTATGGTATTGCCGTTCAGGGCAGGATTCACGATTACATATTGTCCGATAGACGTATGGTCGTCATCATCATTATTGCGAATCTCCAGATCTTCCGGTTTCACAAAGAGTTTGCGCAAGAGCATCATCGCCAGGATAACGCCCACAACACCCAACGGATAAGTAACGGCGCAGCCCAGAGCCGCACCTTCGCTAGGCACGCCCAACTGCTGCAACGCCTGCTGGGCTGCACCAAGGGCAGGCGTATTGGTTGTGGCGCCACACAGGATGCCCATCATATCAGGCAGACTGATTGGCAAAATCCAGCACAAGCCGAGCGAGAACAAGGTTCCCACCAGGATGACTGCCAGACTCCAGAGATTGAGCGAAATGCCTTCGTGACGCATCGAACCGAAGAAGTTAGGACCCACATAAAGACCCAGCACATACACAAACATGGTAAGGCCGAAGCTTTCTGCAAACTCCAGCATGTTCTGGTCAATAGAGATCCCTAGATGACCCGCTATAATACCCACGAAGAATACGAAGGCTATGCCAAGAGAGATTCCTTTGACATGAATCTTGCCGAGAGCAAGACCCAAAGTACAAATCAAAGACAGGATGACGATGCCTTGCACCGCCGAATGCACGTTGATTAAATTATCAAACCACATAATGTTTCTTTATATCTATTCTAGATAATATTAAAAAAATTGCTTTTTCTCGATGCAAAGGTACATTAAAATGCGAACAAAACAAAATAATTCCCTTTTTTTTTTGTATTATTCTCGATTTACAGTACCTTTGCATCCGCAAAATGTAATAAAAATGAAAGATATTTGTTGTATTGGGCACGTAACAAAGGATAAAATCGTGACCCCGAGCAGTACAGTTTACATGGCTGGCGGCACCTCTTTTTATTTTGCCTACGCCATCAACCAATTGCCAAAGGATGTAAGTTTCTCGCTCATTACGGCGATGGATCCTACCGAGAAAGAACCGGTTGAAAAGATGCTCAAGGCTGGAATAGACGTCACCTTGAACCCATCGCGCAATACGGTTTTCTTCGAGAATATTTATGGCGATAATCCTAACGACCGTAAGCAGCGTGTGCTTGCCAAGGCAGATCCTTTCACCATCCAGCAGCTGGAGCATGTAGAGGCCAAGGTCTTCCACCTGGGCAGTCTGCTGAGCGATGATTTCTCGCCAGAAGTGGTTGCCTTTCTTGCCAAGAAGGGAAAAGTTTCCATCGATGTGCAGGGATATCTGCGCGAGGTGAGAGACGAGAAAGTTTACGCCATCGACTGGAAGGATAAGCTCGATGTGCTCAAGAACACCTATTATCTGAAGGTGAATGAGACCGAAATGGAGACCATTACCGGACTGAAGGACCCGAAGGAAGCCGCCAAGCTGATTCATGCCTGGGGCGTAGCCGAAGTGATCATCACGCTGGGAAGCGAGGGCTCTCTGGTTTATGTAGATGATACGTTCTACGACATTCCAGCCTATCCTCCTCATGAAGTAGTAGATGCTACCGGATGCGGCGATACCTATTCGGCAGGCTATCTCTACAAGCGCCTGCAGGGAGCCAATCCGGTAGAAGCCGGCAAGTTTGCGGCAGCCATGTGTACCATCAAACTGGAGCACAACGGACCATTCAACCGCACCATCCAGGACGTAGAACGCGTCATGAAATAAATTTTAGATAATTTATCCTATTATCTTCTTATTTTTGCCTAAATTGGTGTAACTTTGCATTCAATTATGGAACAGATTTCACCAATTCAGGCATTATTGCAGCAACGCACCCTGCTCCAGCTGGAGTATTATACCGAGAAAGAAGCCTTCCGCAAGCTTACCGAACAGATGGGAATGCAGCGGAAGGTGAAACGAGGTGATGCCTGGTTCCCGCTACAGGTGGGAAAGAGCTTTTATAATTCGCTGAACCAGACAGCCATAGAGGTTTTCAGAACCTCTGACCAGGATATCGAGCACAATTTTGAGTTCGGTCGCCCCGTCATGTTCTTTATGGTCAAGAAGATGGGCAAGAATGAGAACCAGGGCAGCACACCCCTTCAGCTGTCAGAAAACGCTAATCATAAAGTTCAAAATTCAAATCTCAAAGTTCAAAGCATAAAATACTTTTCCTTCACCGGAACCGTGAGTTATGTGGATGGCGACAGAATGGTGGTTACCGTACCCGATTCTGCCCCTCTGCTCGAACTTCAACAGTCAACCGACCCTATCGGCGTACAGCTATCCTTTGACGAAACCAGCTACAAACTGATGTTCGAGGCCCTGGACCGCGTGATGAAGGCGAAGAACAACCGTCTGGCTTATCTCCGCGATTTATTCTATTCCCATCAGAAGGCAGGAAGATTCTCCTTCGAACCGATGAAGTTCCCTTGGCTCAATCCTACCCAGGAAAGGGCTGTGAACGAGGTGCTTTGGGCGAAGGATGTTGCCATCGTTCACGGACCTCCGGGAACCGGAAAGACTACAACCCTGGTAGAAGCCATCAACGAAACCCTGATGCGTGAGAGCCAGGTTCTGGTGTGTGCACAGAGCAACATGGCGGTAGACTGGATATCAGAAAAACTGGTGGATAGAGGCATCAACGTGCTCCGTATCGGAAACCCGACCCGCGTGAACGACAAGATGCTGGGCTTCACCTACGAGCGCCGCTTCGAGAGCCATGCTGATTACCCTCAGCTTTGGGCAATCCGCAAGGCAATCAGGGAATTAAGAAAGAACAGAAAGAAGGGCAGCGAAAACTATCATCAGAAGATGGACAGGCTGAAGAGCCGTGCTGCTGAAATAGAACTCCGCATCAACGCAGAACTCTTTGGCGAGGCGCGTGTCATCGCCTGTACCCTCGTAGGTTCAGCCCATCATCTGCTGGAAGGCATGAAGTTCGGTACCCTCTTTATCGACGAGGCTGCGCAGGCTTTGGAAGCTGCCTGCTGGATTCCGATGAAGAGAGCAAGCCGGGTGATTCTGGCAGGCGACCATTGTCAGCTGCCACCTACCGTAAAGAGTATTGCGGCATTAAGAGCCGGACTGGGCAAGACCCTGATGGAGCGCATCGCCGAAAACAAGCCCGAGGTGGTAACCCTGCTGAAAATCCAATACCGTATGAACGACGAAATCATGCGATTCTCCAGCGACTGGTTCTACGGGGGCAAGGTGGAGAGTGCGCCTCAGATCAAATACCGCAGCGTATTGGATTATGACCATCCGATAACGTGGATTGATACTTCGAACGAGGAGAATCAGATAACGATAGAAGGAGAAGATGCTCCTGAGGATTCTGCTTCCACATCATCTTCTGTATCTGCAGCCAATCAGAATTCTGATTTGAACTTCAAAGAACAGTTTGTGGGTGAGAGTTTCGGGCGTATCAACAAGGCAGAAGCCGAGCTTACCCTGCTGACTCTGGCGGAATACTTCACCAAGATAGGCAAACAGCGCGTTTTGGAGGAAAGAATCGATGTAGGCATCATTTCGCCTTATCGTGCCCAGGTGCAGTATCTCAAGAAGCTCATCAAGAAATATGAGTTTTTCAAGCCTTACCGCCGTCTGATCAGCGTAAATACGGTAGACGGTTTCCAGGGGCAGGAAAGAGACGTGATCCTCATCTCCCTGGTACGTTCCAACGACGAGGGACAGATCGGATTCCTGAAAGACCTCCGTCGCATGAACGTGGCGATGACGAGAGCCCGAATGAAGCTCATCATCCTGGGCAACAAGGACACGATGACGAAACATCCTTTCTACAAGAAACTGTGGGAGTATGTGGAAGCTATCAACAACAACGAATAAAATAAAGACTATTTTATGCTACAACGAGACTACATACAGCGACTGATTCGCGAGTTTATGGCAGCACTCGAAAGAATGCTCGAAAAGAAAGAGTTGGAGGTGAGACGTGAGAAGATCAGGGAACTCTACAATCAATACGTGGGTCCTTACGCCTTCTACAGCATCGCCACCATCGAGGATGTGATGAAAGCGATGGCAGGAATAGAGGACGAGGAGAAGCGACTCTCCAAGATGGATATGCTTGCCGAACTCTACTATCACGAGGCAGATACCGTGGGGCAGCCTACAAGAGATGAACTCCTGAACAAGGCTTTCATGCTCTTCGATTATGTGGAAGCCCACGGAGATACGTTTTCCATTGAGCGCCGCAATAAAATGGCACAAATCAAACAGAAGATTGGAGATGCGCTCAAATAAAGAGTGCATCCTCCTCCTTTTTATATTTTAGGATAACAAAAACTAATCATAAAGTTCAATGGTCAAAACTCAAAGTTCAAATTTCGATGCTGAGTGGCGTAATGGAAATGATAGCGAGATGCGGCGTGAGTCTCTGGCTGGTACCAGCCCTGGCGTGGACGGGAGTCTGCTTCGGCGACCCTGTAGCGTGGGTCATGGCAGATCTCTTCCTCATTCCCGCCTTCCTGTGGCTTTATAAGCATCTGAAGAAGGAGCAAGTCCGATAGGGTATTTTTGACATTTTAAAAATTTGCATTAAAAAAAATCTGCTAAGGGTTAGGAAAATGAAAATTCGATTGTAATATAGACAAAAGAAAAGAAATAAAGTAATGCAAATAAACAAAGAAACGATAGAACAGCTCTTCCGGCAGCATTATCTGAGAATGTACCAATTGGCCAGGGTACTTCTGAAGGATGATGCAGCCAGCAAGGATGTGGTGAGCGAAGTCTTTGCCGATGTGCTCGACGGAAAGACTCAACTGGGTCTTGATAACGAGACTATAACCAGCGATTCGCCCCTGCCTTCCGCCAACGCCGGGAGCTACCTTCTGGTGTGTGTGCGCCATAAATGCCTCAACCTGTTGAGCCGAAAGAAGATGAAAGACCGTGTTCATCATCTCCTGAAAGCCGATACTTCGCCTTCGATAGTTCCCCTGGAAGCGACGATTGCCGAAATAGACAGGGAGACCGAAAAGTACGAGGCAATTCTGGCTTATATGAATGCTGAGCTCACGCCTCAAACTCGCAAGGTACTCGATCTCCGTTTTCGGCAGAAACTGAAATATCGGGAGATTGCTACGGAATTGGGCATCAGCGAAGTGGCAGTTTATAAGCATCTGGCACAAGGCATCAGAAAAATAAAGCAAAATTTTAACCCTTAGCAGATTTATTATGGACAAGTTTGAAAAAATACTGGATATCATCGACCATCAGGAGAAGTATTCTGATGAGGAGATTCGTGAAATATTGCAGGATGAGGAATGCCGAAAACTCTATCAGACGATGGTGGAAGTGGATTCTGCACTTGAAAGCCCCTCTCCTATTATTAATGTAGATGAGGAATGGGAGAAATTCAGCCAGAAACATCAACTTCAGGAAGTATCCCATCCTATAACTTCCTGGCGTAAACTGGCAGCATCCATCGCCGGCTTTGTCTTGATTTCGGGTATTGCCTTTGCCGCAATCCATACTTACATCAAGCGCAGCCAGGAAACAACCCAGGTAACCGCAGACACTCATCCGGAAGTCATAAAATCAGATTCCGCAAAGCAGGTAGCAGCAACGGATTCCCTGACTCATCCGAAACCAGAAAAGCCAGCCATTCACAAGACTTTCGAGAATGTGGCTTTCGAGCAGATGATTTCAGAGATTGCTTCTTATTATGATTTACAAGTGAAGTTTGAGAATAACGAGGACAAGACCCTCCGCCTCTATTACGAATGGAACAGCCATTCGAACATCGAGAACATCGTAAAAGAACTGAACCAATTCGAGAATGTAAACATCGAATTGCAGCAAAACGAGCTGATTGTAAAATAACAAATAAAAAGCAACATCATTATGAGAAGATTTTCAGCCATCATATTCCTGCTGTGTACGTTCGCCCTGGCGATGAGCGCACAGCACATCCAGCGCAACTATCACGACCGCAGCATGTCGGACGTTCTCATCGACCTCGACAAGGCTTCCAAGCGCTACAAAATCAGTTTCATCTACAACGAACTGGAGGATTTCACAGTTACCCAGAACGTGAAGACAGCCAATATTCCCGATGCTATCCGCAAGGTAATCGGTTTCTATCCAATGCAGATGACCATGGGCGACAGCCTCATCACAGTAGAATGCATACGCAAGAGCGAGCGCAAGCTGATAGGCAGACTGATAGACAATCACAATCTTCCTGTAGAATTCGCCAACATCCAGCTGCTCAACCCGAAGGATTCCTCCTTTCTCTGTGGAGGCGTGAGCAACGCCAATGGCGATTTCGTCATCCCCTGCCAGCAGAAGCAGGCCCTCATGAAGGTTTCGTTCGTAGGCTACAAGACGATTTGCAAGCTGGTACCTGTTGCCCGCATCGGAAATGTGAGGATGCAGGCGAATTCATACCTGTTGAAAGGGGTGACCGTTGAAGCCGCAAGGGTTGTAGAAAAAGTAGATAGACAAATCATCTTCCCTACAAAAGAGCAGGTGAAAACGGCTTCCAACGGTTATGATCTGTTGGACAACTTGTCTTTGCCTACCATTATCGTAAATCGAGCAGAACGCAAAGTTCTGTCATTAAAGGGCGGAGATGTGCAAATACGCATCAACGATGTCAAGGCTAGCATGCAAGATGTATTGGCTTTGCAGCCGGATGAAGTTACAAAGGTGGAATTCATCAATGTTCCAGGACTTAAATATGGAGACAGCAATCTGGATGCAGTCATCAACTACCAGGTCCGCCGACGCTATGCCGGTTATGTGGGTGGAGTTTCTACGATGCAAGGCACCAAGACAGGTTTCAATAATAGCGACGGTTATTTCAAATACAATGTGAAGAAATCGGAATTCAGCATCAACTACAGTTTCTCCTATCGCTCGGTAGAGGAACGAAGCTATGAGAGTCTCGGTACTTATCATCTGCCCACAGGAGAAACTCTACATCGCAATTATTTAGGTTATGATTCTCCGTTCCTATACACCACCAATAATGTACAGTTGGGGTATAATCTTAGTGAGCCAGACAAATATACATTGAATGTACGGTTGAATTTCTTCAATTACAACAGTCCAGTGAGAGGCATGAACCAGCTTTATCAGGAAAGCGGCAAGGCAAATCAATATCTGCAAAACAACAGAAAAATGCTGGAGCAGATTCCATCTCTGGACATTTATTATTCGCTCAACATGCCCCATGACCAGAACCTGGCTCTGAACCTGGTGGGTACTTACATCGGCACAGATTACCAGTATCGTATGAGGGAATATACGTTCAACAAATCGCCGGATGAATCTGTAAAGAACGCTCCGCTGACCGATTACAGTTATAATGCAACTGGTAGAAAGCGCTCTCTTATTGGTGAAGGAACATACAGCAAGAACTGGAAACAGATGGCCTTATCGGTAGGTGGACAATATAATATCAGCCACACAGATAACATCTATGTGGGAAGCAGTAATGCTGATACGGAATTGAAGTACAGCAATCTCTATCTTTTCACCCAGCTACAGGGACAGCAGAAGTGGTTCAGTTATCAGGTGGGAGTTGGCGCAACCAGGTCTTCCATCCATCAGGGGGAGAACGGATACAGCAAATGGCTGTTTCGACCACAGGTAACTTTACAGGCAAAGGCTAGCGACCGTCTGAGTTTTAAATGGAGCAGCAAAATCACTTCAGACATCCCAAGCCTTTCCGACTTGAGCGAGTTGCGCCAATATTCCAACAGCTTTGAGGCGCGTGACGGCAATAGCGGTCTGAAGCCATTTACCGGCTACAACAATACCTTGTCGGCTTCCTGGAACATTCCGCTGATGTCTGTGTACCTGGAGGGAAACTGGACGTATTACGACAAGCCAATAGCCACTTCTATCTTGCCCGAAAAGCGGGAGGATGGCTCTTATCTCTTTGTGAGCAAACCGGAGAATCAGAAGAATCATGATTACAAGCACCTGCTGTTGACTCCTGAAGTTCACCTCATCAAGGATCATCTGGATTTGAACCTTATGTGCGAGTATCAGAATGTCAAGACAAAGGGTTTGGATTATTCCCACGAGTTCAATTACTTCAGTTATGGAGCAGAAATTCGGTACATGACGGGCAATTGGAACATTGGCTATGGTGCCTATAAGGTGGAAAAGAGTTTTTGGGGAGAAAAGACAAACGGCGGAGAGCCAACCTCCAATCTTGCCGTAACCTACAGTTATAAGAACTGGCAGTTTGGCGTTCTCGGATTATTCGTATTCTATCCTCATGGCTGCGTGTATAAGGATGAACTTTTCAACAAGTATGTGCAGCAGAAGAACAAGACACGCCTTGCTGACCAGGGCAACATGCTTGTCTTTACTGCCAGCTTCAACTTCAGCCATGGCCGCAGATACCATACAGGCAGCCGTAAGCTGAACAATAGCGATAGAGATAATGGTATCAGATAGAATAGTTTTATATTTTCCTGAAATCACAAATAAGCAAAAGGCTGGACTTCCTCACCCGAAGTTCAGCCTTTTTGCATGTCATCAGTAATCTAAATACGCATTTTATCGTTTATAGACGACAAAAACAACAACTTTTTATCGTCTATAGACGATGAAAACGCATCAATTCTATCGTTTATAGACGACAAGCATCATTTTTAGGGCGATTTTGCGCTGGGACGATTACCCTTCTAAGAGAAGAAAATAATATTTCCAGTTAGGAAAATAAAAATCTCTAACTGGGAAAATATTTAGGATGAAAATGACTCAAAACAGACAGCTGAGACTCACTTTCCGGTTTTTCCGGCTCTAAATCGGGCAAAAAAAAGCAGAAGTCTGCCAGCATCCCTGCCAGCAGACTCCTTTTCCATAAACCGAACCTAAATTTTACACTTTCTTTTTCTAGGAAATGCAATTACAATGTAAACCTAAATATAACCTATTACCTTGATGAAACTTCTAATACGCTTTTCTCTATTATAACGCTTTGCAAATGAATATTGTTATTTACTTTCGTTGTGGATTCATGATCGAACCCGCTATTCATTATCACAAGATGCGTGCCAGAAAATGAGCAAACCGACTACTTCTCTTGATTATCAGCTACTTATCATTTCCGTGTCAAAAACAGAGAGTGGGGAAAATGGGGAATGAGTGGGGAAAAAATCCACAAAAAAAATGAGGATTCCGTTCCAGATAACTTCCATTTTCCCCAAGAAACAGTTTTGTTTCACCCCGAATTCCGGATTTCTTTATTGCTTCAGATTCATTCCCAGCCATACAAGAGAGCATGGTTACCCCAAAAGAAAGCACAAAAGCTAGAAAAATGAAACAGATATAGCCCTCAAAATCGCTCCTTTTTGGAAGTTACATTCCTTTTTCAAGTTATACGGAAAATTAATAATTACGTTAACCACCTGATAATAAGCCTTTTAGAGGAAAGCCGATAAAAAAAATCTTCCAGATTCCAAATCTTCCAATTATTTTTTCTGCATATCCCTCCTACCTCTATTTTTATATATATTTATATATGTTATATATATAATTAACTAATAATCAATAAGTTATATGGCAGAAAGAAGTAAAGAAAAAGGACAAACGAAAAAGATGCATACCCTCTTAAAATTAATTGGAAGAACTGGAATCTGGAAGATTTAGCAGGGTAACTGGAACGCTATCATTTCATTAACTATCTGATAATAAGCCT
>ENA-OOWN01000769-OOWN01000769.1-human-gut-metagenome-genome-assembly--contig:-NODE-769-length-26427-cov-3.567648_pt1 | contig 26427 bp, 24 predicted proteins | sample MGYA00241406_ERZ501319 | MGnify/ENA primary metagenome ERZ501319 (study PRJEB25962, sample SAMEA2042734) | human gut metagenome | biome: human gut; feature: human-associated habitat; material: faeces... | reverse complement strand
AAGTAGCTCAGTTGATAGAGCATTAGCCTTCCAAGCTGAGGGTCGCGGGTTTGAGCCCCGTCTTCCGCTCTATAGAAGAGATGATTTGATCATCTCTTCTTTTATTTTACACCGCCCCATTTTTTTCATTACTCAACAATGTTCCAAACTTTTCAACTTCTAATTTGTTATATCAATAACAACATTCCAATAGAAAAGACATTAAGTTATGAAGACGATTATTGACAAAGCCAACACGAGAGGTTATTTTAATCATGGATGGCTAAAAACTTACCACACATTCAGCTTCGCAGATTATTATAATCCCAGACGTATACACTTCGGTGCTTTGCGCGTATTGAATGACGATACAGTGGCTCCCGGAGAAGGTTTCGGCATGCACCCGCATAAAAATATGGAAGTAGTATCCATTCCTTTACAAGGATATTTAAGACACGGAGATAATGTACAAAATGAAAGTACCATCACCCCCGGAGAAATTCAAGTAATGAGTACAGGAACAGGTATCTATCACAGTGAATACAATGCCAGTAAAACCGAAGATCTGAAATTCCTGCAAATCTGGGTGATCCCTAATGTAGAGGAAACCAAACCTGAGTACCATAATTATAATATCCGCCCGTTATTGAAACGTAACGAACTGACAACTTTCATTTCTCCTTCCGGAAACACACCGGCACATCTGTTGCAGGATACCTGGTTTTCAATAGGTACATTTGATGCCGGACATAGTGTAATATACCGTATGCACAAACCTCGCACAGGTGTTTACATTTTTGTTATAGAAGGAGAGATTAATGTAGCAGGCGAAAACCTTTCACGCCGTGACGGTATCGGTATATGGGACATTGAAAGTGTCACTATCGAAGCCACTTCCGAAACACAGATACTGGCTATTGAAGTAGCTATGTAAACCATATTATTCATGGCGCAATCATCCAAACGGGAAATTTGCGCCACAAATACCTCTTTACGTCCTTATCTTAACCCCATTTTTCTACAAATTTTATACGCCACACGGTCTACAGAACAAAATTACACATCTAGCAGACCAACTCTTTCTTCAAACGAAAGTCCTAATACAAACAATTTTTGAAGGTATATACAATAATAAACAGATTATTCCCTCTCCCAATTATAAGACAGCCGGAGCTGTGTTCAAATATCCCTTATCTTTTAGTTTAGCAAAGATTCCGGTATTGACAATCTGTACACATATTCTAATCTTTATAATAAAAACAGGGAACAAACGGTATTCCACCATCAAATACTTGAGATATCCTCTACTATAAAAATAAGAACTTCCTTCTGAATGGCCGAACGCAATCCACTTTCCATCCATACACTGGCTTTTTGTAATAAACTCAATTGACACGCAAGCAAAATCAATAGAATAATAATTATACCTAACTCTATCTGTACTTTTCATTATAGTTTGTTTTTTCAAAGTAAAGATAAACAAGAATCAATAATTTACGGAAGTAAAACAGAGAGAGTCTTTCAACGACACAAACCTCAGATTATCTTTTAATTATAGATAATCTGAGATTCGTGTTGAAACAAAAGCTTTTTCAGAGTGTTTCTTAGAGTTCTATTGTCAATTCTACCGGACAATGATCTGAGCCAAAGATATCCGTATAAATATGTGCACCTTTCAACCTATCTTTCAGTGAATCGGAAGTGAGAAAATAATCAATACGCCAACCTGAATTCTTTTCACGGGCTTTAAAACGATAAGACCACCATGAATAGATTCCTTCCTGCTCTGGATAAAAATAGCGGAACGTATCCGTAAAACCGGACTCAAGCAAAGTGGTAAACTTGGCACGTTCCTCATCAGTGAAACCTGCATTTTTACGGTTTGTCTTAGGATTCTTCAAGTCTATTTCCTTATGCGCCACGTTCAGGTCACCACACACAATGACAGGTTTCTTTTCTTCCAGTTTTTTCAGATAGGCACGGAAATCATCTTCCCATTTCATTCTATAATCCAACCGTCGCAATTCTTCCTGCGAATTGGGAGTATACACAGTAATCAAATAAAACGATTCCAATTCAAGAGTGATTACCCGTCCTTCGTGATCATGCTCTTCTATGCCTAAACCGTATGTCACAGATAATGGTTTGACTTTAGAAAAGATAGCTGTGCCTGAATACCCTTTCTTTTCAGCATAATTCCAATAGGAGTGATAACCTTCAAACTTGGCATCCAGTTGCCCTTCCTGCATCTTTGTTTCCTGCAGGCAGAAAAAGTCTGCTTCTAAACGATGGAAAACATCAACAAAACCTTTATCATAACAGGCTCGCAAGCCATTTACATTCCATGATATGAATTTCAACATGATTCTTTTATTATTTGTAGATTAAAAACATTCCAGAACAAAAGTAAGTACAAAAGCATACTTATCAAAGCAAAAAAACTTAAAACAAAAAAGCGTCCTATTTTCGTAAACGAAACAGGACGCTTATCCTTATTAATTAAGGAAAATGTTTTCTCTATAATTACTGTGCCGAATCACTGGGAGCAGGAGTTTCTGTTGCAGCGTCATTTGTTTGCGGAGCAGCGAAACCTGAAGGTGCATTCAGCGGATTAGTAGCTCCTTCTTTCACTGCCTCTTCCATGATTACAGAAGAATCTGTATGAGCAGCAGGAACAAAATAAGCAGTAAGCACACTACATGCCACCATAAAAGCAGCTAACCCCCATGTTAATTTCTCAATAAAATCTGTAGTCTTGCGAACACCCATTATTTGATTTGAAGAAGCAAAACTAGAAGCCAAGCCTCCACCTTTTGAGTTCTGAATCAGTACGACGAAGCACATCAAAAGAGCTGCAAGCACAATTAATCCAATAAGTAATAAATACATTTTCTTTATTTTGATTTAGTGTTAATAATCAATTTCTCCAAAAATCTTATTTGGTCTGCAAAGTAAGCGTTTTTTTTTGGATATTTCAAATTTAATTTTTTAATAATTTCAAGAGCCTTAGAATATCTTTGCTGTTTAACGTATATTTTAGCCAATGTTTCAGTGAAATAGCTTTCATCCTCCATATCCTCTTCATTATCTTCCGACTCCTCTTCTTCAGAAACTTTATTCTTCACCGGTGCCGCCTCTTTTATTCCTAATTGAGGTAACAAAGGTTCCTCTGCCGACTTTTCAATGAAGTTGTCTATCAAATTCTGTCCTTTCATCTGAGGTATATCATCAGACACATGTTCTTCCTCATGCAATAAAAAAGAAGTATAATCTGTTGTTACATCCATTGGTAATTCCATAACAACGGGCTCTTCAGGCAAAGAAGAGAGAAAAGTATCGATCAATGAAAGAGTACGATCCAAACCAGCCTCTTCCTTAGGTAGGTCTTGTTTTTCAAAGGAAGATACAGTAAAGCGCTCCCCCTCTATCAGATAAAAAAGAATCTTGCGGTCAGCTACATACAATGCAGCCTTACGTAGTTCCTCACCAAATGTTATGTCATGCAATAAAAACAGATTCTTCAGATAAAGCAGTCTCACCGTCTGAAAATATGGATAACGCGCAAGCAGCGTCCGCAACTCGTACAAAGTATCCCGATTCAATCGTTCAGGATGCGTTATCCATTCATATAATTGTTGTTGTATCATGACGGAAAATCACTCACTACCAGTTTGCCACTGTAGCATTGAATATTTGCTCTACAATTTCTTTAATCATTTGGTTTACCAACTCATCCTGCACAGCACTTAACTGCTGATTGGAATTATATTCACGACTAGCCGAAAATTGCTGTCCGTTCATATTTTCCGTAGGATTGGAACTATTGACAAAATTCACTCTCACCGTCATACGCAATTCTACCATACTAGAATAGCCATCGGATCCAATTCCTTTATTAAATGCCTCATAATTCGTTATCTCACCAGACAATTGCAGGTCACCACTGCGCTTGACTTGCTTTAAACGAGTTTGTTGCATATAAATATCCTGTAATGCCGTATTGAACATATTCTCCATCGGTCCCCAAACAAAGCCAGCTGAACGGTTTGGGAAATTCTCAAACGAAATAGTCTTTACCTTTGTATAATCTATAGACGATCCGTTAAATTTATATGAAATAGAACAAGCAGTTACGATCCCCGCCAGTACCATCAACACACCAACTACTTTCAATTGTTTAATCCAAACCATATTCTTTTATTTTTCTATAAAGTGTTCGTTCTGAAATATTCAAATCTTTTGCTGCATTCTTACGCTTTCCATGATGACGGTCGAGCGCCTTACGTATCATTTCTTTCTCCACTTCGTCCAATGACAAAGTGGCTTCTTCTACAACCTCCTCCGTATCCTGAATATCATCTACTACAGGATGAGCCGGTTTGGCGGCAGAAATTATGGTAGGCGTAGCAGGCACCACTGTAGCAACTAAATTCCGTTGCGGTTCCTGATAATAAGAAACTGCCGTAGTAGCTGGTGCCGTCGGAACAGATTGCGCGCCACGTTCCGCCATCAGTGTATTGACTAACTTCTTCAAGTCAGTCACATCACGCCGCATATCAAACAACACCTGATACAAAATCTCACGCTCACTTTCAAAAGCCTTCCCTGTATTTGCTTTCACTCCAAACAAAGCAGGCAAACCAGAATTCACATGTTGCTCTGGTAAATAATTTCTCAAAATCTCTGCCGTTATATCCCGGTTAGTTTCAATAATAGATATCTGTTCAGTGATGTTTTTCAACTGGCGCACATTACCGGGCCACGAATAAGCCAGCAACAAAACTTTCGCATCTTCTGTCAACTGGATAGCCGGCATACGATATTTCTCAGCAAAATCTGATGCAAATTTACGGAAAAGTAAAGTTATATCATCTCCACGCTCACGCAAAGGAGGTATTTTAATAGGTACAGTGTTCAAACGATAATACAAATCCTCACGAAAACGACCTTCAGCAATGGCTTCCGTCAGATTCACATTGGTAGCGGCAACAATACGCACATCCGTTTTCTGCACTTTAGATGAACCTACCTTAATGAATTCACCACTTTCAAGTACACGTAACAGACGTGCCTGAGTAGCAAGAGGCAACTCTCCTACTTCATCCAGAAAAATGGTTCCACCATTGGCTTCGGCAAAATAGCCATTACGGTCACTGATAGCGCCCGTAAAAGCACCTTTTTCATGTCCGAAAAGCTCTGAATCTATAGTACCTTCAGGAATAGCCCCACAGTTCACCGCTATATACTGTCCATGTTTACGGCGACTGAACTGATGAATAATCTGTGGGAAATTTTCCTTTCCCACCCCACTTTCACCGGTGATCAACACTGACAAATCAGTGGGTGCCACCTGGATAGCCACGTCTATGGCACGGTTCAACCCTTCGGCATTACCAATAATACCAAATCTGAGCTTTACATTTTGTATTTCTGACCTAACCATATTCACTCTATTATATGACAAAATTACAAATTCTCAGGCAGACAACAAGAAATTATGGCAGAAAAATAAAAAATAAGACGTGGATTTCACGGATAGATACGGTCTTTAAAAGAAAAACCGTGAAAACCCGCGCAATCCACGCCCGAATAAAAAATCCTGTTATAAATTAGTCGATTTCTTGATCGGCCTCATAACCACCCATTTCACGAATGGCATTTTTCAAAATAGCATACTGCTGGAAGAGGTGATTGACAGGAATTTCGTTTTCAGTATAATCATGCATCGGACTCTTCAAGAAGAAACTCAAGAAACGTTGGATACCAAAACGTCCTGCACGTGCAGCCAGGTCACTCAACAATACAAGGTCCAAGCACAGAGGAGCAGCAAGAATTGAATCACGGCAAAGGAAATTAATCTTAATCTGCATTGGATACCCCATCCATCCGAAGATATCAATATTATCCCAACCTTCTTTATTATCATTACGAGGCGGATAGTAATTGATACGTACTTTATGATAGTAGTCTGTATACAAGTCCGGCTGATCTTCCGGAACAAGAATAGATTCCAGTGTAGATAATTTGCTGACCTCCTTCGTGTGGAAGTTAGCCGGCTCATCTAACACCAAACCATCACGATTACCTAAAATGTTTGTAGAGAACCAACCGTCCAAGCCTAAACAACGGGTTCCAATAATCGGTGCGAAACCTGATTTAACCAACGTTTGACCCGTCTTGAAATCCTTGCCGGCAATAGGCATTTTAGTCTTTTCAGCCAACTCCCACATAGCAGGAATATCAACAGTTGTATTAGGAGCACCCATGATGAAAGGAGCACCCTCTGTCAAAGCAGCATAAGCGTAGCACATGGATGGAGCTACATGCTGGCGGTCGTCAGCCTTCATTGCAGCCTCAAGTGCTGCCAATGTACCATGAATCTCCATATCTACAGGAACGTAGATTTCGGTAGATGCTGCCCAGATAACAACGATACGGGCACAACCGTTCTTCTCCTTGAAGTCGCGGATATCCTGACGAAGAGCCTCTACCATCTCCCAGCGGGTCTTGCAATCCTTCACATTGTCGCCATCAAGACGCTTTGCATAGTTCTTGTCGAAAGCAGCCTTCATTGGTACTACCTTCTCCAACTCCTCGCGTACAGGGTTGATATCTTTCTCCTTCAATACCTCAGCATACATAGCTGCCTGATAAGCATTCTGCGGATAAACATCCCAAGTACCGAATACGATATCATTAAGGTCAGCAAGTGGAACGATGTCCTTATAGTGCAGATATTTCTTGTCTGCACCCTTGCCGACACGAATCTTGTCGTACTGAGTCATTGAACCTACTGGCTTTGCAAGTCCCTTACGAGTCATGAAAACACCGGTCATGAAGGTAGTAGCTACTGCGCCACAACCAACAACCAAGATTCCCAGCTTACCTTCTGCTGGTTTAACATTCATTTTTTCCATCTTCTAAAGGTTTATTTTATATTAAGTTGATTATAATCTAAGAATTGTGCCTGCAAAGATAACAAAAACTAATTGAACCGATGCGGTTTTCGTAGACTTTTTTTCAATAATTTACAATAATTAGCTTAAAATGGATAAAAAGGCTATTCTGCATCAAAAGCCAAGTGTAGAAAATTTGTATGAAAGAAGGCAATATTTGCATATTTATTCCACGTTTATGCATATCTAAAGACAAAATAATGTTATTTTATGCATTTTTCTTTCATATTATTTGGTTATTTGCAAAATATATTGTAATTTTGCAGCCGTTAAACGAATAAAAATACAGCATATGAAGGCAAAGAATAGCAGATTGGAAACTTTGAAGATGCTTATATCAAGTCAGGAGTTGAGTTCACAAGACCAACTTTTGGAGGCTCTTCACAAAGAAGGCTTTAAGATTACGCAAGCTACATTGAGCCGTGATTTAAAACTGCTCAAGGTAGCAAAGGCAGCATCTTCGAGTGGAAAATATGCGTATGTCCTGCCCAACGATACATTATATAAGAGAGTATCAAACCATATTCCAGTGAGCAAGATGATGGTGAATACCGGATTTCAATCAATCAACTTCTCCGGGAATATGGTCGTGATCAAGACCCGTCCGGGATATGCAAGCAGCATTGCCTATAACATAGACAATAGTGATATTTCTCAAATTCTTGGAACCATCGCCGGTGACGACACTATCTTCCTGGTTAAAAAGAAAGGTACCACAGAAGAGGAAATCATCAATGCACTAGCAGAGGTAATTCCAGACGTTCACCATAAATATGTATAAGGTAGTTGCTTTTTTATGCAAAACATACACCTTATTATATATAAAGAAAGAATATTAAAACAAAAACATTTTAAGATAGAAGAGAAAAAATGGAAGAAGCAGAAGTTAAAGTAATGGTGGCTGACGAAAGTCACATCAAGTACATCGACACCATTCTGACTACAATTGCAGAAGCTGCAAAGAAGCGTGGTTCTGGTATCGCCAAGCGTTCACCAGAGTATGTTGCCACCAAGATGCGCGAAGCCAAGGCGGTCATCGCTCTCCAGGGTGAAAAGTTCGCAGGTTTCAGCTACATCGAAACATGGGGCAACAAGCACTATGTTACCACATCAGGTTTGATCGTTCACCCAGACTTCCGTGGTATGGGACTGGCTAAACGCATCAAGAACTTTACCTTTACGCTTGCCCGACAGCGATGGCCTCATGCCAAGATTTTCTCTTTGACATCAGGTTCGGCTGTCATGAAGATGAACACCCAGCTGGGTTATCTCCCTGTTACCTTCGCCGACCTGACCGATGATGAGTCATTCTGGCGTGGTTGCGAGGGTTGCATCAACGTAGATGTCCTCCATCGTACCAACCGCAAATACTGCATCTGCACCGCCATGCTCTTCGACCCAGAGGAGCATCTGCCTATCAAGCTTCCTCAGGAGGTGATTGAGAGAATCAGAAAGATTGACGGACCTTCTGCAGAAATTTAAATCCTTATATATAATTAAGGTATTGGCAAGAATGCCATCTAAACATTATTCACCACATATTAAACATAAAATAAAATGGCAAATAAAAAAGTTGTAGTCGCTTTCAGTGGCGGTCTCGATACATCATACACAGTAATGAAGTTGACCCAGGATGGCTGGGATGTTTATGCAGCATGCGCTAACACAGGTGGTTTCTCTGCCGAGCAGTTGAAGACCAACGAAGAGAACGCATATAAGTTGGGCGCCAAGGCATACGTCACTCTCGATGTTACCCACGAATATTACGAGAAATCATTGAAATACATGATTTTCGGTAATGTGCTCCGCAACAACTGCTACCCTATTTCAGTATCTTCTGAGCGTATCTTCCAGGCTATCGCCATCGCTCGTTACGCCAAGGAGATTGGTGCTGACGCCATCGCTCACGGAAGTACAGGTGCCGGCAACGACCAGATCCGTTTCGACATGACCTTCCTGGTAATGGCTCCTGGTGTAGAGATCATCACATTGACTCGTGATAAGGCGCTTTCTCGTAAGGAGGAGGTTGATTATCTGAACGAGCACGGCTTCTTTGCAGACTTCACGAAGTTGAAGTATTCATATAACGTAGGTATCTGGGGAACCAGTATCTGTGGTGGTGAGATTCTCGACCCAACCCAGGGTCTCCCTGAGGAGGCTTATCTGAAGCACGTTACTGCCAAGGAAGAAGAGACCGAACTGAAGATTACCTTCGAGAAGGGTGAGATCGTGGCTGTCAACGGCGAGAAGTTTGATGATAAGATTGCTGCCATCCAGAAGATTGAGGAGATTGGTGCTTCTTATGCCATCGGTCGCGACTGCAACGTGGGTGATACCATCATCGGCATCAAGGGTCGTGTGGCTTTCGAGGCTGCAGCTCCTAAGCTCATCATCGAGGCTCACCGCCTGTTGGAGAAGAGCACATTGAGCAAGTGGCAGCAGTATTGGAAGGATCAGGTAGGCAACTGGTACGGAATGTTTCTCCACGAGAGCCAGTACCTGGAGCCAGTAATGCCGGATATCGAAGCAATGCTGACATCTTCTCAGCGTAACGTAAACGGTACTGCTATTCTGAAGCTTCGTCCATTTAGCTTCCAGACTGTTGGTGTCGATTCACCAGACGATTTGACCAAGTCTAAGCTCGGTGAGTATGGCGAGATGCAGCACGGTTGGACAGCCGAGGATGCGAAGGGCTTCATCAAGGTAAGCTCTACCCCACTCCGTGTTTATTATGGTATGCACCCTAACGAGGAAAGATAATATGGTAAAAGTAGGTATTTTAGGAGCAGCTGGTTATACGGGAGGTGAGCTGATTCGCCTCCTTATCAACCATCCTGAGGCAGAGATTGTATTCGCCAACAGCGAGAGTAACGCCGGCAACCTGGTGGCTGAGGTTCACGAGGGATTGTATGGCGAGACTGACTTGAAGTTTACCGCCGAGATGCCTTTCGACCAGGTGGATGTTATCTTCTTCTGCTTCGGTCATGGCAAGAGCGAGGCGTTCCTGAAGGAGCACAATGTTCCGGAGAACGTGAAGATTATCGACCTGGCACAGGACTTCCGTCTTGCCCCAGAGACTGTGGTTGCTACCCAGCAGCCAACCCCAGCCGCTCACGATTTTGTATATGGTCTTCCAGAAATAAATGAATCAAAAATAGCCGTAGCTCAGCACGTGGCAAACCCAGGTTGTTTTGCAACCTGCATTCAACTTGGTTTGTTGCCTGCTGCTAAGATGGGCCTCATCAACAGCGATGTATCTGTCAACGCCATTACCGGTAGCACCGGTGCTGGTCAGAAGCCAGGTGCAACTACCCATTTCTCATGGCGCAACAACAACATGAGCATCTACAAGGCATTCAACCATCAGCACGTGCCAGAGATTCGTCAGAGTCTGAAGCAGACGCAGGGTTATCTCGATGCAGCCATCGACTTCATCCCTTACCGTGGCGACTTCGCCCGCGGTATCTTCGCTACAGAAGTTGTGAAGACCGACAAGCCTATCGAGGAAATCGTGGCAGGTTACAAGGAGTTCTACAAGGATGCCAAGTTTACTCACTATGTGGATAAGGCAATCGACCTGAAGCAGGTGGTGAATACCAACAAGTGCCTGGTTCATGTGGATAAGTATGGTGATAAGCTCCTCATCACTTCCTGCATTGACAATCTTCTGAAGGGTGCCGTAGGTCAGGCTGTTCAGAACATGAACATCATGTTTGGTCTCGACCAGACAGCAGGTTTGAAACTCAAGCCATCAGCATTTTAGATAAAAGAATTCGGAAGAACGGATGAAAAATCATTCGTTCTTCTATCATAAAAAATAGTTTGTAATAAGATAACTCTATGAGTTGTCTTTCTTAAAACATAGATTTAACATGAGACTTTACGACGTATATCCTCTTTTCGATATTAATATTGTAAAAGGACAGGGCTGCAAGGTATGGGACGACAAGGGTCAGGAATACCTAGACCTCTATGGCGGTCATGCCGTTATCAGCATCGGTCATTGCCATCCTCACTATGTGGAGATGCTCACCAACCAGTTGAACAACCTGGGTTTCTATTCCAACTCTGTCATCAACAAGTTGCAGGTGAAACTCGCTGAGCGTCTGGGCAAGATTAGCGGTTATGAAGATTATCAGTTCTTCCTCATCAACTCAGGTGCCGAGGCAAACGAGAATGCCTTGAAGCTGGCTTCTTTTACCAACGGCAGAACCCGCGTACTATCTTTAGAAAAGGCTTTCCACGGCAGAACATCACTTGCCGTAGAGGTAACAAACAATCCAAAGATCATCGCTCCAATCAATGACAATGGTCACGTAACCTATCTTCCTATCAACGATTTGGAGGCTTGGGAGAAGGAACTTGCCAAGGGCGATGTCTGCGCTTGTATCATCGAGGCGATTCAGGGCGTAGGTGGCTGCAACATGGTTACTCCAGAGTTTGCTCAGGGATTACAGGCAGCCTGCAAAAAATACGGCACCATCCTCATCTGCGATGAAATCCAGTGTGGTTATGGCAGAAGCGGTAAGTTCTTTGCACACCAGTGGTTGGGCATCAAGCCAGATCTCATCACCGTAGCCAAGGGTATCGGCAATGGTTTCCCTATGGGTGGCGTGTTGATTTCTCCAGAGTTTACTCCTGTATATGGTCAGCTGGGTACTACCTTCGGTGGCAACCACCTGGCATGTACATCCGCTCTCGCAGTTCTCGATGTATTTGAGAAGGAGAACCTGGTAGAGAATGCGCATGAGGTTGGTGAATATCTCATCGCCCAGCTGAAGGAGTTGCAGAAGCGCAACAGTCACATCACGGAGGTTCGTGGCCGTGGCTTGATGGTAGGTGCCGTACTCGACATTCCTCACAAGGAAGTTCGCAGCAAACTCATCCACGAGCAGCACTGCTTCACCGGTTGCGCCGGCACCAACATCCTCCGCATCCTCCCTCCATTGGTATTGACCAAGGAGAATGTGGATGACTTCATCGGAAGATTGGAAACCGTATTGAAAGAAGTATAAACCCATTGAGATAAGGATATAAAGAAAACTCAACCCATAAAAGAAATAGGAATCACTCCTATCGTGAGCAGCAAGCCCTTTGCGGTTTGCTGCTTTTTTGTTCCCCTTATAGGAAATCATCTTAAATGTCTCTACTTTCGAATAAAAGTAATAAAAGATATTTATAGTCGATTCAGCTCTGCATTACCGGCACCAGTTCCCTTGTACTTGCTACGTGTGGTATTGAACTTATAGCGAAGGGTGAGTTGCAGTTCTCTCGTACCTCGCTTAGATACTTGCAGGAGTTCCATCTTCTGGTTATAGAGCAAGTCGGCATCCCAACATTTATAAAGCAGGTCGTTGCCTTTTATTTCCAAGATAAGGGCATCCTTTAGGAATGACTTACTGATGCTGACATCCAGTACATGCTGCTCTTTGGCAAGATATACGTTCATCGTGTTACCCTTGCTCTGATAGCGATAATCCACGTTAAGGGTGATACCGCATGGCAAGGAGAAGGCATTGTTGAAGTTGCCCATGAAGATAGGACGGTTCAAGCGATAAGATGCCACATCAGTATGGAGGGTGAACCAGGGTTTCTGCATGCCCAAGTTGATTTGTGGTGCCCAAATGCCTATCTTTGGAGCGGCACTGATGTAGGCGGTCATGCTCTTGAGACTCTTCACGTTCTTACGACTTATCATGGTAATAGCTTCGTCCTCAGGAATTTGCTCTGCCCAATAGATGATGGCATTGCGAGAGTCCTTGTAGTTGACCATAAACTGGATGAACTTCCATACACCCGATAATTCCACTCTGTGATTGGTTTCGTTGTCGAGATAAGGATTACCTGTCTGGCGAGTAAATCGATTCATATAAGATACATTGTTGCTCAGTTGACTATATGAAGGACGAGAGGTCTTTACCGAATAGCTCAACTGTGCCATTACCTTGCCTATCTTCGCACCATAGCTGATGGTAGGAAAGAGGTTGCGGAAGGAGCGACTCTGCTCGGGCTGATAGATGCCTGCATCATAATACTTGAATCTTACATACTCGTATCGCAATCCTGCCGTGATGTTTCCTATCGGGGTGAGGTGCGCATATTGGATGAATGGACTTGCCGTCTGCTCCTCCAACTTGCTATAAGAGTTGGCGAGGAGGTCGGTGCGATTCACTTCGTAGTCATCGTTGCGACGGGTATGGATATACTCAGCTCCATAGGAGAGATTACCTCCTAAGAGAGGAGAGGTAATTACGAGTTTGGTAGCTACCATCTTATTGCTCACACGATTTTTGGAGTTGATGTTACGAGAATCGTGCTCCTGGCTCTGTTCATCGCTATAAGCATAAGCCCTGTTTGTACTGAAATAGAGGTCGGTATTCAGGTCAATAGTGGTCTTGCCCCAAATGCCGTTGTAGTAGGCATTCAATTGATGGCTAGGGTTATTCTTGTCGACCGTCAGACCATCGGTTTTGATATAGTCGTAAAACTTACCGTCGGCTGTCACCTGACTATCGAAAAAATCTTTTGAGCGAGAATAGCCTGGCGAGGTCAAGGTGTATCTCGCACCAATGGAATGATTGGCATTGAAATCATAGCTAAAACCACTGATAAGACGATGCGATTCTATACGACCTGTTACTTCGTTGTTGTTATGCTGTTGCCAAAGCGTATCTACATGTACAGTCTGATTGTAGGAGGCCTTTTGCATCCATGTTGCATCAGAGAACTTATAAGTGGCAAAGAGATTCAGTCCATTATGACGATAGTTCATGTTAACCTGTTGGATGGTATTGTCATGCTTATTGTACCAATACAAAGAGCGAGTATCAAAGCCGATACCTTCACCTTTCTTCTTGATGGTCTTGATTTTGATTACCGCATTTACCGAAGCATCGTAGGTCGCTCCTGGATTCTGGATGACTTCCACACTCTTGATGTCGGAAGATTTGATGTTATCCAACTCACTGATGTCTTGCATCTTCCTGCCGTTGATATATATAATAGGTGTACCCTTGCCGACCACCTCATATCCATCTTTCTTCTTCACGATACTCGGCACATGCTTCAATACATCTTCAGCCGTACCCATCTTGCTAAGCACGGTTCCTGCCACATTGGTCAGCAGTCCTTCGTGGGTCTTCTTATATTGAGGAAGATGAGCTTTCACCACCACTTCGCCAAGTTCTTTGGAGAACTTATCAAATAGGGTCGTGTCGGAAATCTGTTCACCATTGATGTTCTGTGCCATCATCTGTGTTATGGTAATGCCACAGAAGGATGCTACTAACGCAAGTCTTTTCATTTTCTTACTATTCTTTATGTTGTTACTATTCTTATTTGTTGCTAAATAGCAAGGCAACGACTATGCCAAAAACATAAACAATTGATTATCAGAATATATAGAAACAAAGTCCATAAAACGACCTGTCTAAATACTTGACACGGCTGTCTAGTTATTAGACACTCTGTGGTTTAACGATTTTAGTTGACCACCTTAAATAGATAGTCATATCTGGAGTTTGACTTCATATTTTTCACAAAACAAGTCCACTGGTTCACAAAAAACACGCTACCTCCAGCCATACTTTTTAAATATTTTGCTTACCTTTGCACCAAACTTATCAGTATGGAAGAATATCTCATCATATCAAATGCCAACTTTTTGCTCAGAGTGGCTTCCGAACAGATAGCATACGTCTGTTCGGAAGGAAGCTATTGCAATCTCCGACTCACCAACGGCGATGAATACACCTTCTCGTTCAACCTTGTGGTCTTTGAGAAGAAAATAGTAGAGCAACTTGCCCAAACGGCACACTTCTTCGCTCGTGTTGGCAGAAACTACATTATTAATAGTCAGCACATTTTCAGTATCAACCTCAACACTTCAGAACTAATTTTGTACAACGAACGGTTTTGCGAGAAATTCACTCTGCACGTCAGCAAGGAACCACTCAAACAATTAAAAGCACTTTTAGACAACTCCATAAAATCGTAAAAGGTATGAAAGGAAAAAACTATCAGGAAGAAACTTATTTCCTGGGCAAAGCACAGGAAACAAGATACACAAAATCTCATATATATAAAAAGGTATTTGGGATTGCCACTTGCGTGATAGCAATAATAGGTATAACCCTCATCTTTATGTTCAAACCGCAAAGCGTATCGCAACCTCATGTGTTAAAGACGATAGCTGTTTTACCGGAAGGTGGTCAGATGCCAATCTTCAACGGCAATGGCGACATCAACGATTTCCTAAGATGGGTGATGACAAACATCCAATATCCTAAAGGATTGGAAGACAAGCCTGCGCGCGTCGTCATCAACTTCACCGTTCAAAAGGATGGAACATTGGGATTATTTAATGTTCTCGAAGCTCCCAAAGAAAAAGCCTACGAGCAGACTGTGATTGAACTTCTCAAGAGAAGCCCTCATTGGAAGCCTGCCCGACTCTCCGATGGCGAGGAAGTCAACATGGAGTTTACCTTGCCTGTCGTTTTCACTCCCGAAGTAAGAAAGAAATAATCAGCAAAAACGATGAAACAGTTTAGATTGATCCTTATATTATGGCTATGTATGGCAATGAATGCCAAGGCCAACGAGACCACAGCTAATTTACTTCAACAAGGAGATAGCTGTTTGAGTAGATATGATGTGTTTCATGCTACCCAATACTATCAAAAGTATTTGGAAGCAAATCCATCTCACCTGGGAGCACGCAGGAAACTGGCTTCCTGCTATCGGAAAGTAGGCAACTACACCGCCTGCATTTCTTGCCTAGACAAGATTCCATCAGATAGCATCAACCACGAAGACATGCGAATGTTCTATTATGCATATCTCAATCAGAACAACAATGACAAGGTTTCTCTCTGGGGTGAACGCATCGCATTCTTATTCCCATACGACAGTGAAATTATCGCTTCGCTTGCCGTACATTACAATGGGGTGAACAAACCAGACAGAGCAGAAAAAGTGGCGAAGAATTACATTTCTCAATGTGATTCCACGAACTTATATGTCAACAAGGAATATGCCTATTCCCTATTCATGCAATTCAAATACGATGAGGCTATACCCTTGTATGAGAAACTGATAGCGCAAGGATTTGATAATTTCGAATCCAATTTCATCCTTGGTCTCTGTTATGAGGATATCCAAAGCCAAAGAGCAACTCAAGCAATAACCATCAAACAAACATAAACACATGAAAATAAATTTTATCTTAGGTTCAGCATTATTGCTGAGCCAGCCCCTTTGCGCTCAAAACGAAGAGGTAAAAGACACGCTTACCACCCTGATGATGATGCAAAACCTGCCAGAGGTTTTCGTCAAGGCGACACGTCCTATCGTCAAGGCAGAAAGAGGACAGTTGGTGTACAACATGCCACTGCTCATAGAGAAAATGCCGGCAGACAACGCTTATGATGCCCTTACCCGAATACCAGGAGTAAACGAACTAAACGGCAACATCAATTATGCAGGAAAGGAACTGACTCTCATCATCAACGGCAAACCAACTACGCTCAATTATGCACAACTGGCAGAGCGATTAAAAGCTATGCCCGCATCACAATTAGCCAAAGCCGAGGTGATGCTGGCAGCGCCAGCACGCCTACATGTTCGTGGAATGGTCATCAACCTGATTACCAAAGACTATGTAGGAAAGAACCAGCTTTCAGGACAAATACAAAGCATCTGGAACCAAAGCAAATACGGAGAAGGGGAAGGCAAAGGCAACCTGCTGTTCCAAAAAGGAAAATTCGGACTGGATGCCATGTATTCATTTACAGATGGAACATCATACGGTGAAACTACTACCAATGCCAATCATCCCCTTCAAGGGAAACGAGTAGCGTATCATGACAAGACCTCACAGAAAGCCCTTGGATTGACTCACAACTATCGCTTGGGACTGAGTTATGCATTTGCTGATAACCACCAGCTATCCCTGGCATATACAGGGAAATGGGACAGCAGTCATCCTCATCATGAAACGATGGGAACAGGCACATCCCAGCAACAGGGCAATGAGCATACCTACCTGCACAATGTAGATGTCAGCTACAACCTGCCCTTTGGACTACAAATAGGCATATCCTATCTCAACTACCAAAACCCCAGCCAGCAATATCTAGCAGGAACGATGCTTGACGAAGAGCGTATTCTATACACAAACAGCAAGCAAGTAATAGACAAATGGCTTTTCACAGCAGACCAATCCCACTCATTGAAACAGGGTTGGGAACTGTCGTATGGTATGAAATTCCAAAACAGCAACAACAGAAGCTACCAAGCCACGACCAACAAGGATGGAGCAGACATTCCTGATGCAACCAGCCAGGTGAATATCGAAGAAAGAATCTTGAGTTTCTATGGCGGCATAAGCAAACAGATAAACGAGCGAATCAGCTTGGAAGCCTCTGTCGAAGCGGAGCAGTACCATTCTCCACAATGGAACAAATGGCATATTTATCCCACACTTAATGCATCGTGGAAAGCCAATCCTGGCAACATACTCAACTTATCCTTCAGTTCCAGCTCACAGTTTCCTAGCTATTGGTCAACCATGGGCAGCATTTACTATGCCTCTACCTATATGGAGATATGGGGGAATCCTCTTCTCAAGCCTTACTCTACATACGAGACCAACCTGACGTGGACTATCAAAAGTCGCCATACATTGATGGCATTTGCAGAGTTCCAGCCCAACTATTCTGTGCAGTTGCCTTATCAGACTACCGACCACATGGCAGTCATTATGAAGGAGACCAATTTCGACTATAATCATACTATAGGCATTAGAGCATCGACGACTTTCGGTATAGGCAATTGGATGAACGGAAGTGTTTCGGCAACAGGAATCTACAGACATGACAAGAGTAACGATTTCTTTGACTTACCCTTCAATCGCAAACATATCTCTGCCATTCTTGCCGGAAATCTATCCGCCCAGCTTAGCCGAAGCCATCACATCCATTTCATACTTAACCCATTCTATCAGTCGAAAGCCATTCAAGGACTCTATGACATCAAATCAGTCTTTCTCTTGATTGCTATGTTGAGATGGGCTTCCGATAATGATAAATGGAGCATTGTGGTTAAAGGCAGCAACATCTTCAACGAGGGATTCTCTACAAAATCAGTACAAGGCAATCAAGACTATCACATGAACATCAAGCAAGATTGGGCATCAGCATCCATCTCCATCATCTATAAGATAGGCAAGTACAAGGAGAAGAGAACCAAGGACGTAGATACTTCCAGAATGGGAGTAAACTAGCGAATTTCTTAAAAAATCGTCAGTAAACAAGCGCACTTTCTTAAAAAATCGTCTATAAACTGCTCTTTTTTCTGATAAAAGTAGTATCTTTGCACCGTAATTGCATTTTAACTATAAGACGACAATGAAAATAACAATTATCGGAGCAGGTGCTATGGGCGGTGCCATGGCTGAAGGACTCTTGCAGAGCGAGAAGTTCACTCCATCAGATATTACGGTATCTGACCATAACCAACCAGTATTGGATCACTTCGCAAGCGAAGGAGCCAGCGTAACTCTCGACAACCAGTTGGCTTGCCATGGCGCAGACATCATTTGCGTGGTAGTAAAACCTTGGTGCGTGGAGAAGACATTAAAGGGAATCAAGGATGCACTCAACTACAAGAGTCAGAAACTCGTAGTGGTAGCAGCCGGTGTGCCATCAGCCAACATCAAGGAGTGGCTGGACAAGGATGGAATCACCCCAACCTTCTTCCTCGTGATGCCAAACATCGCCATCGCCTACAAACAGTCGATGACCTTCATCACTCCTGTAGATGCATCTGCCACAGAAATCCAGCAGATTACAGAAATCTTCGATGAATTGGGCGAAAGCCTCATCATGGAAGAGCGTCTCTTCCCAGCAGCTACCGCCATGTCGTGTGCCATCGCTTACGCCATGCGCTATGTAAGAGCCAATGTGGAAGGCGGCGTAGAGATGGGCTTCAAGGCAAAGGATGCCCAGAAGATTGTCTTGCAGACCATCAAGGGTGCCGTAGAACTGCTTCAGGAAACAGGCGAACACCCAGAGGCTGCCATTGATAAGGTTACTACTCCTGGCGGCTGCACCATCAAGGGTCTCAACACCATGGAACAGGGCGGCTTTACCAGCGCAGTCATCAATGGTTTGCTGGCAGGAAAAAAATAAAATCTATCTGTAGATGATAGAAGACATATAGCAAACAACCCATAAAAAAAAAAGCAAATGCAACAGGAGTTTTATGCTCTTGCTGCATTTTTTATGTTTTATAAGATAGCAAACTACATTTATTGCACATAATCCTTGGATAAATGGAAAAATAAATGTATCTTTGCCAAAGAATAAAAGAACAGAAAGACTATGGCAGAGATGATCACAAGGAAATTGCCAGCAGGCATACAATTCTTTAGCATTATCCGCAAGGATGGCTACTTATATGTTGACAAGACCGACTTGGTATGGCAACTTACTCACTCAGGTGATTTATACAATTATCTGAGCCGTCCTCGTCGTTTCGGTAAATCTCTGCTTATAGATACCTTGCAATGCTACTTCGAAGGCAAGAAAGAACTCTTTGATGGGCTGAAGATTATGGAACTGGAAGAAGAATGGACTGAGTATCCCGTCATCAGACTTGACATGAGCGGTGCAGGTGCCACTGCTGCCGAAATCAAAGACTATCTCAATCTTGAGTTTTCGAAATATGAAGCTTTATACAGCATCAAGCCTAAAGAGACATCTCGCGAATCCGTACGTTTCCAAGTTATCCTTGACACAGCCTATCAAAAGACTGGTAAGCAAGTAGTGGTACTGATTGACGAATACGATTTCCCTTTGCAGCATTCATGGAAGACACCAGAGCATGAAGGTTGCACTGAAGTTTATCGTTCTGTATTCTCCGTACTCAAACTCAAAGGAAATGTACTTCGCTTTGTCTTCATCACAGGCATCACGAAGTTTACCCAGATATCCCTATTCTCTGTACTTAACCATCTGACAAACATCAGCTTTCTCCCACAATTTGCCCCTCTTTGTGGCATCACCGAGGAAGAAATGACAGTCAACTTCGCCCCAGAGTTGGAAGCCTTGGCAGATAAGATGGAATGCAGCATTGAAGAAGCACACGACAAGTTGAAGACCTATTATGACGGTTATCATTTCAGCGATGAGAACATGACCGACATCTACAATCCGTTCAGCTTGCTCAACGCCCTCTCCCAATTGCGTCTGCGCAACTATTGGATTTCATCCGGCGCCACTTCCATGCTGAATAAATTCGTAAACAACATGGAGTTACGCCTTCATGACTTCGAAGATTGCTACATCGACAAAGACACACTGGAGACATCAGATGTCATAGAAGGCGGTTCCGAACTATTTCTCTATCAGACAGGTTATCTCACCATCAAGGGTTTTGATGAAGATGGATATTCTTTAGGCTTTCCGAATGAGGAAGTAAGAAAGGCTCTCTATAAAGCCGTATTGCCTGCACTGACCCAGAAGGACATCACGGATATTGTCTCCATACAAAGTAGGTTGATGCACAGTATGAATAATGGCAATTTGGAAGACGCCAAGCAGTGTATGAAATCTCTCATCTCAAATGTCCCATACAGCAATAAGAAATTGGTAAGTATGGACATGGAGGAGCGTTATCGCCTTATCATCAGCACCATACTGAATGCCATAGGCTGCCAAGTAGAAGTAGAACACATGCTATCAACTGGCAGGATAGACATCGTAGCCTCCACCTCTCGTTTCATCTATGTGATGGAACTAAAGTTAGCAAACAACGGAGGGATAAATGCTGCCGAAAAACAAATGATTGACAACGGCTATCTCAAGCCATTCTTGGCAGATGACCGAAAAGTTATAGGGGTAGCTGTAGAATTAGATGACATGGGCAAAGGACTCATTGATTGGAAAGAAGTTAAATAACAATATGTTTAATCAAAAACAAATGAAATTATGAGACGATTATTATTAACATTTGCCGTACTAAGCACATTTGCTCTTACGGCTAACGCACAGGACGTAAGAAAATTCACCTATGATGTAGGCGGCTATTGGGTAAAGCTGGACACCAAGAACATGCGCTTTCTCATGGATGGCTGCGGCGAAGAAGAGTGGGACAAAGTCCTTAACTACAAGAAAGTAGGCAACAAGGAGAGTTTCTCTACCAAGAGCGGATCTGGTGGAACTATACGCCATGAGTTTGTAAAGAAAAGCGAGAACAAATATACCTATACAATCACATACCCTGGTTATAAGCCGCAAACGGAGAACGTTACTGTCGGCTCAGATGCCCCTTCAGCTAAGGAGGCAGCCAAGAACCCTGTGAAAGCTGCCAGCGATGGCGTAAAGGGATTGTTCAATAAAGGCAAGGGGCTGTTCAAAAAGAAAGACAAGAAATAACCATATATAAAAAATGCTGCAAGAATCTGAGTTCTTGCAGCATTTTTCACATATAACACGAATATTATCTTGGTCCCAAGAATCGATCACCGTTCAAGTGAATCATGTGGTCGGGCATATCTGCCATCCACACTTCCGTATCCCAAGCAAGAGACTCCGAGAACTTTTTGAATGTTTTAAAATCTAGAAAAGCCGTAACAAAGATTTTACCGCTCTTCACATTCTTTGTCAACTCTTGAAGTTCAACTATTCTCTTGTTATCCATCGGACCTACGGAAGTAACAGACTCTATAAAATAAAGACATTCGGCACTAGGTGCAAACCGAGCACCAAACTCTTCTATGATTGCCTTTTGCAATTCATTATGCTTTCCTGTTGAGAAAGACATCTTCAGGCATTGTTCCTGGGTCCAACGATTCAAACTATATGCTAAAGAAAAACAAGTTTGGTATATGGAAGATGAAGTCTGCGCATTCTAATAGTTTTATGCTCTTATACATAAATATCACTTTAATCTATTAATTTATCAGCATATTGTTTGGATATATCAACAAAAAGTCGTAATTTTGCCCCAAAATGCGAAGGTTTGCAATATACCTTCGCCAGGAACAACTAAAAAGAATAGCACTATGGATGAAGCAATCAAACAAATCGGTGAAAGGCTGAAAGGTCTCCGCGAGGTTCTCAATATTCCTGCCGAGGAAATTGCAGAACTGTGCGAAATCAGTCTTGATCATTACCTCAAGATAGAATCCGGTGAGGCGGATCCTTCTGTTTATCGCCTGTCAAAAATCTCTAAGCGATACGGCATCGACCTTGACGTATTGCTCTTCGGAGAGGAACCTCGCATGAAGGGATACTACGTAACCCGCAAGGGACAGGGACCGGAGATTGACCGCAACAACCAGTATAAATACCAGAGCCTTGCCGTAGGATTCAAGGATAGAAAGGTGAATCCGTTCATGGTACAGGTGGATCCGTTGCCAGGCGACAAGAAGCCGAACAAGAACGGACACGACGGACAGGAATATGATTATGTGATTGAGGGACAGCTCGAAGTAACCATCGAAGAGAAGGTGATGGTGCTGAATCCGGGCGACAGCATCTACTTCGACAGTAGAAAGTCGCATTGTTTCCGCTCACTCAACAATGAGCCTGCCAAGTTCCTTTGTATAATTATCTAGAAGAGTAACTATGATCGAGAGATTTCTAAAACAGACAAAATTCACTTCAGAGCAAGACTTCAAGGAGCATCTGGAGTTTATCATACCAGAAGATTTCAACTTTGCCTACGACGTGATGGACGAATGGGCAAAGATCAAACCAGACCACGTGGCGCTGCTTTGGGCAAGTGAACGTGGCGAAGAAATCCGTTTTACATACAAGGACCTGAAGGAGCAGAGCGACAAGGCTGCTGCTTACTTCCAGAGTCTCGGCATCGGTCACGATGATAAAGTGATGCTCATTCTGAAGCGTCACTATCAGTGGTGGCTTGCCATGCTCGGTCTCCACAAGTTGGGTGCCGTAGCCATCCCTGCTACCCACATGCTTACCAAGCACGACATCGTTTACCGCAACAATGCAGCAAGCGTGAAGGCTATCATCTGCTGCGGCGATGATTACGTGGTAGAGCAGGTTAATCAGGCAATGCCAGAGAGTCCGACTGTCAAGACATTGATTAGTATCGGTCCGGATATCCCTGAAGGTTTCCACGACTGGATGAAGGAATGGAACGAATGTGCTCCTTTCGTTCGTCCGGAGCATGTAAGCTCTAACGAAGATACCCTGCTGATGTACTTTACATCGGGAACCACAGGCGAGCCAAAGATGGTGGCACACGATCACCTCTATGCGCTCGGTCATCTGACCACGGGTGTATATTGGCACAATCTCCACGAGAACTCCATCCATCTTACCGTAGCCGATACCGGTTGGGGCAAGGCTGTATGGGGCAAGCTCTACGGACAATGGTTTGCCGGAGCCACCGTCTTTGTCTTCGATCACGAGAAGTTTACGGCTGATAAGATCATGCGCCAGATTGAGAAGTATCACATCACCTCTTTCTGTGCCCCTCCTACTATCTACCGCTTCATGATTCAGGAAGATTTCTCTAAGTATGACCTCAGCAGTCTTGAATACTGCACCACTGCGGGCGAGGCTATGAACCCATCCGTGGCAGAGACCTTCCAGAAACTTACTGGTGTTCAGATTTACGAGGGCTTCGGACAGACTGAGACCACGATGACACTCGGAACCTTCCCTTGGATCAAACCAAAGCCAGGAAGCATGGGCAAGCCAAATCCCCAATATGATGTTCACATCCTGCGCCCTGACATGACGGAATGCGAAGATGGTGAAAAGGGCGAGATTTGCATCCGCATCGGCGACAACAAGCCTATCGGCCTCTTCAAATATTACTATCGTGATGAAAAGCAGACCAAATCGGTTTGGCACGATGGTTACTATCACACGGGCGATATGGCCTGGCGTGATGAAGAAGGCTACTTCTGGTTTGAGGGAAGAATAGACGATGTTATCAAGAGCTCGGGTTACCGTATCGGTCCTTTCGAGGTAGAGAATGCCCTGATGACTCACCCTGCCGTAGTAGAGTGCGCCATCACCGGTGTTCCAGACCCAATCCGCGGTATGGTTGTCAAGGCAACCGTCGTACTGAAGGATGAATACAAGAGTATGGCGGGCCCTGACCTCATCAAGAAGCTGCAGGATCATGTAAAGCATGAGACCGCTCCTTATAAATATCCTCGCATCATCGAATTCGTAGATGAACTGCCAAAGACCATCTCCGGCAAGATTCGAAGAGTAGAGATTAGAGAGAAAGACAACAAAAAATAAAGAAGAATGCGCTGGGAGGGCAGGTTTTGTTTCCTGCCCTCACCCAGTATGTCAACATAAAAGAATTTATGAGACGAATAGTAGTAAAGGTGGGCAGCAACGTGCTGACCCGAGAGGATGGACATTTGAACGTAACTAGAATGTCGGCTTTGGTTGACCAACTGGCTTGGTTGAGAAGGCACGACTACGAGGTGATACTCGTATCTTCTGGTGCCGTGATGGCAGGCAGGGGCGAATTGCAGGTAGACCACCAGCTGGACAGTGTAGAGCAGCGACAGCTGTTCTCTTCCGTAGGTCAAGGCAAGCTGATTAGATTGTATTATGACCTGTTCAGAGAATACAACATCAAGGTGGGACAGGTATTGACCATGAAGGAGAACTTCCTTGCCAAGGAACAGTATCAGAACCAAAAGGCTTGTATGGAACTGATGTTGGAGAATGGCGTACTCCCTATCGTCAACGAGAATGATACCGTATGCCTCACCGAGCTAATGTTTACGGATAACGATGAATTATCTGGCTTGATTGCAAGAATGCTGAATGCCGATGCCCTCGTTTTGCTCTCCAATGTGGATGGCATTTACAATGGCGACCCATCTCTCCCAACCTCTCGCATCATCCCTTCGGTATATTACGACCGAGATGTGAGCGAATATGTGAGCGATGAGAAGAGTAGCCACGGCAGAGGCGGCATGATTTCCAAATTGAAGACCGCCCAGGATGTTGCGAATGCCGGCATCAAGGTGATCATTGCCAATGGTAATACCCCAAACATCCTCATCGACCTCAAAGAGCATCCGATGGAGACCCTACATACTGAGTTTGCTCCAAGACCGATGGAAAAATAATAGAATCACAAGCAATGGCAAAGAAAAAAGAAATACGTAACAGTACTGCAGAGTTTCTTACCTTCGTGACAGAGGGTAAGGAACAAGGCGTACAGGTATTGTATAAAGACGAGACGGTGTGGGCTACACAGAAGGCAATGGCGACATTGTTTGACTGCTCAACCGATAACATCAGCTTGCACTTAAAGAACATTTTCAAGTCTGGTGAACTGCAGGAAGATTCAGTTACCGAGAAAAACTCGGCAACTGCCTCAGATGGCAAGACGTATCAAACCAAATTCTACAACCTCGATGCTATTATCAGTGTAGGATATCGTGTAAACTCCATCCGTGCCACCCAGTTCCGCCAATGGAGATGTGAGCATAGCTAAGAACTATCTCAAGGAATCGGAGCTTGATGATATGGGAAAACTTGTCAACACCATTTTGGATTTTGCCCAACGCATGGCAGACCGTCACATTCCCATGACAATGGAGGATTGGGCGAAACGTATAGATATCGTTTTAGAAGCTGGTGGAGATGACGTCTTGAAAGACGCTGGGGAGGTGACGGCAGAGTATGCAAAGGAATATGCCGAGACTGAGTTTGAAAAATACCGCATCATCCAAGACCGCCTTTTCCGCTCCGACTTCGACAAGTTTGACGGCAACGAAGACTTGCCATCTTTGGATTTCAAGGAGTAAGTATTTCTTTGAAGGCATTAAATAAATATATTTAGACGCATGAACCATTCGAGGTGAAGATTATTGAATAAAAATAAAAGGCATCAGAAAATATGGACAAAAAAGAATTGAAAGAAAGAGAAGTGAAGGTAACAGAACTTGCTGTGAACTTCTGCAACGAGAAGTTGGACGAGGAATGTGCCACACTATGCACCCAGCTGATACAGAAACTTGGAAGGAAACGCACCAATCCTCTCCAGTCTGGAAGATTAGAGATTTGGGCAGCAGCAGCTGTTTACACCATATGCAGCATCAACTTCATATTCAGCAAGGACTCCCGACTAAGCTTGACATCGAATGACATCTGTGAATATTTTGGCACAAGCAACTCTACCACGGCGCAAAAGTCGAGGACGATAAAAGACTTGCTGAAGATAAGTCAAGTATTCGATCCCAACTTTTCATTGAAAGAGATTGCCACAAACAATCCTTTCAATCGTCTTCGAATGTCAAATGGATTTTTCTTCTTCGACTAATGTCAAAAGACAAGGCTACATTACGGGCATTCCTTGCCAATAACAATGCACCATGCCCAAAAAGTGGGACAACGTTCCACCTTTTTGGCATGGTGTATTGTTTACCTCAGTTCGGGATAAGAAATAGTGCCTAAAAAAGTTGGTAATCTCCGATATT
>ENA-OOWN01000768-OOWN01000768.1-human-gut-metagenome-genome-assembly--contig:-NODE-768-length-26457-cov-3.530793_pt1 | contig 26457 bp, 30 predicted proteins | sample MGYA00241406_ERZ501319 | MGnify/ENA primary metagenome ERZ501319 (study PRJEB25962, sample SAMEA2042734) | human gut metagenome | biome: human gut; feature: human-associated habitat; material: faeces... | reverse complement strand
CCGACGAAGAACGGATTTTGTCGGAGCCGCTTCACTACAGCTTAATGAAAGGAAGGATGCACCAATATGAAGGATATTCCCGTTTACAGATTTCCCGCTGAGCACGCCCGTGAAAACGGCGAGCTGGAGCTTTACCGCGCCTCCAACAAGGCCAGCGCCGCCTGCAAGGAGGCCATTGAGAAGGCGATCTCCGAGCATTATTGCGATAACGTCCTGCACAGGGAAGCCGTCGCGCAGGTGGCGGAGCAGTTCGGGCATGAGCGCATTTTATATGTGCTGGCGATTACCATCCGGCAGAAGGATTGGGACGGGCGGTTCTCTGCGGACAACAAGCAATGGGCAAAGACCGTTCCCGTTTCGGAGAACCCCGACGCATGGGGGACGGATCGGAACTGCTATCTGGCGGTGAACAGCCACAGCGGGCTGGTTGACCTGTTTACCAAGCTGGCGCGGGAGGACGCAAGGGCGCATGAGCGCAAACCCTCGGTGCTCGGCAGACTGAAAAGCAGACCGCCCGAAGCGGCGGCGGAGGCAGTCAAAAAGGCAAAGGAGCCGTCCCTGTGAGCGCGCAGTTCATGCGCCGGAGCATCCGCATCTCCGTTCGCCTGACGGAGGAAGAGCACCGGCTGCTGAAGGAAAAGATGGCGCGGATCGGCGTTACCAATCAGGAGGCGTTCCTGCGGAAGATGGCGCTGGACGGGCTGGTGATCAGGCTGGATTTGCCGGAGCTGAAGCAGATGATCTCGCTTCTGCGCTACACGAGCAACAACATCAATCAGATCGCCAAACGGCTCAACGAGAGCGGCAGAGCCTACGACACCGACCTTGCGGAGATTCTGGAAAAGCAGAAGCAGCTATGGGGACTTGCCAACAAAATTCTTATGAAGCTGTCCGCCATTCAGTGAGCAGGCAGAAATATACGATAAGCCCATGCTGCCGGCATCCTTGTTTTAGGGCAGCTCTTTCTGTATAATGAAATCAAAAAGGACGGAAAACGACTATGAAATTCATTTTGAAACTGCTGCTTGCGCCCCTTATGCTGGTTTTGTGGATCGTGGAATGGGCGCTCACGCTGGCGCTCAAGGCTTCCGCCGTGGTCTGTGTCATCGCCTCCGCCCTGTTTCTGCTTTCAGGTGTTTTTTACTTTATGGACGGCAACGTGCAGAACGGCTGCATCTGTCTGGGCATTGCGTTTCTGCTCTCCCCCTACGGACTGCACTATTTGGCGGTGAAGCTCACAGCGCGGTTTATCGGTATGAGAATGCTGCTCAAGGAGCGAATCTACAGATAAACGGAATATGCGGAATGTGAAAAGGCGCAGGCTCTCTCCTGCGTCTTTTTCCATGGAGGGAATATGGCGACCACACGAATCATACCCATGCACTTAAATAAGGGCAAGACGCTGGCGCAGTGCCTTGCCGACCGGACGGAGTACGGCATGAACCCGGATAAGACTGAGGGCGGTGCGCTGATCTCCGCGTTCGCCTGCGAGCCGGAGACCGCCGTTTCCGAATTTGCCCTGTCCAAGCGGGAGTACCGGGAGCTGACCGGACGGGTGCAGGAAAGCGACGTCATCGCCTATCAGGTACGGCAGTCCTTTAAGCCCGGAGAGGTTACGCCGGAGGAGGCCAATCGCATAGGGTACGAATTTGCCAAGCGCTTCCTAAAGGGCCGGCACGCTTTTCTCGTCTGCACCCACACCGACAAAAAGCACATTCACAACCACATCTACTGGAACTCCACGGCGCTGGACTGTACGCGGAAGTTCAAGAACTTCATCGGCAGCTACCGCGCTGTCCGCAGGCTGTCCGACCTGATCTGCGCCGAGCACCGGCTGTCCGTGGTGGAGAATCCGCAGAAACACGGGCTGAGCTACAACAAATGGCGCGGCGGTCACGACAAGCTCTCCAACCGCGATCTTCTGCGCATGGCGATAGACGCGGCGCTTGAAAAGCAGCCAAAGGATTTCGACGCGCTGCTGGCGCTTTTGAAGGATTCCGGCTATTCCGTCGCCCGAAAGAGCAGGCTGTCGCTGCGGCACGAAAACCAGAAACAGAGCGTCCGCCTGGATTCCCTGGGCGAGGGATATTCCGAGCAGGAGCTGCGCGCGGTTCTCACCGGAAGCAGAACGCACAAGCCATTCGTCAAAAAGAAATATCCGAAGCGCAGGGAGCGCGCTACGCTGATTGCCGATATTGAGGCAAAGCTCAATTCGGGGAAAGGCTACCGCTACGATCAGGCGATGAAGGTGATAAAGCTCAAGCAGATGGCAAAGACGCTGATATATCTGGAAGAAAAGGGCTTTGCCGATTTCGACGCACTTGTCAATGCTGCCGCCGATGCGGAGAAGCGGTTCTATGCTTTGAAGGCGGCCATAAAGGCGGCGGAAGCGCGGATGAGCGAGATACAGACCCTGCGGACGCACATCATGAACTATTCGAGGACGCGCAACGTTTACACCGGCTACCGCAAGGCGGGATACTCGAAAAAATACCTTGCGGAGCATGAGGGCGACATCCTCATCCACAAGGCGGCGAAGAAAGCCTTTGATGCGTTCGGCCTGAAAAAGCTGCCCACGGTCAGGAGCCTGAACGAAGAATTTGCAAGGCTCATGGCAGAGAAAAAGGCGGCCTACGCCGAGTACCACCGGGCGCAGGAGCGGATGCGGGAGCTGCTGATCCACAAGGCGAACGCGGCCTATCTGCTGGGGCTGGGCGAACAGAACCGGCAGACCACCGAGCGGCAGCGCGAGGAAAAATAGCGATGGCACATCGCGCAGCCACAGATGAAATCTGTGTTACAGGGGGTATGGGGAACGCCCCATCAAGCAAAAGGCGGGGACTCGTCGGAGTCTCCGCCTGCTGTCTTTTGGCTCCAAAAGACCTTGCTTGCCAGCTACGCTACGACTACTACGATAAAAACCCTCCATTTTTCCAAACGAAAAGGCTCCTTAAAAATTTTTCCTAAAAACTTGTAACCTGTTTGTACCGATGGATCGTTGAATAAGTAAAAGGGGGGCTTTCAAAGAAAATCGCTCTTTTTAGTAGCAGTACAAAGCAGAAGATTACAAGGAGGAGAAATAAATGATCAAAACCAAAAAAACGACGCTCTGCGTGCTTCTCGTTGCTGTTTTGATGTTCAGCACATCCATGGCAGTGTTTGCTGCGTCACCTTATGAAACGCGCTACAACAACACCGTGACAGCAAGCAGCTCTGTATCAATTTCCGACAGTGGTTTGCTTACAATAGCTAACCAATTTCAAGGAATTAGAGAAAAAACAACCAAAGGCGAAATAACTACTTATGTTGAGAAGAGAACACTTGGCTTTTTTTGGACGCGAGTTGATATTGGGCAGCCCAATAATCAATGGTATGATGTCGTTTATGATTACATGTATATCGGCAGTCATAGTTTTCAATTAAACTCTCATGGAACATATCGGATCACGGTTACCTATGTAATATCTGGCACAGGCGGAGAGCCCGACATAATTACCAGAACAATTACAAAAACATATTAGTGATAAAAAATCTCTTGCTTGCCCAGTTAGGCAAAATCGGAGGATGCTATGAAGTTAGAGAAATCATACAACACGAAACAATACTTCCACTCTTTTTACAGGCAGAATCATGCGCTGTTAGTTCTTTCATTCTTGTTTACGGTAATATGCTTCCCCGCGAATTTGATAGGGTCCTGGCTGTTAGGACAGGTAATTGACGCCATTACCGAGGTATCAATGAACCGACTACGTACAATCATACTTGTTAGTATCATATTTATTGTGACTATGTTCTTCTTTACAATTCTTTTGTATTGGGTCAAAAGTAATTTCATTCGCAAGGCCTTGATTCAATACAAGAATTTAGCTTTTGAGAAAATATCTGAAAAAAATATAGCTGCATTCTCGCGTGAGAACACCGGAAGTTATATTTCGATGCTTACAAATGATGCAGCATCAATAGAAGAAAACTATTTGAGAAAGTCATTCTTGATCCTGCACTATGTCTTACTCTTCTTTGGGACATTAATCATGATGCTTAGATATAGCATAGTTCTCACATTTGCAACGATTGTTCTTGGTTTCCTTCCAGCGATTGCGTCCATACTCATGGGAAAGGAACTTTCTTCCAGAGAAAAAATAGTAAGCGATAAAAATGAAACGTTTGTAACTCAGTTGAAAAATCTGCTTGCGGGTTTTTCTGTGATTAAAAGTTTTCAAGCAGAAAAAGAAACTCAGGAATTATTCAATACAACTAACGCAAAAATAGAGGAGAGCAAATGTAAGCGTTATTGGTGGGAATGCCTGTTGTCAGCAGTAAGTCAGAATTTGTGCGGCAATTTGATGCAATTCGGCATCTTCCTTTTTGGAGCATCTCTCGCAATACATGGTGATATTACTGCCGGTACAGTTCTAATATTCTTTAACCTATGTAATTTTATTATCATGCCTGTTAATATTGTTCCACAATACCTTGCAAGTAGACGTGCTGCAAGGGGCCTAATTGAAAAGCTATCACAGATGACCGTGGACAACGCAGAACATGATGGTAAGGATATAGACATCGTTTTGCCCAATCATATTGTATTCGATGATGTGACGTTCGGCTATGAATTGAATTGTCCTATACTAAAAAAATTCAATTTCTCTCTTGACGGAGGGAAAAAATACGCATTAGTTGGTGTCTCCGGTAGCGGAAAAAGCACGATACTCAATTTATTGATGGGGGCCAGCAAAGAATATCATGGCAGCATTACAATTGACGGGAGGCAATTGAGAGATATTAATACGTTTAGTTTATACCGACTTGTTAGCCTTGTTGATCAGAATGTTTTTATTTTTAATGACACAATACTGCGAAACATTACCATGTACCGAGATTTTTCAATGGATGCAATAGAACAGGCTGTCCTACGAGCAGGGTTAACGCCCCTAATTGAGCAACGCGGATATGATTATGTCTGCGGAGAAAATGGCATTAACTTGTCTGGTGGCGAAAAGCAACGAATATCAATTGCGAGATGCTTAATTAGAGGGACTCCTGTTATTCTCTTTGACGAGGCAACAGCGTCTTTAGATAAAGTAAGTTCTTACGCTATAACACAAGAGATTCTGCGATTGGAAGGGGTCACAAGAATAGTTGTATCACATCAACTAGATGAAGCATTGTTAAGGCAATATGACGAAGTAATTGTCATTCGGGACGGAACAATCTACGAGCATGGAAAGTTTGATGAATTGATAGCAAGAAGATCATATTTTTATTCACTTTACCATGTTTCAAACGGATAATTCGACATGAGTGTGTGCTTAGTTAATAACTCAATTATAAGGAGGCAGAAATGAAGCTATCAAAGTATTACCGAAAAGAACACGTCGGAGAGGATTGTTATGTTCTTTATAACACATTACATATGAAACCAATCATTGCTAAACAAGATGAAGTTTCAAAAGTTGAGAATATGGGAATTCATGATCCCGCCGTCGTTGAAGAGTTGTTACACTCGGGGATATACGTTTTAGATGATTCTATCGATTCGAATGCGCTCATTGAATTGCAAAGCAATGTGGAATCACGCTTTGGCGAAATAAAGATTGTATACATTATTCTTACGGATGTATGTAATCTAAGATGTTCATATTGTGCGGTCAAGAATATTGCCGATAAGAACCATGTAATAGACACGTATAGTTTAAGCAAAGAAAAATATACGAAATTTGTTAAGGAATACGTTTCTTACGCCATATCGCATAATATTTCTGATCCCGAATTCATCTTTTACGGCGGCGAACCGCTCTTGAACTGGAGCGCTTTGATCGAAATTGTAGAGCTGATTAATACTACTGCCAATAGTACAATTACACCTAAGTACACAGTCGTTACAAATGGCACTCTATTGACAGAAGATAAAATCATCTTCTGTAAAGAACATAAAATTAATATAGGATTATCCGTGGACGGACCTCGCTCAATCACTGATATGACAAGAAAAGCTGAAAACGGAATGGGCGCATATCCCATGATTATTCACGCGATGGAACTTCTAAAAAAACATGATTATATCCCTAGTTTATCAGTAACAATTTCTGAAGATGTGCTTAGAAACCAATCAACAGTTATTGACTGGTTGCAAGAAATGCATTTATCCTTTGGTATTAAAGATATTTCCTATAATCTTCTTCGTTTTCAAGACGAAGGATTTGATAAGAAAAAGTATAGCATCGCAGCCAGTTCGTTTATCATAGCTTCCTATAAACAGTTGGGGGATATAATCAATGACAGCCGCATAAATCGGAAAATACTTTCTCTAACTAGATCTACTTTCTTTTATGGTGACTGTGCCGCAATCACGGGAAACCAAATCGTACTTAAAGCCAACGGAGACATAGGCTTATGCCAAGTGTTCTGCCAGAGCGATGAAACAACGGTTGGTAATGTTAGTGCGGGGAGCTTGAGTGGAATAATTGAAAACGCGGTTATTCCTGCGTTGGGTAAATATAAGCATTTCTTACCAGTGTTTCGCAAAAGCTGCCAAGAATGCGAAGCAATATTCACTTGTGGTGGTGGCTGTTACTGGGAATCTGGCGAATGCGACAAGTCGTGTGATATAGGGTATTGTCAATATAGTAAGATCTTGCATGCTTGGATGTTAGGCTGCTTAGATAAACAAGCGACAGAATAGAGACTAATTGCCGATACTCAATTATTATCAGAAAGGAGATGAAATGATGAAGACAGCAAATCTTGAAAAGATCACAGTTCTCAACAGAAAACAAGCAAGTGATCGAATGGTCGCAAGCACCTGTAACTGCTCTTGGCGATATGATGTCCATCTTCCGGCGAAGAAATCCGCTTATGAAGAGCAAAAACGCCCCAATCGGTAATTTGTAAAAACAAGAATGCTTTAGTGTGCATTCTGCCTTGCAAAAACAGCAGATGAAGTATCGGCATTTTAGTTGGGGTAGCATGATATTTGTGCTACCCCATTCTAATAAAAAAGTTTTAATGAAAGCGCATATATGCTTATTGAGCAAAAGGGGAAAAGAAGGTGATTGATTTGAATAAGCGAAAAATTGTATTTGCATATATTCCTGACTATCTGTTTATAAATGATGAGAAAACTCCATATGGACTGCTCTGCCTCAAAGAGGTTTTGGAAAGCAGTAATCAGTATACGGCCGAGATATGGGATTACAATCTAAATCTATTTAATAGAAAAATAAGTAACACACCATCCAATATGATTGCCACATTTAATATGATAGCAGAGGAACTATCGAAAATAGGAGCAGATGCAATTAGCTTCTATACGATGTGCTCAAACTTTTATTGTTGCATTCCTATAGCGAGAAAATTCAAAGAAATCTGTCCTAACACGCCATGTCTCTTTGCAGGTCCTCATGCAACATGTATTGCTCAAAACATCCTAGAACAATATCCTTTTATTGACTATGTCTCAATGGGAGAAGGCGAAAAAAGTGTCCTTTCAATTTTCGATGCAATCTTTTCCAACCAAGATTTTGCTGGTGTTAATGGAATTGCGTTCCGCGCTAATGATGAAATCAATATTCAGTGGAATCGAAAGGAGCGAATATTAGGGGCCAAACTTCCTCAAATAGATTTAGGAAGATACTTTCCCGTTGATCCCAGCTCGTTTATAACACTGGAGGGTGGGCGAGGGTGTCCGTTCTCATGCACCTTCTGCTCTACACAAAAATTTTGGGGAAACGTTTTTGTCGTAAAACCCGTTGAAATGCTAATTTCAGAAATGCAGCATTATTACAGTAAGTACGGAGCCAATAAGTTTTCGATTTCACATGATTTGTTTACTGCAAATAGGCAATACATACTCACGTTTTGTCAGAAGGTTTGCGAACTACCATTCAAAGTTGAATGGGGATGTAGCTCAAGACTGGATGTGCTTGACGAAGAGCTGATTGCGGCTATGATCCGATCTGGCTGTACTGACATATATATTGGCATAGAAAGTGGATCGCAGCGAATGCAAAAGAAGATTTCTAAAAATCTAAATATTGACATTTTATGTGAAACATTGTCTCTGCTTCTGAGCGGTTATGTTTCATGCATATTATCGTTTATTTATGGTTATCCATTTGAAGAAACAGAGGATATTGAGTTAACCCTCCAGAAAATTTATGAGGCAAAGATTCTTGAAAGTGATTTATCTTGTGCGGTTCTAACAATCCAACTCCATAGATTAACTTTCTTACCTGGAACAGTAATTGCTGAGGAGTACTATAACGAGTTGGAGTTTGAAGGAATCAATACAATGTCTTACTTTGATGAAGATGTAGAAATACCATTAGAAATACGCGAATTAATGCTTCAGAATAAGACCGGTTTTCTGAACTGCTATAATCTAAGAGAAAACATGAATAAGTTTTTTAACCATCTTGGTGATTTTGTTTGCCTATGGTTCAACTTATATTATATTCGATACAGAAAAACAATTGACTTGGTGTTTCAACATTTTCAGAAATTAATTTCTTTTTTTGAATACGTTTATAATACAGACGCCTCGTTTTTCTTAGAGACATCAAGGTTTTCCGGGGTATACTTTGGGGAGGATCGGGACAATCTCTTGTGCGCTGCATTCGAAGAATTCATAGTCAATCATTTTGCCAACAATCAAGTTATAATACACACACTCAATGAGGAGATGCTTTTAGCTGAGATAAAAGATCAATAGATTGGCAATCTTATGCATTGCTCATAAGCGCGCTGTTACTTTAAGAATCAATGGTTACTAAAAACTATAGCTGATTAATCTATTAATGAAGTCATTATTCTCCTGTGATCCTATAACCGGAATAATCGAACTTTTCTCCGTAGTACGAAGAAAAGTTCGATTATATACTTATTGCTGCCCAAAATTATCAAAGAGGCCCGACGTGTTATATCTACAAATCTGTAAATGGTATTATTTGTTTATTTTGAATTAAATATGCGTCTGTTGCCACATTTTTCACGAACATTGTGTCATGAGAAGTAAATAACATTGTTCCTTCGTACTCTGACAAAAGAGACTGAATTGCCTCGATAGAAGGAATATCAAGATAATTTGTCGGCTCATCAAGAATAAGAACATTTGCACTGCTAACAAAAATCCTCGCAAATGATAACCGAATCCGCTCCCCGCCTGAAAGCGCAGAAACAGGCTTTTGTATGTCTTGCGCCGTGAATAGAAGCCTTGCAAGAACCGTTCTTACTACGGTTTGGGACTGGATGCTTGTTTCCAACGCGTTTTCGAGTACAGATTTTCCCATATTAAGAGTTGATAAGTCTTGCTGATGGTATCCTATTCTTGCTTTTGGGACTTTTCGTATTTGCTCTCCTTCGACTATTAATCTAATGAGAGTCGTTTTGCCTGATCCGTTTTCACCAAGAAGTGCTGTGCGTGAATTTCGTAACAAGCGGAAAGACGCGTCTTTAAAAATCACCCTGCCATCTGGATAAGAGAAGGAAAAATGATTCGCTTCCAAAATAACTCGATTCTGAGGAGGATCGGTAAGGCTAAAGACAGGGCGTATTTGGGGCTGTTCCTGCGGCCTCTCCTTAACTTCCATATGCATTATTCGTTTCTTAATACTCTCTGCACTACGCTCTATGCTCTTTGCCTTGCTTCCTGGGCTACGAGTCGGTGCAGAATATTCTACTGCCTTTGCTTCGCTTGCAGAAAGATGCGAGGGCCTTTTTGCAGTTTTTCGGGCTTGTTCTTTTTTTTTCTGATAAGCCATTGAAAGACGTTTCAATTCATCAGTATATATTTCATATTCACGGGTGGCTCTTTCATGCATCATTTTCTTCTGCTCACAATATGAAGAATAATTACCGGAATAAGTTCTGACCTCTCCAGATTCTATCTCGACAATAGTATTACATTGTCGATCGAGAAGCTCTCGATCATGGCATACAAGTATAAAACTCTCGATAAGAGACAACCGTTGCTCGAAGTATTCGGAGCCATCTGAATCTAGGTGAGAAGTGGGTTCGTCAAGCAAATGCAGAGTTCCTTGTTCGCTAAATAATTCAGCTAAGCGAATACGGGTGCTTTCGCCACCACTAACAACCTCTTGCTCCTGAAGGTTTTTCACCCCAAACAAGCTTAATTCTTCGCGATTAGATATATAAGAGAGTTTCTCCGAAAACTGCATAAAATAACATGGCGTGCAGTTTAGTTTTATCTTTCCCTCGTCTGGAAGAATATCACCGCTTATTAGGCGTAGCAAAGTTGATTTACCAGACCCGTTAAGGCCAACTAATCCTATTCTGTCGCCTTCAAATATTTCGAGTTTGTTAATGTGAAATAGATTTCTCGTGCCGAAAGACATTGATAAATCCTTTATAGATAAAAGAATTTTACGCAAAATAATCCTCCTTGTTGGTTTTGCTACCTCATGGGAGCCTAATGGCTTCTATCATCCGAATTATCAATTCAATGTTATATTCACCGTAAACAGTAAGATTAAACGCATACTGATCTTGAATCCACACAGCAACGATGCAATCGTCAAATTCATACAACGTTACCTTGATACCGGAAATATCGATTTCGGATATGTTTCCATATTCGTTATCGATGTCTATCCAATGACCCTCCGTTATGTTCTGCGATAAGATTATCTTGTCGCCCTTCTCGTTCTGATAAACCACAACAAAGCTGGCGTCACTATCGTCAGTTTTGGTTTCAACAAATCCTTCGGGCAACTCTGTTAATATATAGTGCTTTGAGATCTTCTTGCTTCCGGCTTCGCCTGTGAAAAGGTGAATACAGTTTTCATACGTTTCCTTGATGAAGTCAACGACAGCCGCCCGAACCGTTGGAATACTGCAAGCGGTCAAGGTAATCAGCATGATTACAACGAAGACGGCAGCCACCCGCGTTGGAATTGTATTTGTCATCCGCCAGAACCTGCTTTTTTCGGCCTTGGTGAGCTTATTCATTCTGCGCGTAAAACCATCCGAGAACTTATATGCGATCTCGTTTTCATGCTGCGGTATGTCCGCAAACTCACGGGATACTACCTCCCGAAGCGCAGCATTCAACACATTGTCCTTCATTTCTGCTCACCACCAAATAGCTGTTTATGCAAAAGTTTCTTTCCTCTCACCAATCTTTGCTTTACCGTTGACACCTTACAATCAAGTAGTTTTGCTACCTCCGGAACAGACATCTCCAACACGAAGTGGTAATACAATGCCTCCCGGTAGATTTCGTCCAAAGAAGCGATAGCCTCTACGATCCGCTCATACTCGATGCCGCAGCATACCTTGTCCACAAGCTCGTCATCCGATACCTCAGCATCTTTCTTTAGATTATTCTCATTTACAGCGTCAAGAATGGCTTTTTCATGCCGACGCTTCCGCAAATGATCTAATGCGGTATGCTTTGTCGCTTTCAACAGATAGTTCCTCAAATCGATGCTGTTCTTGATCTTGCTTATCCTCGACATGTGTTTTTTTGCTATCTTCAAGAATACATCATGGACAACACCTTCGGCGTCAGTATCGCTCCCCAGCACAGAACGAGCGACGAGAAGCATCTGCTTTCTATAATTTAGGTATATCTCTTCAAATAGACGACGTTGCGATTCATCATCTATAAAGCTCATATAAAGCGCGAGCATAGGCGCTCCTTTCTAACCCATTATTAGCTTCCCATTAAACAACGATTGAAAACTCAAAACAGGTTACATCAAAGTTCAAGTATTTTGTTGGCAATGGTCCTGTATCTGATCCACCGCTTCTTTTGTTCGGAAAGGTATATCCGCCCCTTTTCGGTAATTTGATAGACGTTTCGATCCCTTCCATTTATTAGAACAAGGCTTGCGGCAATATAACCATTATTTTCCAGCGTTTGCAGCAACGGATACAGCGTTCCGGTTTTCATCTCGATTTCACCGTCGGTAGCATCAAAAAGCTTTTTAATGATTTGAAACCCGTACATTTTCTCCTTGCTCAAAAGATGAAGCACAAGGAAGTCGAATCGTCCGTTCATAGCAGCTCCTTTCCTGCGTAGAGTAGATTTCCTACGGTAGAAATTATAGCATAGAACCATGCGATTTTCAATCGTTCCAAATCTTTTTTTGAAAAAGCTGTAACCTGTTTGACCTTGGCAGACATTGTATTTGTGTAAGAAGTAAATGAGTTCTTGTTCCTCCGATAGCGTAGAACCTTTTTAGAAAGGTTGTAACCTGTTTATGGTTTCAAATCGTTGTATAAGTAAAGAACGCACGAAAAGCACAGTGAGAAAGTCTAGGAGGTGACGATACTGTGGTTGTGTTTGATTGAATCAATGTTGCCGAATCAAAAAAGAAATGGAGGTTATAAAATGAAAAAGGTATTCTCTCTTATTCTTATTGCTTTACTGCTCTTTACTGGAGTAGTTCCAACATATGCAGAAAGCAAAGAGGAATCCGAGCTTCTTGAGCAGAATATAAAAAATGTTTCAAGCTACGCGGTTTCTTTCATCAAGGCTTTCACCACATGTTCTGATTATGCGTCAGGTGATGTTATTACGATACAAAACGAAGACGAAGAAGTCTCCGGGTTTTGCGTCGATCTCATCAATAATAACGAAACTTGTGGTTACGTGATCATTAAGTTTGTTGACAATGCTCCTGTCATTTCAGAGTTTTGCATCGAAGAAGGAGCTCCTAATCCATACGTTGCTCTGATTACTAACTATGGTATCACAGGCAATCTTTTAAAGTTCTACTCAATTGGCGCAAATGATTATCAGATTTACGATGAATCCTCAAAAACAGCATATGGCTTTTACGACAAAAAACTATCAACAAAGGAATTTGAATCTTGTAAAGCATTAGCACAATCGCTTAAAGGAGATCCTGATGAGCAGTTCTTAAATTATTCTGGATTAGACGGATGGAGTGTAGTTTCAGACACGTATGAAGGAACAGTGAATTCATCCAAAACAATTACCGGGGCAGGCAGCATTTCATATTACTGCTCGTCAACTGTTTCGAGCAATAATCTTACTTACGCTTGTTCAATCGTTGCCCTGTCAAACTTAATGAAATACTATCGCTCGCGAGGATACACGAGCATTTCAAGCAATTTCAAGACACTATACAACTCTTTGTGGAATCATGCAGGCACCTCGTCAGATGGAAGTACAACTAACGGAAAAGAGCCAAAAGCTGCAAAGAAATATTTGTCAGAAGTAGGATATAGTTGCTCGTATTCCTCCTTCAAAGCTTACAGCAAGTTCGTTTCTAACTTAGATTCAAATAAGCCCTGTTTGTTTACATATGGCGCCAAATTCGGTGATCATAAAGGAGGACATGCTGTTTTTGTTGCCGGTTATGTTGACACTTCATCATACCAGTACTTAAAGATTGCAGATGGCTGGAATTCGTATCTTAGGTATATTAATTTTAATGGATACAGCTATTCTCGGAAAAATGGTTGGGCGTTTACTATTTCAGGGTAACGGGAGAGAGAAGCATATGAAAAAGCCGTTGTTATGGATCTGCATTATCGCAGTAATAATAGTTGCAGCGATCATAATTTCAGTTGTCGCCAAGAATAATGCTCGGTGGGTCAAAATAAACGATATTAAGGGCTACGCAGATTTTTCTGATACACAAATCGAAAAGATTACTCTGCGCAAGAGCGTTACTTCGCCTGAATGGGCTGTTTTTAGAGACGATGACTTACTCTCTCAGTGGGAAGCTTTTTTCAAAAAACTTGAATTAAAGCGCGGCTCTCGTCCCGCAGAAGCTGATTTGTCCTTAAATGGCGGAGGTCTGAGAATTGTGATTGTTTCAACTAATGGGAAGGAGTACTCGTTTGGTATATGGCAGACCTCAACAGAATGCATAATGGAGCTTGGAGGCAAGTTTTATATTACGAATTCGTCCGATAGCCCATTCGATGAAACTTACGATGAAGCGATTGCACGGCATGGAATGACAACCCCGTGGGATTAAGCAAAGATATGATGGAATTGGCGGCAATCAATATTGCCGCCAATGTATAAATACTCATCAATTTTTCTATGTAACCTGTTTCTGGTTTCAAATCGTTTGTTTGTGCAGCCCAAGGCAAAACATTTATCTTTCAGAAAGATACCCCTGAAACAGTTCCGTCTGCTTGGACGCGTTTCCTTGGTTCTTTCAATCATTCTTGCTTTGATGGTGGTACCAACGACCATTACTATGGCTTCGGCATATAGAGCACTTTCAAATGACTATGCACTGTGGGAAAGTTTGACGGATGCAGTAAGCATTTCTTATAACGATGTTGATGGCTTATACACGGAAGAATGGCAGCCGAAGGTTGAAAGCTTTTTTGCAGAGATGGCAGACAAAGATAATCTTTGCTTGTCGATTGCGATTGACAGAGAAATTCTACTTGATAAAGGTGAAATGGGTAAATACGATCATATATGGCTCTCACAAACCGAACACTCATCATATTCAAATATCTCTGGGAGACCACGGACGAATCCCATCCGGTCTCCCTTGCGGACATATCCGCCCATCTATCGCAGTACGGCATCACCGCCGACCCGAGAACACTCCGCAAAGACATCGAACAGCTTGTGGAGTTTGGCGTGGATATTGTCAAAGACCGCAGGGTTCAGAACCTCTACCATGTGGCGACCCGTCACTTTGAGGCGCCGGAGGTCAAGCTGCTGATTGACGCGGTGCAGTCGGCGCGGTTCATCACGCCGGGAAAAAGCAAGGAGCTGGTCAAACGCCTGACGGCCTTTGTCGCTCCCGGAGACGCCGTGCTGCTGAAACGGCATCTGTACATCGACAGCCGTTCCAAAGCCACCAACGAGAGCATATTTCTGAATGTAGACCGAATCCAGACTGCTATCACGGATCGGAAGAAAATCTCCTTCTGCTATTTCGACTACGCTCCTTCCAAGGAGCGGGTTCTCCGGCATGGCGGACGAGTCTACTCCGTCTCCCCATTCGCCATGCTTTGGAATAACGATACATACTATCTCGTCGGTTTCCACGATTACCGGCAGCAGGTCGCAAAGTTCCGCGTTGACCGTATCGTTCAAATGGAGGTTACGGATGAAACCGCTGTAAAAAAGCCAAAGGGCTTTGACGTATCGGAGTTCTTCACGCAGGAGTTTTCCATGCTCAACGGCAAGACCTGCCGTATCACTCTGCTCTGCGAAAGCACCCTCATGAACAGCATCATCGACCGCTTCGGGGAGGATGCTTCCACGCAGATTGTGGACAAGAACCACTTCACTGTGGAGGCGACCGTTGATCTCAGCAGCAATTTCTACGGCTGGGTATTCGCCTCCGGCGGGAAGATGAAGATCACAGCGCCGCAGGAGGCGGTGGACGGCTTTCAAAGGATGCTGGAGAGCTTCAGCGAACGGTAATCCACCGATGAAACGCCCCTCATACACCGTCTGTCAGGTTAAAAAATGAAGATTTTTCCCCGAAGGTGTGCATCTGATTGCACACCTTCTTTTTCCCCCCTTGATTTTCTCCGAGCTATGTGTATAATAGAGCTATCAGGAACTTGTGTTCCAGATAGGAGAAAAGTACAATATGAGAAGCAAGAGCGAGGAGCTTATGCTCCGCATCCGGGAGTACATCGAAAGCTACTTCGAGCGGTATTCTTCTACCCCAACCGTTCGGGAGATTGCCGGAGCCATGAAGATCGCGGTTTCCTCCGCACACAGATACCTTGTGGCAATGGCGGAGAAGGATATGGTTTTCTACGAAAACGGCACGCTCTCCACGCCGAAGATCCAACGGATGAATCCGGCGGTGAGCCCCGCCGCCGTTGTTGGCTCCATCCCCTGCGGCTCGCCGGAGGAAAAGGAAGCCCATGTGGAGGAATACCTGCCCCTGTCCGTGTCCTTCTTCGGCAAGGGGGACTTCTACGCCCTCCGCGCCTCCGGCAGCTCCATGACGGGGGCGCAGATTGACGATGGGGATTTGGTTATCATCCGGCAACAGCATACCGCTCAGGTCGGGGAGATCGTCGTTGCCCTCACCGACGAGGACAAGAACACGCTGAAGAGACTCTTATATGACGATGACCGGCAGAGCTATTACCTCCACCCGGAGAATAAAAACATGGAGGATATCTATGTATCCGGGCTTCGGGTACAGGGCGTAGCCACCCATGTGATCAAAGCCCTTTGACGGAGGTATTGCCCATGCAGAAAAAATATGTGTCCGTCAACGCAGAGGTGGATACGGACGGCGTGATCCGCCCGCTTCTTATCCGCTGGCATGACGGCAGACAGTGGGAGGTGACAAAGGTGCTTCATACCTGCACTGCTTCTCACGATGAGTTTGAAGGCGTCCGCTACACCGTCAAAATCGGTCGTGCGGTAAAGTATTTATATCGGGAGGGTCAGCGCTGGTATGTTGACCGCTCCCCATAGGAGGTGTTTGTGAGACATGAGGATTTTTTCCTATGAGGAACTCGACGAATTGGGCGAAGGTCTGATTCGCCAATATCTTGGGAAGGAAGCGGAGCGCACCTGCTGCGTGGATATCTAGGGGTTCGTCACGGACTTTCTGAAGCTGCCCCTGCTGTACCGCAGCTTTGCCGAGGAGGACAGCGACAAGATCGGCTTCATTGCGGACGGCGTGACTCCTCTGCGCGTCTATGAGGGCGGAACCGTCGTCCGGCGCGTGTATCCCAGAGGAACCATCGTAATCGAGCGCTGCCTGCGGCAGGAGCACGAAAGCGGCAGACGGCGCTTCACCATCAGCCACGAGTGCGCCCACTACATCATGGACAGGGCGGTTCCCTCTGCTGCTTTCCACAGAGAGTTTGATAACGAACGCATCTACTCTCAAGAGGACTTCAAAAACCTGTTCAGCTTCCGGGAGACGCAGGTTGACCGCATGGGCGCAGCCCTTCTGATGCCCCGCTTCATGGTTCGCAATGCAGCGGCCATGCACGGATGCACAGACCGCATCCCCGTATATGGGGACAGCGTTCTGCGGACGGCGGACAAACTCCGAATCAAACAGATGGCCAACGCCATGGGCGTGTCCTTCTCCGCATTTCTCATTCGGCTGCGGGAGCTGGGCTGTCTGTGTTACCGCCCGCTGGCGGAGTACATCACGGAGGAAATGGGGCTGGGACAGGACGGTGGTACAGGATGAGAAAAGCAACCGCTCCCCGTAAGCTCTCGCCGGATGTGTCGCGCAGGCTGTCCGATTCCCGCAGGCAATCCGCTGCGCTGACACTCCGGGAGATCCACTGCCCCTTTTGCAGCTTTCTGGTGGAGAAGGTGTTCTCCGACGCAGCGGGACACAAAATGGTCTACTGCCGAAAATGCAAGTCGGAGTATCCCATCAATCTGGGCTGCTTCCGCAGGATGAAGGCGAAACAGGCCGTCTGCCGCCTGTTTTCCAAAAGAGAGAGGCAGAAACGATAAACTGAATAGACAAACCGACTTTTAATCGAGCAAGCGGAGAGAATCAGATTCGTTCTGAGGAGACTGCCAAGCGCCGTACAAAGTCAGACTGAACCGGCAAATGAGTTCGGTCTGCTTTGACGGCGCTTTTTTGCTGCCCGATTTCTTTGTACGGCGTTGAAAGTCCTTTCCCGGCTTGGCTCGGGAAAGGACTTTTTCCATGAAACGCCGCTTTGAACAGTACAACACCCATTACCCGTGAGCTCCGAATTTTTGATTTCACCCAAATTCAAAAATTCAAAGGAGATCACGGCATGAAAACATTAAAGGAGTTCGATTACGACCTTTGGGCAATCGAGGAAAACGGAAGAAAGAGGTATTTCGCCAGAATCAAGGCCACCGGCGAGGAAACGGAGGTCAGCCTTGAGGTGATGCGGCTGCTGCTCCGTCAGGAAAAGCAGATGCGCCGGGAGTACGCAAAACAGCAGACCATCGGGCCAGTTCTGAGCCTTGACGCCATCCGCGACGGCGGAAGCATGGACGAGTCCGCATGGCTGCTGGATACGCGGCAGCGCATCGACTCCGAGGTGCTCACGGCAGAACTCACAGACGCATTCTGCAAAACGCTGACGGACAGCCAGCGTTCGATCTTTCGGGAAAGCCTCATCGAGGGGAAAAGCCAGACTGCGTATGCTGCGGAGCACGGCATCAGCGTCCCTATGGTCAACAAGCAGATTCGCGCCATCCGGGGAAAGGCAAAAATATATTTTTCCTGATGGTTAAAATTCCTCAAAAAAATGTCCATTGAAAGGTGAGAGGACAAATCTCACCGCAAGGGATACGGAGATTCAGTTTTCTCAGAGCCGCAAGGCTCAGCGAACCTTGAAAACTGAATATCCAGGCATCAGGCACATTCCCAACGCTATGGGCTGAACCCCTGAGCCGCTTTCGTGAGTGCGCCACGACCTCAGAAATGAGCGAGCGATACAACTTACACGATAAAAGCCGGGCTGCTCCCGGTGGAGGCGACGACAGGTGTTGGGGACAATGATACTTCCGTAATTCGCGGCCCGGCCACAAGGAAGGCGGGGAGGTTCGATTCCTATGGAGCGGTGCAGCACACCGCCGCCTGATGCTCTCCCTGCTCTCGGGGCGTCGAGGACAAATAGAGAGCGTACATACCCGAAAAGCCAAAATGACAAAAGACAAGGAGACACAATATGAACGCACAGGACAGATACAACAGCGAGAGATATCCGGACATGACCTGCTTTCTCGCTCTAAGGAATATCGAAAGAAACGAAAGAAAGGAACGGAGAAACCGCATGAAGGAAAACTGGATTTACCGCAGGGGCGACGTGTATCTTGCTAACCTCGACCCCTACATAGGCTCTGAGCAGGGCGGCACCCGCCCTGTGGTCGTCCTGCAAAACAACACCGGCAACTACTACTGCCCCACGCTGATTGTCGCGCCCATCACGTCCAAGTCCGGCAAGAAGCCGTCCCAGCCTACCCACTACTACGCAGAGTACATCCACGGGCTGGAGCTTCCCGGCATGGTGCTGCTGGAGCAGATCAAGACCATCGACAAGCGGCGCGTGAAGAAGTACCTGGGCAGGATGACCCGGCAGCAGATGGATGAGATCGGGGAAGCCATCGAAAGCGCATTGGGGCTGTACGTCCCCGAAGAAATGGAGGCTCCGTAATGAATCCCGTACTGACCATCGACCCGGAGTTCGAGGCGAAATGCCCGCCGCTGACCGAGGACGAGCTTTCGCAGCTCGAAGAAAACATCCTTGAGGAAGGGCTTGTGCTCATGCCCCTCATCGTCTGGAACGATACGATTGTGGACGGTCACAACCGCTACCGCATCGCGCAGGCGCATCCGGGCATCGAGTTCCGCACCCATGAAAAGCAGTTCAGCAACCGCTACGAGGCCCTTTCTTGGATTTGCAAGAATCAGCTTGGGCGGCGCAACCTTACGCCGCAGCAGAAGAAATATCTGATCGGGCAGCGTTACAAGGCAGAGAAACAAATACGCGGCGGCGATAGAAAAAGCGAGCAGGCAAAATCAAGTTCCCAAAATGGGAACTTGATTTCTCCGCTTAAAACTTGTGACCGTATCGCAGAGGAAACTAATACCAGTAAAAACTATGTAATTCGTGCAGAGCACTTTTCGGATGGAATTGACGCTGCCGAGGAAGTCCTTCCCGGCATCAAGAACGACCTGCTGCTGGGCAAATACAAGCCCCGCGAGACCGACGTTGCAGCTATCGCCAAGGCTGCCCCTGAAGAACGCCGGGAAAAAGCGGAGCAGCTCAGGGTGATCCCCGAAAAGAAGCCCAAAGCAGATAAGGAATCTGCCCGGAGCGGCACAAAGCGCCAGCAAGAGGTTTATGCGACTATCGACAAAAGCTATGAGGATATGAAGGACTCCAAGCGCGTCACGGAGGATTCGGCACTGGTAAGCCTGCGCTATACGGCGCGGAACATGGTCGAGACATGCGACGTGCTTTTTACGAACTTCCCCGGTCTATTGGAAAAGCCGGACTACAAAGATCAGGTCATTGAAATCATGCAGGAGCCAAAACAATACATTCTCAAATTGGAAGGAGAAACAGACAATGAACAGCATGAAAACACTCTACAAGCTGATGGAGGTCAGCAGCCGGGATTTGGAGATTCCCGATGCGTACCAGCGCAAGCTGAACACCGAGCGTGTGGCAAAGATCGTGGCCGGGTTCAATGAGCGTATCGCCAACGAACCGAAGGTTAGCTTTCGTGACGGTCACTATTATGTGTTTGACGGGCAACATACTATTGTGGCGCGCAAGCACATGAACGGCAACAACGACCTGCCGATCCTCTGTAAGGTGTACTACGGTATGACAGAGGCTGATGAAGCTCTGCTATTTGCCATGCAGACCGGCTACTCCGCAGCCCTGACGCCCAGTGCAAAGCTCCGCGCCAATCTTCGCGGAGAGGATAAGGCGTCGGGCGAGTTCTACGAGGCCACAGAGGAAGCGGGGCTACATGTGGGCTTTGAGCGGGGCGGCGGCACGGGTCGCATCCTCTGCATCAACACCGCCTTTGCTGAGTTCAAGCGTGTCGGCGCAGAGGTTTACAAGGAAGCGCTCACCATCCTGCTGGAAGCCTGGGGCGGCGATCCCGATTCCCTGAGAGCGGAAATCATTCAGGGAATCGTCCATTTCGTGGAGCTGTACCACGGCGAGTACGACCGGGAGCGGCTCATTTACGGCCTCCGCGCCTACGAGCCCAAGTTTGTTTACGCGGCGGGCAAGGCGGAAAAGGAGCTGCGGGGCGTAAAGCGCTACGTCAACCTGTTCTACCGCATCTACAACGGCAGGCGCAAGCATTCGATCCTTCCCATGAAGTTCTAAGGGAAGGCAGACCGCAAGAGAAATCGTGCGGTCATTTACATACAAAAACAACGCATAGGAATGGAGGTGCGAAACATGAACTCTGAAACCACTACCACGCTATCCCAGCGTGATGCTTACAAGCTAATGCTGAAAGAGTATCCGGATGTCATGGATATCGTTCAGATGTGCCAGATACTTGATGTCAGCACGAAAACGGGGTATCGACTGATACGAGAAGGCAAAATCTGCTGCATAAAAGTAGGTCGCGCCTACCGTATCCCCAAAGCACATCTTTTTACCTACTTATGCATCGGCTGTTGACTGCATGGAGAAATAAATCCGATTGGCGGCATCCTTTCCGCATCAGTTCGAATGATTTATACTGTTCTCAGGTCAACGGCAGGTGTTGCCCACAACAAGAGAGGAGGATATCTTATTATGGTGGCAGGACACCTTCGTGAGAAAAAGGGCTATTTTTATGCCGTACTAAACTACACAGACACACACGGAAACCGCAAAACAAAGTGGATCGCAACAGGGCTTGCGGTCAAAGGCAACAAGAAACGCGCCGAGGCGTTCTTACAGGAGCAGCGGCGCAGTTTCCAGGAAGATGTGCCGATTACAGGAGACGTTCTTTTTGCAGACTTCATGGAACAATGGCTTACGGTAATAAAGAGTTCCGTGGCGGTGACAACTTTCGCCTCATACTCCAATATGGTCAAAAAAGTAATCGTGCCGTATTTCAGAGAACGGCAGATTGCATTGCAGGAGCTGTCGGCAAAACACATCCAGGATTTTTACCTGAAGGAACTGGAACGTGTGAGCGCGTCCTCGGTTATTCATTATCACGCAAACATCCACAAGGCGTTGAAGTATGCTGTCAAGCTCGACCTAATCTCCAGTAATCCTGCCGATAAGATCGAAAGACCAAAGAAGGAGCGTTTTATGGCAAACTTTTACGATGCCGATGAAGTGAACAGGCTTTTTGAAATCTCCAAAGGCACCAAACTTGAAATCCCCATTCTCTTTGGTGCTTTCTATGGGATGCGGCGCAGCGAGACCCTCGGTATGAAATGGGATGCCATCGACTTTGAGCGCGACACAATCACCATCCGGCATACGCTTACAACCGTTGCCCTTGATGGAAAGCGTATTACGGTCGCAGAAGATCGGACGAAAAATAAGTCCAGCATGAGAACGCTGCCACTGGTTCCTTTCGTAAAGGAACGGCTTCTGGAGCTTAAAGCAGAACAGGAGGAAAACCGGCGTTTATGCGGGCGATCCTATGTGAAAGATTATACGGGCTATGTGTGTATCAATGAAATCGGAGATATCATCAAGCCTAATTATGTTTCCTGCGGATTCCCGAAGCTTCTGGAGGAACACGGATTGCGCAGGGTGCGCTATCACGATTTGAGACACCCGTATGTCAAGCACACGACAAAAATTTTTAGCTTGCGCTTGATGGATTTTCAAGCGCAGGCTTATCCTGATGCTCGGCGAAAAACTCGCGGAGCTTGTCAGCTTCATCGGGGAGGACAAAGCCAAAGCCCTGTCCGTCCACTCTGCAATAGAAAGCGATTTTCATGACTGCCACCTCAATCGAAAATGTCTTGGATTTTATATGCAATCTCAATGCGCCTATCTGACAGGCGGATTGCCGCTTGCAGTCGGTGATTTTGTGGTCGTTCCGGTTGGAAACCGGAATGCGGAGAAAACTGGTCGCGTGACGGACGTTTTTGTTTGCAGCGCGCAGGATGCACCGTATCCGCCGGAAAAGGCGAAATTTGTGCTCCGGAAATCGGAGAGGTCTGCGGCTCCGGAAAAGTCAGAAACATGATCAAAGCAAAGAACGCCAGCAGATATTATAATGCTCTCAGTTCTCTTATATGAAATTGTAAAACAGCGCGGGGCGGCCTGAAAAACAGGCTACACCGCGCTGTTTATATTGTCTTTTAAGAAAAGGCAGTCAGCATTTCGACACATCGAAAAAAGTCCGATTTTATAAGATTATTTCGTATAATATCAAATAATTATATTATTTCTGATTCCTATATTTAGGATTCATTCGATTTGTTCTATAGCTTCGTTCAAAAAATTTGTGCAGCTTTTTTCGCCAAATTTGGTATTCACATGGCTGTTTTTTCGGGAGGGATAGTAGGGAGATGTTTTCCCCTTTGTACCTTGCTACGAAAATAAGTCGTAGCGTGAACCTTGACAAAGCGTTTTTCAACGCCTCATAGATGAAAGATTCACAGCACAAATAGCGGCAGGCCTTGCCTGTCGCTGGCGGAGCAATATGGGAGTAAGCATCAGTCGGGTGCTACCACTACGTAGCCCAGCTTCTGCAATTCATTCACCAAGCGGTTTGCACGTTTCCGTTCGCATCGCAGTCTGCGCTGTTCAAAGCATTCCTCATTATAGGGAGTTCCGGTTTTCAGCATGGTGTAGATGATGGAAAGGATCTTCCGGGCCAACGCAATCGTTGCCCGCTTCGCTCCCTTCCGCTGTTTCACTTTCCAGTACCAGCCGGAAAGATACAGTTTGCGGTGAGATGCCATGATCCACGCGACCTCGCACAGCATGCTCTTCAGATAAGGATTGCCTTTATTGATATGGACGCTCTTTCGTTTACCAGCACTCTCGTTGTTGCCTGGACTCAGTCCCGCCCAGGAGCAAATGTGTTGGGAATCCGGGAATGAACTCATATCAGTACCGATTTCCGCAATGATAGCAGCTGCTGCAGTGACATCAATTCCGGGAATGGAGCAAAGGAGATTCAGTGTATCAGTATGTTTCAGAACTTCCTCGGTGATTTCGTCCTCAACAGTATGCTTATGTGCTTCCAAATCTTCCAGATGCCGAAACACCATATTCAGGAATCTGCGCTGATGCTCGGAAAGTGATCCATTCAGTGCAACGAGTATCTCGTCAATTCGGTTTCTGGTTTTGGTCTTCAGACACTTATCCAACGCTTCCCGGTCAATGCTGCCGTGCTCAATAAGATGCCGAATGATGTTTCTTCCGGAAGCACCAAAGGTATCCGAAAGGAATGCAGTGAAGCGGAATCCGGAACTTTGCAGGAATTTATCGATCCGGTTCTTTTGTGCCGTAATATCATGGACAACGCTCTTGCGATACCGGGTCAGATGCCGCAGCTCTCGGAATGCTTTATCCGGGATAAAGCTGCCTTTGAGCAATCCCGCCCTAAGCAATGTGGCGATCCACTGGGCATCCTTCATGTCAGTCTTACGTCCAGGCACATTCTTCATGTGTCGGGCATTTACAACAAGAATGCTGATCTCGCCGTCAAAACAGGATTCCAGCATCTCGTAAATAGGCTGCCAGTAGATTCCGGTGCTTTCCATGGCAATGTTCCGACATTCGGATTCGATGACCCAGTCCCGTAGTTTCTGCATTTCTGGGATGAGCGTACTGAAGGTGCGTGTTTCTGCCTCCGGCTCGGCATCCACAGCACCTTTGACCAGACAGGCAACGATGATATCCCGATGAACGTCCAGTCCCATGGCACAGGTCAAAATGTCTTGCATGAGATCCCCTCCTGTCGTATTGCAGGCTTGGGAATTGCCCGGGTGGGTATCCGAATCTTGCTACTCGTGCTCTCCACTTCCGTGGTGCAACATACTGCTGTTCTCTTGGGCAATTCGTCCACGTTGAACAAACGGGGTGGCATTTCCGCCAAGGTGCAACCGGACTTCGCCTGCTATATCCAGTATAGCAGACACCACGATCCGACGCACTTGCTTTATTTTCATTCACAGCTGTGAAAATTTTTCATGAGTCGTTGAAAAGTTCATATTTTACTTCGTATGAGGAGGATTCCACTATGGAAAAGAGAGAAAATGAAACCTTGACTGTACGGGATATCAAGCAGATCCTGAACATCAGCATCAACGCTGCGTACAATCTGATCCACAGCAAGTCATTTCCGGTCATTCGCATCGGCAATTCTTTTCGCGTTCCAAAAGAACCGTTTTATGAGTGGATGAAGTCCTCGCATACGATTATGAATTAACGTCAAATCTCCAAATATTATAAAGAAATTGGAGGTTGATAGCATGGCACGTCGTTCCAACGGAGAAGGCAGCTTCTATCAGCAAAAGGATAAATCATGGGTCTATCAGGTTACATACGGCCGAAAAGAGGATGGAAGTCCATACCGCAAAGCGTTCAAGGGCCGTACTAAGACGATCTGCAAAGAGCGCCGCGCACAATGGGAAGAAGAACAGGCGCGTATCAAGGCGGAGGAGGAAGCACAGGCGGCGGAATCCGCCCGTCTCGAAGAACTCCGGGCCAAGCTCGGCCACCATATCGAGTCGGAAATACTGTTCTCAGAAGCCTTCCTTAAATGGCTTGAGCTTTACAAATCGCCGCCTGCCAGAAAGCCGTCCACCTATGCAAGCTATCTGGATACTTACCGAATCCACTTTGCCGAAGCCTTTGGAAACCTGCCGCTCTACCAGATCACGCAGGACACCATACAGGACTACTATCAAAGAAAGCAGAAAAACGGCGGCCGTTTGGATGGGCGGAAAGGCGGCCTGTCCGCAAAGACCATTCAGAACCAGCATATGCTGCTGAAGGACTTTTTCGCGTATGCCATGAGGAAATACCACCTGCCGTGTAATCCCACGATTGACACGACAAGGCCGGAAGTTATTACGCCGGAGATGCGTGTCCTGAGTCCGTCGGAAATGCAGGTCTTCATTGAGGAGGTCATGCGGGAAACGCAGCGCGTCGCGATTCTGACGACCCTGTTTGTCGGATTCCGCGTCGGCGAGGTGCTGGCGCTGAAAATTTCCGATCTGGATTTGGAGAAGCAAACGCTTTCGGTCACGAAAAATCTGATCCGTGTTCCAACAGCGGCCGTTTCTCCAGAGAATCCAAACATTGAGATTCTGAATTACGATCCGAAGAAGAAAACACACCTTATCGTTCAGAACACACCGAAGACAAGCACGTCGAACCGCGAGATCGCGATCTCTGACGGCCTGTGCGAGCTTCTGATCCGGCATCTGTTCACGCTGGCAAATTCCACATGGCCGAACCCGGACGGGCTGCTATTTCCGTCCAAGGCCGGGACGCATCTCGATCCCAAGAGTTTTGAGATCCGTCTGGCCGCGGTTTCCAAACGCTGCGAGATCCGCAAGGTCAATCCCCACGCGCTGCGGCACACGCTGGCAACGCGGCTGGTGGAGGACAAGGTGCCGCTCAACATCGTGCAGGGAATTCTGGGACATTCGTCGATTGAAACAACGCGCAAATATCTTCACAAAAACGAAGATATCGAGCGCGAGGCCATCGGCATGATGAGCGATTATCTTAACATGGATCAGATGGATGCAGCGCCGAGATTAAATGGTGCTGCCCCTCGCGCCAAGTTTGCAGATGTTGTTTTACCGACCTTTCCGCAGCGCCGAAACCACACAGCATAAAACAAAAAAAACGCGCTATTGCATACTTTATTGCAAATAGCGCGTAAAGCTGTCAAACGGCAACATTCCAATCAGAACTTTCGGAATGCTTTGATATGGAAACTATGTCCAGCAAGCAAGAGCAAAGACTCCACGGGGAGCATGAATTGCAAATGAGCAAAACGGAGAAATCCGAACAAAACGATAGAGAAATCGCCGTATTTCTCACGAAATACGG